>CEUM01048307.1_pt1 | contig 17388 bp, 17 predicted proteins | sample 356421 | NCBI WGS metagenome assembly CEUM01 (sample SAMEA2622716, study PRJEB7988) | marine metagenome | biome: marine biome (ENVO:00000447); feature: surface water layer (ENVO:00002042); material: "saline water (ENVO:00002010), including plankton (ENVO:xxxxxxxx)" | depth 5 m | reverse complement strand
GCGGTCACCGAAAGGGAACAGAAAGGGGCTTACTCCCTACTCCCTCCGCCCTCGGTGAAGTTCATTCATCCAAAACAGCGTCCATGGTTTTCATGACGTTTGCGTCGCCAACGGCAACACCTTCTCCAAAGTCAATCCAAGATGGATGACCTTTGATTTTCGCCCGAGTGACATGTTCGGCCGTAAAGATGGCCGGTAAGAGGAATGCACTCGTGATGAAGGCGAAGATGATGAGCAAACACATCAGCATGAAGAAATTCTCGAGCCCGGGGAAAGCGGCGAGGAATCCTGCAGCAATACCCGACACAGTCGTGATGGTCGTTTCAAAGATGGTTTGCCCCGTCTCCTCAATGGCCGATGCCATGCCGTGAGGTGACTCCCCCTCCTCCCGTATGCGATGCATCACGTGAATGGAATCGTCAACGCCGATGCCGAACACAATGGTTCCAATCATCGCCGTGAAGATGTTGACGTTCACGTCACCGCTTTGCATCAGGAGGGGTTGCCAAAGGATGACCACGGCAACAGGGATCATGGTGTATATTCCAAGTCGTGGGGAACGGAACACGAACATCAGCAGGACGGTCAAAACGATGAGCGTGAGAACCGTTGTCGTGGTTTGCGTATCGTGAATGCCCTCGTTGATGTCCAAGGAGACAGGAAGGCCTCCCGTCAGCAGTGAGGTGCGTGTGTTCAGAAGGGTCGGTCCTTCTGCAAGGATGTCATCGATTTCATCACGAAGTTCACCTGCAACGTTGAGGTTCATGTATGGCTGGGTTACGTAGACGATGGCCTTCGTGTTGTCCTCGTTCATCAACATGGAGCGAACCTCTGCCGATAGCGTGTCAAAGGCCACGTTGACCATGTCCTTCCTCAACGCTTCTCGCTCGCTCAAGGGCACCAATGTCCACCCAGCGCAGTTGATGTCCGTGATGTCCTCGCTGTCCCAGCACGGGTCGTGGAGCAGGTCCCATAGCGAACCGTCCCCGATGGTGATGCCGCCAGGTCCGGTGATGGTGGCCGGGACGGCTTTGAGGAAGGTGATGATGCTCGTCGTTGATGTTTCGTCCACCTGGTCAATTTGGTTCTCCATGGCGTCCATGGAGTCAAGGACAGGCAAATCCCGAATATTTTCTGTGTTGTTGTTGTTGGGCCGCGAAGATGCGTCATAGATGTAGAGCGATGTTTGGCCGCTGCTGAATTGGCGAGAGTACTCAGCCAGTGAGTTGAGGGATTCGATGCCGTCCGGTGCCTCAGAAGAGCCGGTGATGGGCTTGCTCAATTCATCCATATTCGCTACGCCATAGGCCGTGATTGACCCCGCGAGGAGAATGATGATGAGGAAGCCCTTGATGGGTGCCTGCCCAATGTTTTTCCAAACACCGGGGTTGCTGCGTTTGTTGAACCTCAACATCCAGGCGAGCGTCGGCACCAAAACGATGCTCAATATCAAGGTCGAAGAGATGCCGATGACCAAGGTGATGCCCACGGAGCGTATCGGTGCAATCGGGACGATGAAGGGAGCGATAAGGACTGAAAAACCGACGATGGTGGTCATGGCAGAGAGGAAGACGGCCACGCCGGTTGAACGGGTCATCTCCATCACGCAGGACTTGTAAAATTCCAGATCCCAGAGGTCCGGGACGGCTTGTTCGGGCTCGCCACGTTTTCGCCTGCGCTCGTTTTCATCATGGGCGCGGTCGATTTCTTTTCGTCTAACCTCCTCAATTCTGTTGACCATGTGAAGCGCATAGTCGACACCTAAACCGATGAGGATGGGGAAGGTCGCGACGATCATTGGGGTGAGGGTGATGTCCATGATGACCGATGAGCCAAAGGTGATGGCCAACGCCATGAGGATGGGTGTGCCCGTGATGACCACGACCTTGGCTGACCGATGAAGGGTTGTGATCACCAACACCGTGAACAAAACAGACCACGGAAGAATCATCAGCAAATCTTCGTAAATGGCATCTGAAATGTCTTCCAAGACTTTGGTCAGTCCCGTAACCGTGATGGAATCCGTGTTTCGATACTCGGATGGACGTGCATCAATGATGTCCTGGAAGTGGTTCAGGAGCGCTGAGAAATCCTCCCAATCTCCTGTGACGGAAGGGTTGTGGTGCATGCCGACAATGATGGCTGTCGTGTCCCAAATCCCGTCGCCGTCCATATCGTTGGTGTAATTCCCGTCCCCGTCGCTATCAACAGTGGGGTCCATGTCGTTCGTGTCCTTGATGAGCGAGTCAAAGGCCCCGTTGGACTCTTCGATGATTTGGTCGATACGGTCTTGATTGGGGATGGCATATTCTCCGCCCTCGGGCAAGAGTTCACAATCCAAATCCAAAGGTAAGCGGTTATTCACTCCGTGCACGCAAAGTGAATTATTGAATCGTCCGTCAGCGGAATTAATTTCTTTGATGACCTGTGCCGGTGAAATAATCCACAAGACGCCGTCGTTTCGACCGTGGTCATTTTTATCAAAATCCATTCCTCGGCTGGTGGAGTCGCCTCCTATGTTGCGATCGTCCCCTTCCAACCAACTGATTTCGTTGAGCACCACCTCGTCGGTGATGTTGGTGGTGTCGTTGGGGTTTCTCGCGTTCGGGGTGGTGATGTAAATGACGGCCAAGTCCGTCGACCACTCCGTTCGCACTTCGAGTAAGAGGTCAGTGGATGAGGCGCCATCCGGCAGGAAGATTTCCACGTCACCGTCTATTTGCTCTTGGAAGGCCATCCCCTGCACGGCGAAGACTGAACTGATGACGATGAACAAGGTCAGGATGGTTCCCGGCGAGGCGAGAACCGTGCTGTAGAGGGCGTTCAATCGCTGATTGAAGGTTTCTTTCACAGATGTGGTCGCTCGCTCGAGCACATGGCGCAAGGCTTCCGTGGCCGATGCCTCGCTGTCCATGGTGTGTGGAGGCGGTGGTGGGTCAAGAAGCATTCCGCTTGTTGGGGCGGATGTGTTGGGCTTCAACAAGCGTCAAAGGCCTCGATGAGGTATTTGGTGAGTGGACTGGTCCATGCGAGCTCAGAAATGCCCTCTTCGCCCTCGACTGCATAGGTGCGAATCACATCACGTACCCTGACGTTGCCCTCGGATGACCGGGCAAGAATCATGGCTGCCTTCACCGTCTTACCTGTGCCGTGCGGGTCGTAAACAGTGTCGAGCGCCTCCTCAAGGAACCACTCCGCTTTGCCGCCAGGTTCGCCCTCATAGGTCTTCTTCGGTTTCTTCGCACCAAACAGGCCACCTGATTTTGGTTTGGCAGGGGCTGGGCTGGATTTCTTTGGTGCGGCCTTCTTGGATGCAGCGGCCTTGCCGGTTTTCTTTTTCTCCTCGGCTTTTGGCGCTTCCTCTTTGGGTGCCTTAGCTGCTTCCTCCTTGGCCTTCTCAACCGCCTTTTTGGCATCCGCAAGTTGGTCTTGTAAATCCTGAATCTTATCGCGATAGGATGCAGAGAGGTGCATGAGGGAGCTTCGCATAGCGGCCTCAAGTTGAATGGTGAGAACTTGAGTGGATGTGTCGCTCCATTTCTTCCACTGCAACAGGGTGTTGGCGTGGATGTCCGATCCACATTTTGGACAGAAACTCTTGTTGGGTGGTTGCATAATGGGGACAGTTTGCAACGCATCGTTGGCAGGTAACACGAGGCCCTGAGACACTTTGAGCACTTCAAGCGTGGCTTTGCGGCCCAAATCCATGGCCTCGACAAAGGTCTTGTCTTCTTTCTCAAAGGATCCGGCCTTCTTCAAATCGTTGAGTTTCGAGCCCTCCGTGGCCAAATCGACGGCAGCATCGGCTGCGTCATTGTCCCACGAAGCCGCTTGCAGGGCTGGCGCCATATCATCGGCCATTGGAGCAGGTGCTGTTTCTTCAGCGGGAAGGTCGCCATCATCGGCAGCGGCGGCGATGCCAAGAGCGATGGGGTCTGCACCGTCTTCAACGCGGGCGATCATGTCAAATTTCTCCGCCATGGAGAGGTCATCTCGAAGACGAATGACGTCCTTGAGTTGGTTGAGGTCATGACCCGTGGCGGTGATGGGGCCCTGCACGGTGAGGTCGTGGCCACACGAAAGGCAAAATTTGGCGGTGACTTCAACGCCTGCCTCACAGGTTGGACAGTACACCCCTCCCATGGGCATGGAACAGAGGTTACACCTTTTCAATGGTGTGATAGAAAGCGTTTGGAAACTTCCAACTTTCTGGCCGTTGGAGATCACCTAGACATTGATGGCTGCTTGTGTCAACTCAAGGATGGCCACTCGTTCACAATTGGAGAGAATAGGGGCAAGCCTCGGTCCACGTTCAGTCGCCATAAACAGTGCATAGCAAGCCCTGTAGACATCCCTCATGCCAACCTCGGCCGCCTCACCTGCTGCTTTGAAGGCTGCCGTGATGCCGTCCGTCGTCCAGTCGGCTTCGAGAAGCGTCTGGTTGAGGTGATGCAAGACGAGTCGTTGCTCGTCGGTGAGTGCTTGGATGGCCTCCTTATCCGGTGCCGTGCAGACGTTCACCCGCATGTCCTCTGGAAAGTGTTCAGAAGCAATCCAAGCCCGCATTCGCTTGAGTCGGTCTTGAAGTTGGGGCGTGGGCTCTGTGAGGGGGCTGGAATCCCTCAAACTGGCCCACACATCTCCATCGTTGGGTTTGATTTGTGCCAGGAGGGCCATGTGCCGGAAACTGATGGAGGTTGAGGATGCTGCATTCTCCTGTTCGACCGAGGACAAAGCAAGGGCGGCCTTGGCATCTTCAAGTTGAACCAGTTTGCGCCGGCTCAAGTTTTCCTCGGCCATCTCAGCATCAAAATCCCGAGCCGTGAGTCGCTCATATTCATCGGCAAGGTTCACCAAACCCATTCCAGTATCAAATTCTATAGCCTTGCTTGGCTTTGAGTTGGCGACGAGGAAACGAAGGATTTCCGGTGGAACCAATCGCAAAGCCTCCATCGGACCAACAGTGTTTCCAGACGAGGATGACATCGCACCTTTGCCCTTGAGACTGATCCATTCGTAGGTCAACGGTGCAGGTGGCTCGTGGCCAAAGAGCAGAGCGATTTCTTTTCCTGTGTCGTAAGAGCCGCCGGCGGCGCCGTGGTCTTTACCAAAGGGCTCGCAGGTGATGTGGTTGAACCCCCATTTCGCTGGCCAGTCAAGGCGCCAAGGAAGTTTTCCTTCACCTTTCTCGATGTTGGATGAACCGCTTTCTCCGTGGCTATCGGTCCAATGAACCAGCGGATAATCATAGCCGGTTATCGTCAACCCGTCCAGCGAACCCTTGGAATCGAGTGGCTGCCAGGGGAACCAATCCTCGGCGAGTTCTCTGCCCGATACCCGTTCAATAATTTCACGAATCGCTGCTGGATTGTCGCAGGCAATTTTGGCGGCTTTGCTGAACTTGCCAGCCTGGTAGGCCTCAAGATTGGGCAGGAGCCGAGGCACGACTCCAATTTGTCGCAAGGCCTCAAGGAAGGGCTGAAGGAAGTGGTCGCCATAACTCCAGCCTTCGTTGTTGAAGCGGTCCCAATCCGGTTTCCCTTCATCGTCTGGAGCGGGAATGGAGCCCAGTTGATGGCCGATGAACGCCTCATAACTTTCGTCCAAGAACGGGTAGACCTTCCGCAGAGGGTCTGCGTTGTCCACCACAAAGACCAGTTCGGTGTCCATACCAGCCTTGCGAGCAGCACGAGCAATCATGTCGCCGGTGAGGATTTCGCGAAGGTGTCCAATGTGAAACTCGCCGCTTGGTGTGATGCCGGTGGCGACGATGTGCTTGTCGCCTCGCTGTGCGAGGCGCTGCGCCATCACGTCGCTCCAGTGCATTGTATCGCCTCAAACAGCTACGGCACGAATCAGGCCACGAAGGGGAACATCGTCGATTTCATTGCGTGTTGTCTTGTTGACCAAAACGATGGCCAAGGCGACGTCTCCACCAGCGGCGCGAATGGTCTGGATGGTTTTGGACAATGTTTTGCCAGAGGAAAGAACATCGTCGATGATGACCACGCGCTTGCCGGCCACTTGACCGTATTTATTGGACAACGAACCGCTCCCTTCGCCCTCATCGGTGGTTCGGAAGACCGTCATGTCGGATTCCAAAACACGAGCCACTTCGTAGGCAAAGGCGATGCCGTTGATGGATATGCCAACGACCGTGTCGATGTTATCGTAGCCGATTTCCTCATCTGCAACATCGGCCATGATGGAGCCTACAGCAGCAAGGCGCTGCGGGCGAACGCCAAGGGTGCGCCAACCGATGCGAACATCGCTGGGTCGGTCGCTCTCGCCGGTGCCGGAAAGAAGCCATGTGATGGTGTCTTGGGAAAGGGAGAGTTCATCAGCAATTTGCTGAGTGTTCAACCCTTCTTTCATGAGGCTGGATGCAAGCGCTTTGAGTTCTTCGATGCTCAGGACCATGGTGCTCACTTCATGCCTGCCGTGGAACACTCATCAATGCTTTCCTGCGAACAAGCCCAAAGGGAAAGTCTTGAAGGGAGGGAGGGCCGGGGGAAAATCATGGCCGACTTTGATTACGAGAGCCTCCTTGACCGGGCCCGTGAAAACATTCCCGAGGAAATCTCCTCGCGTTCTCGTTGGAGACTCCCTGCTCCTCAAATCATGATTGAAGGTTCCAACACCATCTTCCGAAATTTCAACGAGGTCGTTTCAATGATGGACCGAGATGAAAACCACGTCTACCAGTTTATCCTGAACGAATTGGGTACCTCGGGCTCGCGGGATGGGCCTCGTGCACGATTCAAGGGCCGAATTCCCCCCAAGCGAATCAAGGGCACCATCGCCAATTACGTGAACACGTACATCAAGTGCAGCCAGTGCGGCGCGCCGGATACCCACTTTGTGAAGGAAGACCGAACGACGTTGCTCAAGTGCCAAGCTTGCGGTGCGACCCGTCCAGTCAAACTCTGATCATTCCAATTTCAGGGTTTGCTCTTCATCAATTTCCCCGGTGAGCAGGTGCTGAAGCAACGCCTCAATGCTTTCTTCTGAGGTCAGTCCGTACCAAACGCCTTCTGGATACACCACGCAGGTCGGGCCGAATTCACAATGGTCAAGGCACCCTGATTTTTGCACCCTGATGTTTTCATCGGTTTCTTGGCGAACACGCTGCTTGATTTGACGCATGAGGTCGAGACTTTCCTGTGGTCCACAGGACGGTCGAGCCGCCCCTTCTGCTCGCTCATGGCCACAGATGAAGGCGTGCCGAGTGAAACCCGGCTCGCTTCTTCCTTTCGGGTCAACGGGCATGGTCATCCCTCAAGTTCGTTGATGGCGGTGGCCAAATCCACATCCCGCTGGGTGATGCTGTTGGTGTCGTGTGAATAGGTCTCGACCACTGCATAGCCCCAGCCAAAATGGAGTTCAGCGTGGTGCTGATGAGCCTCACACAGGACACTGACCTCGTCAATGAAGGCCTTGGCCTGCAGAAAGTCATCAAAGGTGAATTCCCTCATCAAACGGCCTTCAAGTTCTGTCCAGCCGTCCGGATAGGCCACGAAATCAGCCCCAAAGATGGGAGTCGTCGTTGCCCTTGGTTTCCTTCTCAACCTTTTCGTGCAACTTGGAGCGGCGCTTCATGTCCTCTCGCTCAAAAGCAAGCAATTCTTCATCATCGATGTAAGCCGGGCGGGTGTGGGCAACCAGAACCATCTTGACGATGACGTCCCTTGAGATGAATTCGCAACGGCCGTCCTCGGTGAGGATTTCCAAACTGGTTTTCCCTGAGGAAATCAATCGTCCTCGAACAAAGGCATCCTCTGGGTTAGCAAAGGCTTGAACGTCCAGGTGAACTTCAACAAAGTCGTCCCTTCGCAGGCCTTGGCGACGCTCAAGGAGGTCCCCGTGGTGGATTGATTTGAGCCCCTCCAACTTGGGTGAGCCCATTTCTTCCCACATCGATTTCGCCCAGTCGGGGAGGTCAACGGATTTCTTCTTCGCCATGTTTGAACCAATCGGCGAGCGTACATGAACCTCACCTTTCTGTCTTCAACCCCTTTCCCGACGGGATACTTCATCAAGGGATGACGGCGGGCCACGGTTGAGGAGTAGGCATGAAGGTCTCCTGGCGCACCCTTGGTACGGTTTTGTTGGAGGAAGAGGTCCTCGACAAAGCGTTCTCTCGGGCCAAAAAGGCGGCTGACCGTGTGGATGACCCCGACCGAGTGTTTCGGGTGCGCAAGCAAATGACGCGCATGGTCCAAACAGCGGCTGACATCATTGCGACGGAATTTCAGGAACTTGTGGCTGCTTGGCCTTCACTTGACCAATCGCCCTTGTTCGATGTGGCCATGATCGATGCCTGCGTAGGTTGCGATGAGTATCGCAAGAACCTCGCAACCCTGCAGTGGGCCTCAAAACAAGTGCTCAACATCGCCTCTCAGAACGCGAAAAAGATCATCCGAACCGGTCGTACAGATTTGATGCACGAAGCCCGCCGTGAAGCCTACGGGCGAATTTCATCCATCATGCGCCAGGTGGGGCCATCCCTCACCTGGTTGAGCGAAGCTCGCGAGACCTTGAAGCGGCTGCCCAAGGTGGACCCTGTCTCGCCGTGTATTGTGGTCTGCGGCGCACCCAACGTCGGTAAATCGGCGTTCATCTCCGCCCTCAGCACGGGGAAAATGGAAGTGAACCACTACCCGTTCACCACCAAACAAATTCACGTCGGACACTTCACCCATCGCCGTCTTCAGTACCAAATGGTGGATACACCGGGGTTGCTTGACCGACCGATGGAGGAGCGCAACCACATCGAAATGCAGGCCATTGCCGCCCTCGAGCACATCGGTTCTTTGGTGTTGTTCCTCGTGGACGAAAGTGAATCCTGCGGTACGCCCTATGAAGAACAGATGAATCTCCTTGAGGAAGTCCAAACGCTCTTGCCCGAAACGGAATTAATGCTGGTCAGTTCCAAGGCCGATTTGCTTCAACCCCTTCCGCCGATGTGGGACGAAGTCAAGGCCTCAGAAGAGGCATGGCGAGGCGAAGGGAGCGAGGGTGAACCTGAACTGCCTCTGCTGATGGACGGCGAGGGGCGCGTGTGTTTGTCCGCCACCGAGAATGTTGGGCTGGACGCCATGCGCTTGGAAATCGTGCGCAAAGTGAAAGCAGCTCGGCCAAACAACCCCATGGAATTACCAGAGGGTTGGTACCGGCAAGATGTGTGATCACATCGTTTCGATGGGTACGATGCCCAAACCGACCATGCCTTCGCGCAATGTGGTTCGTGCAAGTTCGGAAACGGCGAAATAAAACGGGTTCACGTTGCCCTCATCAATGATGTAGCAGTCTCTATAGAACGAGTTGTAGGCCGTGGATAATTGCAACATGTACTCGGCGTAGAGGTTGGGTCGATGTTCTCGGACAACCTTGGCCAATCGGTCGTCGTGAACAGCGAGCATCCGGAGGAGCTGGACCAAACCATCTGGCATGGCCTGGTCGGGAATGGAGGGTGTAGGCTTCCCGTCGGCAAACGAGCCATCGGCCTCCAGAACTTTTCGTTGAATCGAGCAAGCGCGGGTGTGGCTGTACATGATGAAGGGTGCCGAACCGGCTTCGAAACTCAATGCGTCTTCCCAGCGGAAGGTGAAGCCTTTCTCGGGGCTGACGCTGATGATGTTGAACCGGACGGCCGAGGTGCCAACAGCTTCGGCGATGGTGGCCATGGCATCGGCGCTCAAGTCGGGCCTTCGTTCTTTGAGGACCTCCACGGCATGTGCGTGAGCCTCTTCCAGCAGGTCGTCCATGAAGACGACATTACCTCGACGGGTGGACATTTTTCCTTCGGGGAGTTTGATGAAGGAATAAAACATGACTTCAGGGCGACGTTCACCAAGTTCCTCAAGGGTGAGCCCGACCTGCTGGGCTTGCAGTTTGTGGTCCTCGCCCAGCACGTTGATCAGTTCGTTGCATTGCGTCCATTTCCACTGGTGGTAAGCGATGTCTCGCGTAGCATAAAGGGAGGAGCCGTCGCCTCGGCGGTAGAAGAATTCAGTCTTACCTTTGAGGCCACGTTGCCCCAAATCCAAGAACTGAGCACCGTTGTCAGCGACGCCATTGATGTCCAACGAGCCCAGTGTTTCCATGAGTCTGGCAACATCACCGTTGGTGACAAACACCGACTCTTTGGTAAACCGGTCAAAGCCAATCCCCAGCCGCCCTAGTGTCTCAAGCATGCCGTCAAGAACGGGTTGGTAGGCGTTTTGAAAGGAATCAAGGACGGCTTCGTCGCCGTGCTCGCTGGCATGAACAAGGTCGCCGATGGCCTTCTCGATGGTCTCGCTCTGGCCACTTTCCTTTCGCATCAATTGAGCGGCTTGGTACCAACGTACACGTTGATGGTCGGCTTTGTTCACCCATTGGGGGTTCGCAGGTTCTCGCTCAGCGAGCAAGTTTTCCACATCCTCGCCGGACATGTTCTCAAGCGCCCATGCGAGCACAGCCACTTGTTTGCCCATGTCATCAACGTAATACTCCGCTGTGACGCTGTCCCCCCACAATCGATGCAAGCGGACGAGGGTGTCGCCAAGGATGGCGTTTCGGGCTCGCCCCACATGGAACGGGCCGTTGGGGTTGGCCGAAGTATGCTCGATGAGGACTTCTCTTCGGGAGCCGTTGGCCATGTGGCGAACATCACCGCTGAGCAAGCGACCTGCCAGCCAAACGGGGTTGGCTCGGATGTTGAGATAACCGTTGACGGCGTTGACTTCGAGAATGGCTTCGTGTTCTGTCATGGCCTGTTTGACCTGCTCTGCAATGGCGACGGGCGCCATGCCGAGGGCCTTGGCAAACGGGAAGCAGGGCAGAGAAAGGTCGCCTTGGTCAGTCTCCCGAGCAGGTTGCAACATGCGTTCGACCAGGCTTGCGTCAACGCCAAAGGACTCCACTGCGGCCTCAACAAGGGGTTGAATTTCGGATTTCAGCAACTCCATGACATCACCTCACATCATTGGATAGCGCAGAATGGCAGCAAGCCCGCCGAAGCCATGCATCAGTTGTGAACCCTCTTCGGTATCAACAGAAATATACGTAACTTGTGAGTTACTCTCTTCTGCGAGTTGGCTGAGAGCATCAATAATGGAATAACTGGCCAGTTCACGAATGGAATCTCCAGATGCACCGCACGAGGGGCAGGAAGGCAATTCTTGTTGGCGCGTGAGGCGTGCTTCCCATTTTTCATCCGAGCCATGGCCGCACTTCTTACAACTCAACTCAACGACGTTACCTCGAAGACCTTCTGAAATCAAAAGGGTGTCCACTGCGCCTTGGGTCAAGGCTTGCTTGATCATCATCTCACCATAGGTGGCTTTGGGATGGGCTCGAATCAATTCCTCGAGGAAGCGATTCATCACCTGTCGTTCTGCGTCAAGTTCGATTTCGCCCATCAACTGTCCAGCGTTTTCAACCAGTTCCCGAACACCGGATTCGTTAGAATAGCCGACATCAAACGTGGTTTTGGCGATTTTCTTCGCGATTTCATGGTGGAAATATTCGTTCTTGACAACGAAGTCTTTGGTGGCACCCGGCCCACCCACGATGACGGCCTGGATGTTCTCCAAATGAGGCAGCCAGTAGGATGAGGCGTGTTCTGTGGCCCGCTTGAAGAAGTTGTGCGCCGCTTCTTCGATGAGCCGCTCGAAACGCTGGGCGGATTGACCACCTTGGCGGTGCTTGCCCATGATGTTGGAGACAAGATGCTCTTGGACATGTATTCGCTTTCCTGTGGCGATGCCGTAAGCGGCTTCTGCTCGGTCAATCACGAACAAGGCGTAGGATTTCTTGTCGACCAGCATTTCTTCAAGTTGTGTCAATTCAAACCTTGAATCGCAACGGTACCGGAAAGAAACCAGCGATTGAGGTGGGTCTTCCACCACGATGTTGACCATCCGGCTCTTGTTGTTTCCAATGATGATGGAACCCACGAAGATGGCCAAACCGTTCTCTCCGGGAGTTTTGTAGCGTGAGAGCGTTGAAATGGCGGATTCAATCGCACCTTGAACGTTCTTCCGTGTGCCTTTTGACTTGATGTTTGCAGCTTGTCCGTGCTCGTTTTGGAGCATGCTCCGTGCATCAGAAATCTGCCGGTCGGGTGGAATGATCAAAGTGACCAGTTCGGTTCCGAACCCCTTCATTTCACGGAGTTCCTCAAGGGCAAGTTTCAGGCGCAAACGGCGCGCTGACAACTTGGCATCGTCCGACATGGCCTTCCCCTTTTGTCCGGCTGTGGCAAGGCACTTCAAATCTCCCTCCAAGCCTCGTGTTTTCCGTCGGTGTCTCTCGCCGTGAGGGATAGGATGAAAACATGGCCGCGCCGCAGGATGAACAATGAGCATCACTCATGTCGTCGCCCTCGGTGGAAGCCTCCTCCGTCCAGAGGAAGCAGCTTCCCGTTCGATGTGGATGGGCCAGTTGCGCCAGTTGATGGTCCACCTCGAAGGCAACGGTCGTCGCATCGGTCTCGTGGTTGGCGGTGGGCATCCTGCACGAGAGGCCATTGAATTAGTCAAGGATTCGGTGAGTGATTTGACAAGGCTTGACCGCATTGGCATTGCCGCCACGCGCTTAAACGCCACCCTCATCCAGCAGATGCTTCTCGAGATTGGTTGCGATGTTTCTCCTTCCATCCCGGAAACCATTGAGGATGCACGCTCAATGCTTGAACAACATCACATTGTGGTGATGGGCGGTACGGTTCCTGGCCACACGACGGATACGGTTGCGGTTAAGCTTGCAGCCGTGGCTCATGCTCGTCATTGTATCATCGCCACCAACGTATCGCACGTCTACACAAAAGACCCGAGAAAGCACGACGATGCGGAAGCATTGACCGAAATAACACTCCAAGAACTTTCAGATATTGTGGGAGGGAATGTGCGAATGAAACCCGGTTCGTCCGCAGTGGTTGGTCCCGTGGCCGTTCAAGTGGCAATCGATTCAGGCGTCAACCTCGCCGTCCTTGATGGACGGGATATTCGCCGTCTTGACGACGCCCTCGAAGGCAACCTCTTCGAAGGCACCATAATCAGAGCATGAGGTGTTGAAATGGTGGATGCGAAAAAAGTGAAAGAGATGGTCGCTAAGAAATCAAGCAAGTTTGTTGGCAACATCGCTGGCGGTGGAAAAGTATCTCCTCACAAGCATTGTCGTATTTGTCACGAACCCATTTCAGTCAAGGCAGAGCCACGTGTTTGTAAGGAGCAGGCCTGCATTGAGCAAAACGAGAAGGACGAGAAAAACCAGAGGACCGTTCGTATTGCCATGTTTGTCTTCTTTGGATTTTTTGTCGTCTCAACCGTAGTCCCCTTGCTGTTGCAGGGGATGGGCTGATCAGTCCAGTCCAAATTCACGGACGAGGAGGAGGCGAAGGAAGCGCTGTGCGCTTTGCAAGACAAGTCCTGTGGCCATGAGGGCAAGGCCGAGGAGGCCAATCCACACCGCAGATATACCCGAGCCGATGATGCTGTCAACTTGCATGGTGAAGCCTTGAGCGGTGTTGAAGCCCATGGCCGCTCCAGCGGCAAGGAGTCCAAAGCCAGGAATACCTAGCACCAGCAAGGGTTTCTTCTGAGAGAGCGAGAGCAGCGCCCAGGTCATGACCGTGAAGCCGTGTGATACGGCAGTGAAGTTGGAGCCTTTTGGAACATCATAGCGGATAACGGTGGGCACCTCGAGCACCCTGAGTTGCTTTTCGTGTGCGTCCTCAAGCATTTCAAGGGAGAGTTCCATCCCTTCGGAATCAAAACGAAGGCGCTCAAGAGCGGTGCGTGAAAAGGCACGGAAGCCGGATTGGGTGTCTCGAATACCGAGGTCGCTGGAGAGGTTTGAGGCGGCCGTGATGACCTTGATGCCGAGTCGGCGGTAGGCGGGCATGTCGGTTCCACCGCCGCCGTCCACAAATCGGGAACCAATCGCGAAGTCGGCCTCGCCAGCCAAGATGGGGGCGAGGAGTTTTGGAATATCTGAGGTTTCATGCTGGCCGTCAGAGTCCAAAAGAACGAGAGCGTCGACTTCGAGTTCGGCTGCACGCAGAAAGAGGGTCTTCAGGGCACCACCGTAGCCGCGGTTGACCCGGTGGCGAATCACGGTGGCGCCACAGGCCTCGGCGATGCGGGCGGAAGCGTCGGATGAACCGTCGTCGATGCAAATGACCTCGTCCACGTAGCGAAGCGCCCGGGTTACAACCGACCCAATGGTCTCCTCCTCGTTGTACATTGGCATGCCTGCGATGATGTGAGGTTTCGCCGCACTGGGCGGCACTTCACCTTGAGGCATGGGTTCCCGTCGCTGAGGTTCTATATATGGATATTTAAAAAATTCAAGTGGGATGACAAGAATGGCTGTGAGGTTGGCCGTGGTCAACCACGCAGCGTTGTACTTCTCAGAGAGAAGGAACTGCACGAAGCGCCTTGGAGGCTTCAGTCGTGGAGTTGGGTGACGGTGGTCACAGCACGCTCGCCCGAGAGCACCTTTTGCAAGGCTCCCATCGAGATCACCAGCGGGACGTAGGCTTGTCCATCACTGGTCATGTAGGTGCTGCAGTCTGCGAACGCCGCAGTGTTGATGGAGAGCTTGAGTGCTCCACCGGCGTTGCTCCGACGAACATAGCCCACCAGGATGTTGTTGTCCAAGGTTTCCGTCTTCTTTTCTGTTTCAGATTTCTTCATGTATTCACCTCCTCCGAGTCCTGTTCCTCAGGACCAGAACGAAAAACATCAACCGATTTCAAGCCTATCTCCGGTGAGTGCCCTGAAACCATTTCCCTTATACGAGCGGTTTTGGTGGTCGGTCCATGCGAGCCTTGGTCACTGGTGGCGCAGGCTTCATCGGGTCGCATCTCATTGACCGCTTGGTTGCGAGAGGCGACAGCGTCGTGGTCATCGATAACCTCTCCAGTGGCCATGTTTCCTTCATCCAACACCACATTGATTCAGGTCATGTGATCTTGGTCGAGGGCGATATATGTCATCCAGAGGACGTTGACAAGGCCATGGCCATGGACATTGATTGTGTCTTCCATCTCGCTGCCAACCCCGACATTCGCCTCGGCACACGCATCACCGACACCGACCTCAAGCAGGGGACGGTGGCAACCTACAACATCCTCGAAGCCATGCGAGTTGCAGGCGTGAAGAAAATTGCCTTTGCCTCCAGTTCGGTCGTTTACGGAGAAGATGCGCCGCTTCCAACGCCGGAAGACCACGGGCCATGCATGCCCATTTCGCTTTACGGTGCCAGCAAGCAGGCTGGCGAAGGCCTCATCAGCAGTTGGGTCGGAACCTTCGGGCTGCAGGCATGGATATTCCGTTTCGCCAACATCATCGGCGCACGTGGTACGCACGGTGTCATATTCGATTTCATCCACAAACTCAAGAACGACCCGTCCCGTTTGGAAGTGCTGGGCAACGGACTTCAGGAAAAGTCCTACATGGAAGTGGGCGATTGCGCCGATGCCATTCTCCACGTCATGAGTCAAGCGGACGAGCCATTGAATCTGTACAACCTCGGCAGCCACGACACCGCTTCAGTTCGCCGAATTGCCGAGATTGTTGTGGATGTGACCGGTTGTCATGGCGCCAGTATCGAATACACTGGAGGAGACCGTGGATGGGCCGGGGACATTCCTCGTGCACGTCTTGGAATTGAGAAAATGCTCAAAGCAGGCTTTGATGTGAAGATGAACAGCGAAGAGGCCATTCGGTACACAGCCGAGTGCCTGCTTGAAGAAATTGGATTGGAGTGAACCCGATGAAGACCAACACCGAAGCCGATGTACGCACCGATACCGCCATCAAAGTCATGGCGCTTTTCTTTGTGGCCATCATTTTCCTCGCCTTGACCACTGACCCCATCAAAGTGGGAACCAAAGAGGGCGACCGAGCCCCCATGTTGGAAGGGAAGGCCTACAACGGCAGTTCATGGTACGAATTTGACATGGACAGCTACCTGACAAAGAACTGGACAGCAGGGGACGCGGACGGCGAGTGGATGGTTGTTGAGTTCATGGACACGGATTGCCCATTTTGTGTTCGCTCAGCCGATGACATGGGTTACGATGCTGAGTACTTCATGAAACTCCGAACCTCGCACCAAACCAACCCTGGCATGGGTCCATGGGATGGCCCCATCGTGAATTTCATCGCCAGCGCCACGGAGCTTGACATCCCTGGCCACGAAACAAGCCGAGATGAAATCGTTGCTTTTAGAGATAAATCCGGTGAGGAAGTTTGTGCAGACAGCGCTTGTGCAGAGCGAGCCGGCGGGGCGCACCGCTTCGTCTACATCGACGACATCGACCAAGACAACATGAAAGAATGGAAAGTGCCGGGAACACCGGCTTACTTCTTGATTCAACCCGATGGCATTGTCGCATGGACCTCCACCGAGAACAAGCAAGAAACGGTGTTTGAGGCCATCATGCGCATCACACCACAGGAGGCCTGACCATGGTTGACCAGAACCTTCTCCTCATCGCTTACATCGTTCCCATCGTTTTTGGTTTGGTCCTGATGACCAAAGCGGGCGATGGCCTTGGTGCCTCTCTGTCAGGGCGCGAACCCTTGCTCAGGCATGCACGACGCCGGCACATGTTAGGCATGAACCTCGTGGTCCTGGCCGGCTTTGTCGTTTCGGTTCATACCTTGTGGATTTCAAATAAAATCAGCGAGGGCGGTAATGTATGTTCGAGCGCCACCGTGTTTTCCTGCGACGATGTACTCGGAAACACCCAATACAACACCGACCCGGTGTTTGGCCTACCTTGGGGCATGATCGGTATGTTTGCTTTTGGCGCTTTGATGTTCATCACCAACTCCGTGTCAAAAGAACCCGATGCGCTGTGGGCTGAGAAGTACCTCAAGTACGGGATGTACATGACCGCCTTCGGTGTTCCAATCATTGCTCTGCTGATTTCCTACGAAATTGCCATGGAGAAGATTTGTCAATTCTGTACGATGGCCCACATTGCAAACGTGGTTTGTCTCTTTGGCTTCTGGCGTGCTGGAAAGATGCACGAAGAAGGCCTATGGAACGACGAATCACCTGTTGAAGCCGAGGATAAGAACGGTGATGAGAAGTAATTCTGGTGAGCATAATGAACAAGGAATCATTGTTTTGGTTGGTCATTACGGTTTCGGCACTTGCGGGCTTCGGTTTCCTTTTGGGCCAAAGCGATGGTGAGCCACTGTACTCAACCGCTGACGAACGCCATGCTCTCGCCGATGAATGCGTCGGTGGCCATTCCGGTCTTGCCGAACACTACCACCCGATGGTGTACATCTCCGTTCTCGGCGAGGAGGTTGAAATTCCCGGCAACGTTGGCTTGAATGACCCAGGTTGCACCATGCGCCCGCTCCACACGCACGACACCTC
>CEUM01007012.1_pt1 | contig 17415 bp, 13 predicted proteins | sample 356421 | NCBI WGS metagenome assembly CEUM01 (sample SAMEA2622716, study PRJEB7988) | marine metagenome | biome: marine biome (ENVO:00000447); feature: surface water layer (ENVO:00002042); material: "saline water (ENVO:00002010), including plankton (ENVO:xxxxxxxx)" | depth 5 m | reverse complement strand
TGCTGAACTCCATCCAGTGATGTCTTGATTAAACGAAGACGCAGACTCAAACATGGAATTGATATCCGTCACCGCCGCCGTGTTCCAGTTCCCGATGTCCTGATTAAACGAAGATGCAGACTCAAACATGTAATCCATATACTTCACCTTCGCCGTGTTCCAGTTCCCGATGTCCTGATCAAACGAAGACGCCTTCGCAAACATTTGACTCATGTCCGTCACATCGCGCACGTCCCACGCGGAGATATCGGCGTCAAATGATCCCCTGTTATGGAATAGTGCGTTCATATCTCTCACGAGGCTCGTATCCCACTGCGAGATGGGAAGATTTTCAGCGACACCGCAGTCCACAGAGGCACTACTGCAGTCGCAGTCACCAGTGGAATTTGCCGCCAAACACTCGTCCACCGCAGCTTTCAAAGCGGCGCGGTTCGCGAATGCGTGGTTCGTGAATCCGACCGCGGACGCCTCAGCGACGAGCGAGGCGACGCACAGCACCCTCAGCGCCGCGTAGAACATCGCGCTCATTCCTCAAGCATCGCTTTCGTTCGTTCGTTCGTTCGTTCGTTCGAGGCCGAGAGGCGACGAGTGGCGGGGCGCGCGCAGAGAGAGGGGGGGGCCGCGCACAACGGACACGATGACGGGCACCAACCAACCAACCTCTTCAGAAGATTGCGCGGAGACGGCGCCGCACACGCCGCCCCCGTCATGGCGACGACCGCGTCCGCGATCGCCGTCAAGGCGTCGAGTAAACTGTCCTCGAACGATAAGATCCTCGTCGAGGCCCTGGCGGGTGCGCGCGCGACGCCACGGACGCGTGGAGTCGCCGACGCGCGAATCGAGACGACCGAGGATGGATGACGAACGACTGACGACGCGCGACGCGCGTTCGCTCCTCAGGCGCGCTCGGTGGACTGTTCAGCACGCTCGCGCTGTACCCGATCGATACCGTCAAGACGCGAATCCAAGCGGAGAGCTCGCTGGACGTCGCGGTCGACGACGCGACGCGCGGACCTCACGGTGTGTCCGACTGGGAGAGGTGGACTCCGAATTGGTTGGGACGTCTGGCGCGTGTGTTGAGGGACGAGGGCGCGGGTGGGCTGTACGGTGGAGCGGTTAGTAAATCTATGCACTCCGTGTCGTCGAGTTTTCTCTATTTCTTGGCGTTCAGCGCGTTTAAGAGGACGTACGAAGAGCGAATGAAGACTAAGATCGGCGTTGGCGCGACGCTCGCGGCGGCGGCGGCGGCGGGATGTTGCAACGTGTTGGTGACGGAACCCTTAGATACTTACACGACGCGAAAACAATTGGAAAGCAAAGATGTGGGGACGTCGACGAAAATCGATGGCGAGAGCGATGGAGACGAGGGGTTTAAGGACACGTTACGAGCGCTGCGAGCGCCGGAAGTCTCCAAAAAACATAGTGAAATGACGGGACTTTACAGCGGTCTCGGTGCGTCTCTGGCGTTAACGATCAACCCAGCGATTCAATACACCGTGTTTGAACAGCTCAGACAACGGTTAATGGTGATCATGAACGTTCGCGCGCAGCGAAGAGGGATTTCAAAGCCAGTCGTAGAATTGTCGACGTTTGACGCCTTTGTACTGGGAGCGGTATCGAAGGCGACGGCCACGATTTTGACGTATCCTCTCGTGCGAGCGAAAGTTTTACAAAAAGCTGGTCGACGGGAAGAGGATAGACGTTCACTGATGAGCACTCTCAAGAGAGTACACCGCGAAGAAGGCGCGCGCGGTATGTATAAGGGCCTCGACGCCCAACTCGTCAAAACCGTTCTGGCCGGCGCGCTCGCGATGACCATCAAAGAGAAGAGTTTTTCATCCGCGCTGTGGATGATGTTACTGTTACGTGGACTCAATGACGAGTTTGCATGAGGATTAGTCTGATAGGTGAGGTGAATGAAATGAAACAGTTGTATATAGCTCTATTGCATGCAAAGTCTCGCTATCGGTTCTACTCGAGGAATCTCGTGTCAACCACCATAAGCGGTGGACGATGTCTTCACCATCTAAAAAACCTGTTCCTTCTCGAAATACGCGACCACGACAGCGATGTCGTCCATCTTACCGCCGACAAGATTTTTAGTATCTTCCCACGCGGGTGTGTCCTCGGCAGCCTTCCGAGCCTCCTGGGTAAACGGGGAATCGTACGACGGATCACAAGAGTGACTGAACGCCAAAGTTGCGATCGCCTCCGCGCAGGTTTCGGCATCGCCATCGTGCTTGGCGCACAATGCAGCGACCTCATCGTGCGGAACGTTATCCCACAATCCATCCGAACCAAGAACAATAGCGTCGCCCGGTTTCATCTCTATCTCAGTGCGATCTGCGCACGATGGTTTATCGCCTTCCGGATAAACTTTCACCCAGCCGAGCTGATACGGAAGGTTGAACTCGTGCTGCTGCGATTCTGTGCGGAAAATCGTCTTCCCTTTCCGCGCCATCATCACTCCGGCGTCGCCCAGATTCGCGATGTCCAATACGTTACCATCCTTGAGCACGGTGATGCACGCGGTGCACGAGCCAATCACCTGGGTCTTCTCATGCGCTTCTTTCATCACCTTGACGGGATCTCGCTCGCCGTTCAGCACACTCTGCGCCGATCTCTCCGCAAACTGCTCGCTATATTCCGCCGGGTCGACTCCCTCCTCCGCCCACCCTCCGACGCCGTCAAATACGCCGAACGCACCCTTTCGCTTCAGAACAAAGCACGCATCTTCACCGCCCTTATCCGCCTTGTCCGGATGCGGCACGAGAATCGCACCCGCGCTCACCACCTCCAATCTCGTCTCCGCGTCCGCCGGCGACGCGTCCGTCGTCGCCCGCGCCGGGCGCGTCGCTCCGACGCGTCGCGCGCCCGCGCGCCACACCTTCGCATCGCGCGAGACGCTCCTATATCGTCTCACACACCCACCCGCGCGCCCACCGCGCGTCGTCATCGCTCGCACCGCCATATCGCTCGCGCGGATGCGTCACGCACGGTCGCAATCGAATCAAATCAAATTAAATCAAATCAAATCGATGCACGATTCGATCGATGTCGTCCCCGTCGCGTCGTCCGGGTTCCGACACCCGTCCCGCTCGCGCGACTCGCGCCGTGCGTCCCCTCTCGGTGTGTCGCCCGCCCGCCCGCGGGTCCCTCGAGCGACGTGCGATTATTCTCCGTGGCCCCCCCGCGCGCGCGCCGGGTGGGAGATATTCCCGCGTTCTGTCGTTCGTACACCCATCAAGCCCGTGCACTCTCGCGCGAGCGCGGATGATAAAATCGCGGCCCATCAAATTCGGACACACGGACGGCGACCGACCGACCGCCGGGCCGACCGGCCGCGACCGCGCGTCTCGGCGGGAGAGGCGCGCGCGAGGACGCGCGGACGGACGGACGCGCGGACGCGAAGGATGGCGCGCGCGATCGTCGGTGACGCGCTCGCCGCGTTCGCGCGGGTGCGGCGGTGCGCGGTGTCGACGAGACGGTCGACGAGGCGCGGGACGGGCGCCGCCGGTCGGGCGACCGCGGCGTCGACGACGCGCGGACGCGCGGTGAGCGCGAGCGCGGGAGGAGGCGACGAGGACGAGGGCGAGGGAGAAGACGCGTCGTCCGATGCGGTGGCGTCGACGTCGGCGGCGCGAACGTATCGACCGGGGGCGTTCAGTCGCTTGCCGAATGTGAGCCCGGCGGAGCAGTTGATTACGAGCGCGGTGAAACGGGCGGGAAGAGTGACGGCGTCGAAGGGGTTGAAAGACGCGGCGAGGGAGAGGAATAAGAGCGCGAAGCAGCTCGACGCGCTGACGAGCGGCTTGTGTAAACCGTTGAAGGAATACGTCAAGGGATTTCCCGCGCCCGAGCGGTTGCACCCGTTTGAGCGCGCGCTTTTAGTTTTGACATTGAGCGATAAAAAATACCGAACGACGCTAGAATCGGTGGATTTGATGCGAAAGGGGATGTTGGGAATAGGTAAGGGATACGCCTCGCAGGTGACGAAGACGACGGTGCTGAAGGACGCGACAAATCTTCGCGAGAAGGGGTTCGCAGAGATGGAGGCGTATTATCGCAAGTACGCTCGTTGCGTGGATGATTTAAAATCAATCGCCAAATTGCTTCGTAGACTTCCGGTGGCGGAACTGGAGACGCCCACCGTGGCGCTCGTGGGAGCACCGAACGTCGGCAAAAGCTCACTCGTTCGCGTGTTATCGAGCGGCATGCCCGAGGTGTGCAACTACCCGTTCACCACAAAGGGAATCAAAATGGGACACTTTTTCATAGACGAAGAGAGGCACGTCGTGACGGACACTCCGGGCTTGATCAATCGTGCTGAGATCGATCGGAATAAGATCGAAATGCTCACCATCGCAACCTTGGAGCATTTGCCGACGTGCGTAGTTTTCGTCACCGATTTGTCGGGATTATCAGGAACGTCGATCGAGGACCAGCTTGAACTTAGGGAAGAGATTTATGCGCAGTTTGGCGATCGTAGACCGTGGATCGACGTGTTTTCAAAAAGTGCGCTCGTTCCGGTTCTAGGAGGGGAAACAGATGCGGATACGCAAGAGATTTGGAACGACGACGACATTGCCAGGGCGCGAAGCGCCATGGAGAAAATTCCGAACGCCGCCGCGACGAGCGCCGACGAAGGGTGGGGAATAGATGAGCTGAAAGAGCGCATGATTAAAGTATTACGCGATCATAAACGTAGCTTACCGGCCGCGGATGATGACTACTCGAGCCAGGGCAAGAATCGAAATAAATCCAATAGCGACGATTTACCCGCGTATATTCCCATGCTGTAATATGTTTGTAGAGAATTTTCAACTTTTTACAACGCATTGCTCTCTGAATGCTGCGGTTTCTTGGTGAGTGCCTCACATGCTTTGCACACTCGCACTTCTATACACATCGGTATCCGTCATGTGCGGACTACTACCCACGCGCCCAGAGGAAAAGTTTCGTGAACTACTCAAGGACGGCATGCTCGACACCGTGTCTTCAAATTGGAGTAGCTCGATGTAGCCCTTTCCATCGTTCAAACTGTTCGTGAGGGCGGCGAGGCATTGCGCGATTTCATCAGAGTCATTCACGTAATAATGTGCGGATGATCGCTTGCGGCCGACGGTGCAGGTGAAAACATCATGGAAGCGTATGGCGACCTCGTGGCGGTTTTCCTCTTCCTCTTCCAGATCACCCGCGATGGGGCTGGAGACGCCAACCGCGCTGCTCATCTTGATCGGAGATCCAGGTGACGTCGGGGCGCTTCCACTATCTTCGGGATCCAAGGACTTTTCTTCAAGGAACGAGAAAATATCCTCATCTCTCCCGAGGAAGTGGCCGCAGCACGAAACGAAGTCAACTTCGATGAGATCATTTTGCGCCCCACCAATCATCTGTACAATTCGCTCAACGGCGGTTCCTTTGCTCAATCCGACCGGGCGTACCTCAACAGACTTGGCACCCATGATGACATCAACAGGAGCGCTAGAAATAGGACCAGTCCAAAGATGCTGCAATAAGTCCCGCGCTTGTTGACGACCAAAATCGGGATCGGCGTACTTGTAACTCCAAACGAGAGACGTTTCGCGCGTTTCAACGTGGCTCCTCGGCGTGCGTTCGCAGAAGTATTCGAACACAACTTCAACGCTCTCTAGCCAATCCAAGTTGGTAGTCTCAATCATCGTCATCCACTTAGGAGTACCCGTACCATTCTCCCCTTGAAGTGGCGGGCGAATGAAGACACCATTCTCTGCGGCAATCCAAACCTTTGGCAGCATGGCGAATATTTGTGACAATTTGTTGCGCTCTGATCCGCTGAAGATGCACACCGTTGTATTAGGATCATCACAAAGGCGCGTAAGACACTCTTGCGCGATGGGGTGGATCTTATGACGGTTCTTTTGCGACTCGAGCTTCGGTCTCACCTTGGTCTTGTTCTCCATTGGATCAGTAAGCGTGGCGTTGTAACCGAGAATGATGAGACGCTTGCGCGCATTCTCAAACGATTTAACCATAACATGCGGTTTGAGATGCGGAGGAATGCGTTTTTGACGCAATTCTGCCTCAACGTGCGTATCGTTGAGTTCACTGATGAAGGTATCCGCCCACGCTTGTGAGGTGTGCACGGAAACGTGCGAGAAACTGCTGTGGAATCGCTCAATCTTTTCCGCCTCGGGCATGATTAACGCTTCCTTGATGGCGTTTGCAACGTCAGTGACGTTGTGGGGATTTACGAGTAGCGCACCGGCACCGATGGATTGTGCGGCACCAGCGAATTCGGACAGCACCAACACGCCCGCGTTGTCTTCAGTCTGGCAAGAGACAAACTCGTATGAGACAAGGTTCATCCCGTCACGCTGAGAAGTTACCAGCATCACGTCCGTAACGGCATACAGAGCACAGAGTTCAGGGAACTGCATCGTGCAATCCAAGTGCTGGATGGGAACGGAACCGATGGAACCGAAACGGCCGTTGATTCTACCGACGATTTCGTGCACTTGTGACGCGAGTCGTTGGTACTCTGGCACGTCACTACGCGTCGGGACAGCGATTTGAATCAGATTCACCTTGTCCTTCCACTCGGGATTTTCATTAAGAAACTTTTCAAACGCCAACAGTTTGTGTGGAATGCCCTTGATCATGTCGAGGCGGTCGACGCCAAGCATCACTTTGCGGCCTCTGAAACGTTCTCGCAGCTCTCTGATGTGCTCTTGAACTTCATCCGTGCGAATAGCTGAGGTGAACCGGCCTGGATCGATGCCGATGGGAAACGCAGCGACGCGAGTGAACATCCCGTTGTTTTCAACACCTTCGGGCGTGGCTTCTAAACCGAGAATTCGGCTCGTCGCCGATACAAAGTGTCGAGCGTAATCGTACGTGTGAAAGCCAACAAGATCAGCCGCCAGAGCTCCGTGTAAAAGCTCCTCACGCATGGGTAACATTCGGTAAATTTCAGAACTCGGAAAAGGAGTGTGTAAGAACCAGCCAATCTTCATGGAGTCTTCGACTTCTCTCAACATTTCCGGCACGAGCATGAGGTGGTAATCATGCGCCCAGACGACGTCACCTGGACGGTACACGCTCAGAATGGAGTCGCAGAAGGCGCGATTAGACTCCTTGTACGCCAACCATTGCGCATGCATATTGGTGTCTTCACTCAACTTGGCCTCGAAGCTCAACGGCACGTAGTGGAAGAGTGACCAGAGAACGTTGTTACAGTATCCATTGTAGTACAGCTCGACTTGCGACTTTGTCAAGTACACCGGCAAAAAGTTTTGCTTCTGCAAAGTGGCCGTGAGCGCGTCTCGCTCCGGTCCTTCCTCGACGAACACGCCCGGCCATCCGACCCAGGTCATGTCGTACGTCTTTCGCACGCCCAACAGCGCGCTCACGAGTCCGCCCGCCGAAGTTCTCAAATCCCACGAGCCGTCCGCCGCCTTCTTCACGCTGATCGGCAACCGATTCGCCGCGATGATGAGCGACTGCACGCGCGGTTTACCTTCCTCCATCATCTTCGAATCCTCGACGCTCGCGTCCAGATTCTGTTGAGATCGAGACCGTCTCATCTGTTCGCGCTCTCGCAGCAATCGATCAACTCGCGTGGATTCCACCTCTCCCGCCGCCGACCCCGCCCCCGTGGGCATCACCGCCGTCGTTCCGAGCGTCTCCATCCTCTGTCTGAGATCGTACATCGTTCCATCGGTCGACAGCGCGTTCAACGAGCTCAACGACGCGCGCGTCACGCGTCCAGCCTCCCCATCCAGTTTCCCGCGCAGAGGCGACGTCCCGCCAGCCTCCGTCTGTGCGCTCTGTTTCGGCGACCCACCGTCGTGGGATCCTCGTCGCGTGGGCTGCGGGCTCTCCGCGCGATCCATCGCGCGGTCTCGATCGCGCCGAACGATGACGACGACGACGACGACGACGACGAGTGAATGATTCGCGCGTGATGACGAGGCGACCACGAAAGGCATCGAATCCTCGCGAAGGATCGCGTCGATCGGTGGAGGGGGTCATCGGGGATTCGTGATTCGTGGGTGTCGTGTGACAAAAACTCTAGGACGCGGCGCGGGGATGGGGGACGGGAGGTTAGCTGAACGCCGCCTCGGCCTCGTCGACGAGACGATTGGCGGATTCGCGACCCTCGACGTCGCCGATGCCGAGCATGGCGGAGATCTCCTCGATTCTGTGGTCGCGCGAGGCGACGCGAGAGACGTCGATGGTGGTGCGGCCGTCGGCGTCGGCGTCGGGAGACTTGGAGACGATGAGGTGCGCGTCGCCGCACGCGGCCACCTGAGGGAGGTGGGTGACGCAGAGGACTTGTTGAGAACCGGTGGTGGTGAGACGTCGGAGGGCGTGGCCTATTCTCGCGCCGACGCGACCGCCGACGCCGCTGTCGACTTCGTCGAAGACCGAGATGCCGCCGACGGCGAGTTCTCTGTTGGCGCGCACGTTGGCGTAGTCTTCGGTCATGACGGGGGCCATCTTCAGAGCGAGCATGAGGCGAGCCTTTTCACCGCCCGAGGCGATGGACGCCATCGGCCTTAAGGGTTCATTTTGACCCGCGGCGAGTAAAAACGTCGCGCGATCCAAACCCGTGGGTCGCACGGCGTAGACGAGATGATCGTCTTCACCGATTTCGCTCGCTCTGGGAACGCGGAGAACGTTCCCGTTCGTCTCTTCGTTCGCGCCTTCACGCGCGTTCCACGATAAAGTCACGTCGAAGCGGCTGCCAGCCATCTCCAAATCTGTCAAGGCGGAAGTGACGGCGCCTCGAAGAGCGCCGGCGGCTTCTCTTCTGGCGAGCGCCAATTGAAAGGCACAATCCGCCGTAGCCTTTCGAAGGCGTTCTAACTCTGCAATATTTTCTTCTCGTTCCTCTTCACCTATTTCTGCGGCTTCGAGCCTCTCTTGTGCAGACTGTGCCGCTTCGATAGCGGCGTCGGCTGTGCGGACGCGAAGCGCCTTGAAAAGTCTATCGAGTTCTCTCAAGCGTGCCTGTGCTTCTTCGCGACGATGAGGCGAGCTCGCCAACGCTTGAGCGTATTTACCGACATTCTCTTCCGCGTTTTCGGCGACTTGTTCAGCTTGGTAGAGGAAGTCGAGCGTGTCATTCAAACCTTGGAGCGAGGTCTCGTCCAATCCCGGCTCTGATTCAGACGCTTCATCTTCATCCTCGTTTCCACGAGAAGTGGAACTCACATTTTCTGCTCTACGCTCCGCGGCAGCGATGAGACCTTTCACTTCGTGCGCGGCTTCGCGCAACAATCCTCTGGCACCTCGCTCACCGGCGATGGTTGAAATGATGGAACCGCACATCTCAACCGCGACTCGACTCGACTCCAACCGTCGAAGTTCAGCCTTCAGCGCGACATCTTCAGATGGTTCCGGATCTACGGCGTAATACTCTTCGAGTAACGCGTCGAGTTCTTCCCTTTCACCCGGTAGAAGCTCGACCGCGTTCTTAACTTTGTTGAACTGCGTCGCCAAATCTGTTGATAGACGCTCGAACTTTTGCCTCAACGCCTTCGTTCCGGCCCATTCATCCAAGAGTGCGAGCTGCGCGAACTCATCGCTCAGGGTGGACGCCGCGCCCTGACCGTTGAAATCCATGAGGATCTCGCCCAACGCTTTCAGAGCTTTGAGAGGGACGACTCTACCGTTGATGCGGCAAACGCTGCGAATGCGCTTCGACTTGCCGTTCGAGTTGACATATTGCAACTCTCTCGAAATGTTCAACGCGTTCGCGTCATCCTTCGGCGGCGCGAACTGTTTCACACTCTTCCCATCCTTCGTCGCTACTGACGTAATCTGATCGTTCACGGCGTCATACACCATCCCCAGCGACGACGTCGCCACTCGAAACGACGCCTCGAGCTTCGCCCCGTCCGCGTTCGCTCTTATGCTCTCTTCCCTCGCCGGCGACCCACAAATCTGCGCGATCGCGTCCAACAACACGGATTTCCCCGATCCAGACTTCCCCGTGATCACGTTGAGCCCTCGCTCGAACTCCACCGTCTGTTCGCTCACCAAGGCGAAATTCGTAATCTTCAGCCTCTGCAGATACGTCCACTCATCCTCACCCCCATCCATCGCCTTCGCTTCCGCGCGCGTCGCCGCGCCTCGCATCACCTCTCTCGCTCGCGCGCCTCGCTCGCGCACGCCGCGCGCGCCTCCCCAGACGCGTCCCGCGTCTCTCGCGGTCACCATCCGCCGCGTCCTCGTCGCCATCCTCGTCGCCATCCTCGTCGTCGTCGTCGTCCTCGTCGCCGTCGTCGTCATCGCGCGCGTCCAAGCGTCGAGGAGTATCGCACCGCGCACGAGCACGCCCGCCCTCGCGCCGCGCATGAGAGTGCCGTCGCGTCGTCGTCGTCGTCGCGGTGGACGAAGATCGGGGCGCCGGTCGCATTCGCGACTGGAATGAATGAAGATGGATATACATCGTCCTGTATATGGGACCCCGCCGTGGTGAGTCGTGAACGGTGGATTGAGTCAAGGCTGCTAACACCAAAGGCGCGATGCGAATGGGACGACGACGACAGACGACGGTCGACGACCCGTGGTGCGAGGGTGACGATGACGCGGTCGACGCGCGCGAACCTCGATCCGCGAGGGGCGCTTCGCGAGCGTCTGCGCGCGAATCGCCGAGGCGCGCTGTTGGACGAACCGAGCGACGATCTTCGCGACAACATCGCCTATCGAGGGGGAGCGCTGGAGCGCGTCATGTTCGCGCTGCCGTTCGCGATGTCCATGGCGTTGATCTCGTTCGTCACCGTGTGGGGAGCGCGTTTGAGTCCGGCGTTGACGGTGTTGTTCATCTGTGGGTACATCTCGTACGGTTGGGTGAAGGGGATTCACAGCGGTTTCAGCGCGCTCTTGGTGGGGATTCCGTTGTTGCACGCGTACAAGGACGTGGATTGGCACGCCCTCGGAAACGATTCGACGAAGAAATCACCGGTGTACGATAGATTTATGGGAGGTTCTGGTCAGGTGTACAAGGCGAACGAGGCGCCAACCTTGGTCGGGGAGGCGGAACACACGTGGAAGAGCGGCATAGACGGCGAGGTGAAGCGCGGCTTGACGGCAAAGTTCAACGACATCATCCACATTTGCGTGATTCCGACGTATAAAGAGCCTCTGGGTACGCTGAGAAAGACGGTCGGTACGTTGGCTGCGCAAACCTGCGCGAATGAGCGGTTGATTGTCGTTTTGGCGACGGAAAGCCGAGACACGGAGGCGCCGGGAAAAGTGAACGAACTCATCGACGAGTTCGGGCCGGCGCTCTTGGGTCTGTTCTACACCAAGCACGTCCTCGCACCGGGTGAAGCCGTCGGAAAGAGTTCAAACTGCGCGTGGTCGGTGAGATGCGTGAAGAGAGACTTTGTCGAGAAGCGCGGCTTGTGCCCCGAGCAAATTATGCTCACAGTGTGCGACGCCGACACATACTTTGACACGCAATTCATGGATTGCCTGGCTTACAATCACGTGCAAAACCCGAAACCGTACAACACGACGTATCAAGCCTCCGAAACTTTCTTCCCGAACATTTGGAGCGTGCCGATCCTCATTCGAATCAAGGCGGTGATCGATAGCGTCGGTTTCCTCGGCCAGCTCGCGTCACCATTCAGCCATCCTTTCCCGTTTGCCATCTACTCCCAATCGCTTCGAACGTCGATCGAATGCGGCGGTTGGGATGTTGACATCATTCCTGAAGATTGGCATCACTACTTGAAGTGTTGGTTTAAAAAGGATGGTGACTTCCGAGTCGTTCCAATTTTCATGGTCATGGGTAATGATGCCATCGAGGAGCGAACGTGGAACGAAGCCATCAAGGCTCGATACATTCAGGCGAAAAGGCACGCGTGGGGTGCGATTGATTTATCATACATCGTGATGAATTACTTAGATAAACGAGACTCGATCTCTTTCCTTCGCATGCTCAAGCTTTACATGCACGCGGCGGAGCACCACATTTCGTGGACTTTGTTTTGGTTTACGTGTATGTTGGGCGGATTGTGCTCCACGGTGGCGAATCCAATCCTCGAAACGTACCCATTCGGTGTTGGATTGCGATCAGTCACCGTCGTGGTCTTCTTTCCCATGGCGTTCGCGTGTTGGGCGATCATCATCAGCGAGTTTTACATTCGTCTCTTTGTCATTCACGACCGTGAGCACTTTGAGTGCAACGTGGCTCCGATGTGGTGGCAATTGCTCAGTCAAGTGCAGTGGATGCTCATGCCTTTAGCCGACATGCTTTTCGGTTCCTTTGCGGGCCTCGAAGCGCAATTCCACATGGCCATCAAGCCGACGATGAAGTACGAAGTTTCGGCCAAGATAGCGAAGAAATCGGGCGTGCCGCCGGTCTCACCGGCGCCGGCGAAGGGTGGCGAAAAATCGTCCGCGGATGCGTCCATGTACCACGCCGCGATCTCTGGCGAATCCCCGAGACACACTCAAGGTTCCGCCAACGACGGTTTCGTCGGTCAATTCTAGTAACGTGTTAGACATCACTGTAACCAAGACATTAATTACTCGAGAGACATCACTTAACCAACGACCACCCGCAGTCGCACGCGCTCATGCGTCACGGGCGCGGTCAGTATCAGCGTCACGTCGATGCGCGATATTTATTCCGTGTGATTCGGTACTCTTTCCTCGCCGCGTGCGCGCTCGTCGTGTACGTCGTCGTCGAAAATCCCATCACTCGGAACATTCGTTCTCAACCGGTCGAGGTAATCATCGAGCGCGATCCGGTTGAGGATGCGCGTCGATCAACGCGCGCGCCGGTCGACGAAAACGATGTTGGCACGTGCGCCGGCGCGCGCGTCGAGCTTGATGGGCGGGTCGTGCGTTGGGGCTCCGACCACGTGCTCGGAACTTCCAGCGAATGCTGTCGCGCGTGCTCGGATAACGCGCAGTGCAACGTGTGGGTGTGGTGCGCCGAGCGAGACGGATGCGGGGGCGAGCGAACATTTGGAGAATGTTGGTTAAAACGCGCGGATAACGCGGCGTTGGCGATGGTGGCTGCGAAAGATGGTCTGGGCTCGAAATGGACCTCTGGAGTTTCGCTAACTAGTCAAGAACGCGGCGCGGCGCGTGAGGACATGGCGCGAGTGGAGCGACAACGAGAAGCATTGAGGCGTAAGAAGGGAAATCATAGAGTGTACTTGGACGTCTCCATCGACGACGCACCGCCGAAACGCATCGAATTCATCCTGTACGCGAACACGAGCCCACTCGCGGCGGAAAACTTCCGCCGCATGTGCTCTCGAGAGCCTAGCGATGAATACACGTTCGTCGGTGCATCCTTTTACAGAATTCTAGATAGATTCATAGATCAGACGGGTTCGAACACCGCTCGAGGAAGTGCGGTCAATCCAGGAGGCGCGTTCGACGACGATCCCGCGGGCTTACGCTTGAAACACGACCGCCCGGGACTTCTGTCCGTCGCAAACACGGGCGCGAACACTAGCACCGGACATTTTAGCATAGTCATGGCGCCTGCACCGCATTTGGATGGATCATACGTCATCTTCGGCGAAGTCACGTCCGGCATAGACCACGCGTGGGCGATAAACCGTCTCGCCTCGCCGAGCGGCGAACCGAGCGGCGCGGCCATCATCACCGCTGCCGGCGTTCTAGAGACGTTCTGAGCGGACAATAGCATTGTAAATAAATCATAAGCGCGTAACGTCCCTCCTCGCTCGCGTCAACGCCGGCCGTCGACGTCCTCTCGCGTCACGCGTCTCCCTGAAAATACTCTCTATGAGTCACGAACCAAAAGCCCTATTCCCCGAAAAAGTTGGACGAAACGCCCCGGCCCGCGCCAGCCGACCGCCTCTTTACGACGCGCGTGCGTGAAAGCCAGGCATCATGGTCCGCATCAGCGTGTTGAATGACACCCTCAGTACGTGTGCGATCGATTTGTTCGCGCGCGATTTCTCCGTGACGGTCGCGCGCGTCGCGACGTCGACGTTTACGTCGGACGCCGTCATCCTTTTAGGGTCTGTGGACTAACCTCGATCGATTTTCTCTCGCTCGCAGAGTCGATGTACAACGCGGAGAAGCGTGGGAAGCGTCAGGTGCTCGTGCGCCCTGTTTCCAAGGTGGTGATCAAGTTCTTGCAAGTGATGCAAAAGCACGGTACGTAACGCTGACGGGACGAGAGCGATGATGATGATGATGGGTTCATGGGTTGACGATCGCGACGCGGGGGTGAGAACGAAATGCCGGTTGCGCGCGTACTGACGGCGACGTTTTGGTCCAATAACAGGCTACATCAACGAATTCGAGTTCGTCGATGACCACAGAGCGGGTAAGATCGTTGTTGAGCTCAACGGTCGTATCAACAAGTGCGGCGTCATCAGGTACGTGTATTTTAGGGTCTGCGCACGCGCTCGACGTCACCAACGTCTTCATCAAATCGCGACGAATGCGCCGAGACTGACCATGAATGCGTTTTCGTGAACAGCCCGCGTTATGACTTGTCCCACCACGACCTTGAGGACTGGGTCGGTCGCCTTTTGCCCTCTCGTTTGTTCGGTGTCATTGTGCTCACCACGTCGTCGGGCATCATGGATCACGAGGAGGCTCGCCGCAAGAAGGTCGGTGGTAAGGTGCTCGGCTACTTCTACTAATTGGTGTGCTTGGGAAGGAGGAAGACACGGACCAGCATGTATGGCTTGTTGCGTTTGGTCTTCATAGATCGTCGAGAGAGGCGTCTAGCGCCGGAGTGTCTCGGGGTTTAAACTAGGTTCAGACGGCTGTGTTGTAAGAGAAGCAACGTAGTCGCACATTTCGTTCGCCCCCACGTCGCTCGCTCGCTCGCTCGTCCCCCGTGTGCGTCGATTCGCTGTCACGTGTAACTGTGATTTATTAAAATTGAGAATGCATCCTATCAACGCGTTGCTTAGTTGCCCTCTTGGATCCACTTGGCGGCGTCAATGGCGTAGTACGAGAGCGTCAAGTCGGCGCCCGCGCGCTTGATGGCGATCAAAGACTCCAACACGGCATCACGCTCGTTGATGTAGCCAGCCGCGGCGGCCGCCTTCAACATGGAGTATTCACCGGACACTTGGTACGCAGAAATCGGGAGCGTGGTGTTGTCTCTAAGCGCGCGGATGATGTCTAAGTAGGCACCCGCCGGCTTGACCATCATGATATCGGCGCCTTCTTGCTCATCGAGCGCCGCCTCGCGCAAGCACTCGCGGTAGTTCGCCGGGTCCATTTGGTATTCAGCCTTGTCCTTCGGGATCTTCCAATCCTCGCTACCCGGGCGCGGAGCAGAGGCCAACGCGTCGCGGAACGGACCGTAGAAGGCGCTGTTGTACTTGGCCGTGTAGCTCATGATGGCGACGTTGGTGAAACCTTCGTCGTCGAGCGCTTGGCGAATAGCACCGACGCGACCGTCCATCATGTCGGACGGGGAAATAACATCGGCACCCGCGCGCGCTTGAGACACCGCTTGTTGGCACAAGTAGTAGACGGTCTCGTCGTTCATCACGACGCCATCGGAGCGCACCATGCCGTCGTGACCCATCGTGTTGTACGGATCGAGCGCGACGTCAGTGTACACTTCCAACTCCGGGAACGTATCCTTCAACAAAGAGATCGAGCGCTGCGCCAAACCGTTCGGGTTGAACGCCTCCTTACCGCACTCCGTCTTCAAGTCATCTGGCGTCTTCGGGAAGACGACGACTTGGTTGACTCCCGCCGCGCGCGCCTCGCGCACTTGCTTGATCATACCATTCTTGAAGCTCAATCGCTCTTGACCCGGCATGGAACCGATCGGAATGTTTTCATCACCCTCGTGCACGAAGATCGGGTAGATAAAGTTGGACGGCGTGAGAATGGTTTCCCGGAACGCCTCGCGAACCGTCGGCGAGCGTCTGTTCCGTCTCGGGCGCTGCGGCAAATCTTGCGGCGGCACCGTCGGCGCACCTACACACGAACCCGCGCTCGTCAGTCATCTCTTCCATACACGTCTCCACGCGCGCGCGCATCCCTCGACCCCTCGCTCGCGTCCCCACTCGTCCCCGCGCGCGAACGAATGAGTGGATAAAATCACATCAATCACTCATTCGCGTCGCGACCAATCCTTCGCACCTTCCGGCTTTCTCGGCGGCACGCGCGTCGTCGGCGGCGCTTGCACCGCGCGCGTCTGCACCCCGCGTCGTCCACCTCGTCTCGTCGCCATCGTCGTCGTCGCCATCGTCGTCGTCGTCATCGTCGTCGCCATCCCTCGTCGTCGCGCTATCCGGGACGCGTCCGGCGCGCGCGGGCGAGGCCGTCGAGGATGCGGATGCGGGATCGGACATTTGGAAGGGGTCATCGACGGGTCGTGACTCGCGAAGGGGGGGGGACAGAGTCGGGTCGGTGGTGGTCGTTTTTATTACGCGTCGTCGGTGCGTGTCGTTCGCATCGTAGACAGAGTCTCGTGGGCGCGATCATCCATCCGACCTCCGGGTGTTCGTGTGCGGAGGGGGTTTGTTTGTATCGAGAGGGACGAGAGGGACGAGAGGGACGCGCGACGCGAATGAATGAATGAATGAATGAATGAATGCGGGCGCGCGGGAGACGTCGTCGGGCGGTCGTCGTCGAGCGAGGGCGTCGCGTCGACGAGCGAGGGCGATGGGGAAGCGAAAGAGCTCCAAACCGCCGCCGAAAAAGGTGGCGCCCAAGGTGGACACGACGTTTACGTGTCCGTTTTGTAATCACGACAAGAGCGTCTTCGCGCGATTGGATCACGTGTCGGAGAAGGGATTGGTGGAGTGCGCGACGTGTGGACAAAAGTATACGTGTAACATCACGCATCTGAGCGAACCGATCGATGTGTACAGCGATTGGATCGACGCGTGCGAGAAGATTAACGCGCAGGACGACGACGAAGAGTAGGAAAGGGGCAAGCAATTAGAAGAGTAGCGTTTGTGAGAGAATGAAATGAATTTGTTGAGTGAACGATCGGGCGAACGTGTGCGCGCGTCTGTCGCGCGCGATGGTCAACTTTTTCGGGAGGGTACGTGGCGTCGCGGAGATTTTATGTTACAAGACGCGTCTCGCGTTTCGTGCTGACTACGACTACGTTCCTAACGCGACCTTGACGTCATCACCGCCGCGATATAATTGAATGGGGATGGCACGAACGGCGACGGGCTCTTTGTTCCCGGGATTCATCGGCTCGAACACGCAGAGCACGCGTAACATGAAGGAGACGCTAAACGTCGGCGCCTGGACGCTCGGGCACGTGAAGAGTCGCGGAATCACCATGTGTATGGGGATCTCGACACCGCGTGGACAGTCCCCGTCCACCACTTGTGAGAACTGCACAGGCGTCGTCTCCGTCAGCACCTGACCCTCGACCGTGTTGCACCCCTCGATACGACACAGCTCGATTTCGATCGATTTGAGCGGCGACGCCGC
>CEUM01073355.1_pt1 | contig 17451 bp, 11 predicted proteins | sample 356421 | NCBI WGS metagenome assembly CEUM01 (sample SAMEA2622716, study PRJEB7988) | marine metagenome | biome: marine biome (ENVO:00000447); feature: surface water layer (ENVO:00002042); material: "saline water (ENVO:00002010), including plankton (ENVO:xxxxxxxx)" | depth 5 m | reverse complement strand
TTAGTTGGCGACATCAAAACGACATGGACATTCAGCGCCTTCACCGTCCTGATCTATTACGCTTTGACCAACCTCTGCGCTATCCGTCTAGATAACGAATTGCGGCTCTATCCGGTTTGGATATCTTACTGCGGATTTGCAGGTTGCGTATTTCTCACTCTGTGGATCGCCTGGCCTGTATGGCTCGCCGGCACCAGCCTGCTAATCACCGGCCTCATTTGGCGAGCGATTGCATTAAAACTCAAGGCGTAATTGGCTATGAGGTTTCTCATTTAAATCGTTGGTTTCTGCCCATTTTCGCCCTAAATGAGCAGATCGCATCAACCACCATTTATGCGTTCCGAGTTTTTCCGCAGAAGTCTTCTATAACACGCCAATCGAACTACATTTCCGTTGTTGAATTCCATTAACATAGCACTATCGATAGATGGAAAATTAGTCTTCTTCAAGTTAGCCACATGCAAATCGGACCCGGAACAACACTCGGACGTTATGAAATCCTCTCGGAAATCGGAACCGGTGGTATGGGAGTCGTGTTTAAGGCTAAGGACACCACACTCGGCCGAATAGTTGCCATCAAGGTTTTACGCAGAGAGCTAGTTTCCAATGCCCAAGGCTTTGAACGATTCCGTCGAGAAGCAAAAGCCATTGCCGGCCTTTCGCATTCGAACATAATCTCACTCTATGATTACGGCGAAGAAGATGAGACTCATTTTGCAGTCATGGAGTTTGCTGAAGGGCAGTCTCTTGAAGAGTGTATTGATCGCATCCCTCGGGAGGACGTAGCAACTCTAGCTGCCTCAATAGCCAACGGCCTACGAGCCGCGCACGACGGGGGGATCATCCATCGTGATATAAAGCCCAGTAATATTATTTTGACGCCTAGCGGCGAACCGAAACTGTTAGATTTTGGCCTTGCCTCCGTTATCAATACGCGTCCCTTTAATGATGAGACTATGTCTTTAAGTGACTTAAAGACTCAAGAAGGAACAATCATGGGGACGGTTGGCTATATGTCCCCTGAGCAGGTCCGAGGTCAAAAAGCAGACGAACGTAGTGATATCTTTTCCTTTGGCGTCGTGCTATACGAACTCTTAAAGCAAAAGCGCGCATTTCGTCGTGATAGCGCCATAGAAACGATGAGTGCTATTCTTACTGAACCATTGCCAGAGGCGGCTGAATTGTCATCCGCCAAAGACCCACTATTAAATATTGCTGCACGCTGCCTTGAAAAGGAAGCTGCCGATCGATTTCAATCGATGGGCGATGTCATTGACGCCCTTTCAAGCACCGCGATTACGTCAGTCACCACGTCTCACTCCCCTAAAAGGCCTTTTCCCCTTTTCGCAGGTATCGCTGGAATCCTTATGTTGGGCGTTCTTTTTTTATTCTTAGGTGATAGCGAGCCGGACTTTAAAACAATTGAGGATAACAACAATGTCCAGACCAGGTCCCAAACCGAAGTCAACAGTGAAACGGCGATTAACAAATTATTACCCGATTTACTCGGCAAAATCGAAGCCGGGGACATAGAAGGCGGGTATGAAATAACACTTCAAATCGAGGAGTTTCTTAAAGGCAATAAGCTATATGAACAAGCTAGCGCCCGCGTCTCGATGATGTACAACATCAATAGTATCCCCGACGGAGCGAACGTCTTAATTGGAGAATACGGGACCGATCCTGCGACATTCAAATCCGTTGGGAAAACACCCATTTCCAATTTGCGTCTATCACGCGATCCCAAGGTAATCATTCTTGAAAAGGATGGATATCATCAAGAGGTAATGACCGGCGAACATACATTCTTTACTACCGCGTTTGATCGGACGGTAAGTCTAATCAAAACCGAAACTATTCCCCCCGGGATGGTCAGAGTCTTCAAGGATAGAGCGTTACCGCTAGAGGGCATGCGATTTGATCGCGACCTTGACAAGGGTATGGGAGTCGAAGTCGACGAGTTCTACATGGATCGAACCGAGGTTACCAATGGTCAATTTAAGGAGTTCGTAGACGATGGCGGCTATGACAATCCAGATTTTTGGACCGACACCATCATCCTTAACGGTAAGCAACTTTCTTTTGAAGAGTCCCGCGAACTCTTTCATGATGCCACCGGACGCGTTGGCCCAGCCCTTTGGCGAGTCGGACAACCGCCTTCTGGCAAGGACGATTTCCCTGTTCAAGGAGTGAGTTGGTACGAAGCTCGAGCATTCGCAAAATGGGCCGGAAAAGAACTGCCAACCCTGTTCCACTTCAGTTCTGCCGCATCCCCAGCATTTAGTGCAGAAGGTGTCATGGAGTTAGTTAGAAACAGTAATGTAAACACAGGTACGTACCAGCAGACCGGAGCCAATTTCGGAATATCACATAACGGCGTAAAGGACCTATGTGGAAATGTCTCCGAGTGGCTTGTCAATAGTTCCGGCACGCTCAGATTGTCCTCTGGCGGTTCTGCAGAAGACCCCCCCTACTTTTTTGGATTGGCTAACCCTGTCGATCCATTCGACCGAACCGCTCGCCGAGGATTTCGATGCGTAAAATACTTAACGCCCGTAACGGAAGAGCATCTACAGGAAGTCGAAATTGCGATCAGGGATTACAGTGACGCCACTCCAGTCTCTCAAGAGGTTTTTGAAGTTTATAAGAACCAATTCAACTATGATGACCTCCCGTTAAATCCTGTTTTGATAGCCAAAGACGAACAATCCTCGAATCATTACATTAAAGAGATTTGGGAGATTGATGCCGCCTATGGTGATGAAAGAATCATCATCTATGTTCACCTTCCCAAGAACACCCCACCTCCATTCCAATCGGTAGTTTACTTTCATCATGCAGGTTCTATCCAATCCATCCCTATAGCTGATAGTGAACTAGGCGCGGATCGCAATGCATTCGTTACTCAAAGTGGTAGAGCCTTCGTCCAACCCGTTCTGAAGGGTATGTATGAACGACGATCGGGCCTGAAAACATGGTCCGCCAATGAAAGTCAGGAATATGCTGATTTTGTGCAAATGTGGGTTAAGGATTACCGTCGCACAATAGACTATCTGCTAAGCCGAAACGACTTCGCTAACGACAAGATATGCTATTTCGGTGACAGTTGGGGAAGTTTCAACTGGCTGATTGTTGGAGCCGTGGAACCTCGCATTAAAGCTGGAATCTCGGTAGTTGGTGGTTTATCAATGACACCTGCTCGGCCAGAGGTAGACCAGATTAACTACGTAACCCGAGTCACACAGCCTACGCTTTATCTGGCTGGCGCTTATGACCCAATTTTCCCACTGACTCGCTCGGTCCAACCAGCGTTTGAACTACTGGGTACACCGGACGAGGAGAAGCAGTTGATCGTCTATGAAGTTGGCCACATGGTCCCCGAAAACAACTTCATTGAAGAAGCTCTTGATTTTTTGGATGAACAGTTTGGGACGCCTTAGGCTTTCCCGACAATCACTTAGACTATGCTCTTTAACTCTGTAATTTTCATTCTCTTCTTTTTGGTTGTGGTCATCGTCCACTACCTTCCCATCAACTGGAAGTTGAAGAAGATACACCTATTGCTGGCAAGCTACTTCTTCTATGCCGCTTGGAATCCTCCATTTGTAGCGCTTCTTTGGATTTCCACCTGCGTGGACTGGCTTGCTGCTCGAATCATGCATCGGCAATCCTCTCGTGGCAAACGCAAACTGCTACTAATCGTCAGCCTTGCCGCCAATCTCGGGATGTTAAGTTGGTTTAAGTACGGCACGCTTTTTATGGAGTCTTTTTCAGAACTCGTTGGGCAATTTGGTTGGCAATGGACTCCCCCTAACTTTGATATCACTTTGCCAGTTGGGATTTCTTTTTATACTTTCCAAACACTGTCATACACAATCGACGTGTACCTAAAGAGGAGCAAACCAGAATCCTCCTTTCTAGATTTCGCCTTATTCGTCACATTCTTCCCCCAATTGGTCGCGGGCCCAATCGTGCGACCGAATCAACTCATTCCCCAATTCAAATCTCCTAAGCGTGCTACCGCCAATCAATTTGCATGGGGTGTCATGCTCTTTGTCTGGGGGCTTTTTCAAAAATCCGTGTTAGCTGATTCAATAATGGCACCGGTCGCGGGCCACGCATTTACTTTGCAAGTAGAAATGTTCGCTCTAGATGCATGGCTAGTCGTCTTTGCTTTCTCAGCTCAGATCTTTTTTGATTTTGCAGGTTACTCTCTTTGTGCAATTGGTATTGCTACCTGCCTTGGTTTTTCGCTACCAAACAACTTCAATTCACCCTATGCCGCCATTGGGTTCTCCGATTTCTGGCGACGTTGGCACATCTCTTTGTCCCAATGGCTTCGTGACTACCTTTACATTCCTTTGGGGGGCAATCGGCAAGGCACGACTCGCACCAAAATAAACCTCGTCATCACGATGTTACTCGGCGGTCTTTGGCATGGCGCCGCGTGGCGTTTCGTAATTTGGGGAGGCCTCCACGGCATCTACTTACTCATCGAAAGACGCCTCTTTGGACGAATACTTATTGACACAAAAGAACTCCGTTTTTTTCCACGGCTCGTGGGAACGCTAGTCACCTTTGTCTTAGTTTCACTTACTTGGATTTTCTTCGCGGCTCAAAGCACGGAGGCATGTGAAGTAACATTTCGCAGTCTTATTGGACTGACTCAGAATCCGTACTCCGTCATGAAGACACTGCAAATATATTTGGTGCTTACCGTTGTTATTCTTATGCTTATCGGACATTGGTTCATGAGGAATCGGAAAATTGAAACAGTTGTTTCCAATGCGCCTAATCGCGTTATATTAGTTGCCATCGTTTTTATGATTCTCACCATTATTTTAACTGGAGGAAGTGACGGTGCATTCATCTACTTCCAATTCTGATTCAGGCCAGCTTGCAGGATTTAAGCGTGAGGTTCCTACTAAACCGCTTTTTTCTCTTGTGTGGCTTGCTATGGCGGCAAGCTTCGTCATATTCATTGGCATTGAGATTCATGCGCGGAATTCCGGCGTTGTGCCTAGCCGCGCCAATGACATGATCTTCTGGAACAATCACCGTCTATTACTCGACGATACTCCAAAGAATACCACCGTGCTCGCAGGCGCATCGCGTATAACATTTGGTTTTGACTTAGATACGTGGGAGGACGAGGTAGGAAACCGCCCTTTTAATCTAGGCCTGCATGGTGCATCCTTTATCCCCATGTTGAAAGACTATGCTCTTAATACCGAACATAACGGAATAATCATTTGCTCAGTCGCTGGTGGTTTCACATTCGCAGATTCGAATGCATTTTTTGTCGAACGAATCGGGAAAGCCGTAGACGCTCTCGAAGCATCTCGCAGATCAATCACGGTTCGGGGGCATGGTTTAACAGCGGAATTATTACAGGCGCGGTTCGCCGCCCTCAATGTTGACGCATACAGTCCTATCCAGATATTACGTGATACGTTTCGCCCAAGTCCACGAACAAATGAACGAGCGATGTTTTTCGTTCCTTACACGTATAGGCACACCGAAGACAACCAGGATATGTTTGTAGTAGACTTCTCGGATCCATTCCATCTACAAGAATGGGACGGGATGCATAAAAACGTACTGACCTATTTGGAACTTGGTAAGCCTCGGACAGCACGATCAGTCGTTGACCAAATTACAACATACATTGAGACTATCGAAAGGCGCGGAGGAGAGGTTGTTTTTGTCAAGTTTCCTACAAGTCGTTTTATGAAGGACTGGGAAGATCGACGTTTCCCCCGAGACAAATACTGGGACATTATCATTGAAGAGACCGGTTGCCGAGGATTCCATTACTTGGACAACACAAACACTCGAGATCTTTTCCCACCTGACGGTTCTCACTTACTACCCCTTCAAGCCAAGGTATTCACGCGAGAATTAGTTAAGTTTGTTTACCCTGAAGACTAACCGCTGAAGCCAACTCCCAACTTTGGATCCATAGTTCTGTATCCTGCAACGTAACCTATATAATGTGCATGCAATTGCCTTAAATTCCCTAAAATAGGATTTTTGAATTTTGGCTGCGAATTACCACACTATCTTCCTCTGTCTCTTGCTGTTGATAACAGAGTCCAAAGGAATAGCCAACGACCCCCTTGTGATTGGCCAACGGCGGGAGCTCTTTGTTGACCAGCACCTGATCGAATCACTCGACGGAAAGATTGAATTAAAACTGCATCAACCTACCAAACACGAAGTTGCCTTGAAGTTCGACCAGCCGTGGGAAGGCAACACATCCGGATACCCAACCGTCATGTATGACGGAACGCTCTACCGTATGATTTATCGAGGCCATCGAATGACCTGGGAGAGTGGTAAATTGTTAATGGCAAACAGTCCTGTCGTTTGTTATGCCGAAAGCACTGATGGCATCCATTGGACCCGCCCAGAATTAAACCTTCATAAATGGGTAGGGAAAGACCGAGACAAGCTCAGTTCTCCAACCGCTAACAATATCGTGTGGCCTGGAAGTCCCTATACCGGCACATTCGTTCCCTTCGACGATCAAAATCCCGATTGCAAACCTACAGAACGTTTTAAAGCAGTCGGCGGAAACCACAAAGTCGGACTCCACCTCTTCACTTCACCAGATGCGATCCATTGGTCCAAGCGGGATAAGCCCATTTTCACCCAGGGGGCACTGGATTCCATGAACACCATTTTCTGGGATACCGAACGTAAGCAATACACCCTCTACTTCCGGACCGTTCGTGACAGATTACGAAGTATCGATGTGTCCTACTCGCCCGATCTTCTTAACTGGACAGAGCCTGTGCCATTGCAATACGGCAATTCTCCACCACAACAGATGTATACCAATGGAGTTCTTCCGTATTATCGAGCACCACACATTCTCGTTGGATTCCCAACGCGATATACGGCGCGGCCGCTCTCACCACGTCTCGCCAATTTACCGCCCCGCGAACTTCGCCAACAGCTCGGTGATGCTTATGCACGGGTTGCTTCCGATCTCAGCGATGGTCTTTTCATGTCTAGCCGTGACGGCGTAACCTTCCACCGCTGGGATGAAGCATTCATCCGCCCCGCAGAAGAAAATCCCGACGCACCTCAAAACTGGATGTATGGAGACAATTATCAAAGCTATGGATTATTTCCGACCACCAACAAGCAAGGGAGGAAGGAAATCTCGTTTTTAGTATCTCATGGATACTGGCAGGAGTATAAATCACGAGTCGCTCGATACTCTATCCGTCCAGATGGATTCGTTTCACTCCACGCCAAATATGCGGGAGGGGAATGCACCACGAAGCCCTTTACTTTCAAAGGCTCACGCCTGAGCGTTAATTTCGCAACGTCTGCCGCCGGGTCAATTCAGGTTGAAGTTCTTGATAGCAACCGACAAGCGATTCCAGGTTTCCAACTTGTAGATTGCCAAACTATCGTCGGAAATAACACCGACCAAGTCGTGCACTGGAATGATGCTTCTCTTAAATCGCTGGCCGGGCATACCATCAGACTTAGATTCATCCTCAAGGATGCCGACCTCTTTGCGTTTCAATTTATTGATTAGCGTCGAAAACGACCAACTTGTTTCAGATAAATTACTTCCCGTCCTGCTCGGCTAATTCCTACCAATCCCTTCCCTTGAACATCTAAGGCAAATCCTTGGCCCGTGAAAGGGACCCTGATCACACCTTCAAATCTTAATTCCGTCCCTTCTTTAGGGATTAGCAAACAATAGATTTCTTCAGCGTCGTGACCAGTGACGAGTAATCGGCCGCGATACCATACTCCACCTGAAAGGCTGTATGTCCCTAACTTCTCAATCACTTCGGACGGGTAATTCCAACGTCTCACTTCGGTAAACTCGTTATCAAATTCGACAAGAAACGTTTCAGAGTTAACCGCTCCGTATTTTGCAAAATTGCAAAGCCAGTGATTACCACGACGAACAATCCATGTAAGGCTGCCACCGTAGTCTCCAAAATCTTTCCAGACGGTCAATTCCATCGACATGGGGTCGAGTACCATGACTTCACTACGCTCGGGCGTATTGGGGTAATTGGAATGTGCGCATAGGATTTTATCTTTCCATGCCAGACCGCTATTCAGATGCAATGCTTCCCCCTGACTAACGCCCATTTCCTGTTCAGTATCACGCCTATACTTCGAGACTTGCTTACTGTTAATCGCGTAAACAAATGGTCCAAGCGAAACCGCCGCTTGAACGGCATTGGCTGACTTAAATCGTCCAGTCTCCTCAAACGTCCCCAGTCCTCTTTGCTCGGCCTTTACGTCGTGATTGATCATCAAAGCCAAAACGACTCCCAACAATACAAAGCTATTTCGCATTAATCGTTCTACCTTTCTCGTATGCTTGGAAAGTTAATCTGATAAGTCGCCAACGCGATATCTGATGTCGTAAAATCCACGACAACACAACCAAGTTTGCGATGCTTTGTCGCAGCAAGATACTGTAACAGTTTCTTATTGATAGGCGTACTAATCTCTGTAATGCTTGGAAGTCCCAATAGGTTTTTCACATATCCAGAACAGTAATTCAAATGTATACGCCGATTGGATTCATTTTCGCCGGCATGTTTCAACGCGCGTTCTATGATCTTCCATTTCAAGGCTGCATTGGGCAATTCAAAACGGTCCTGGACAAACAACTGACGCCCTTGAAAAAATCCATCATGCCCCCAGTTTGTTGCATCAATCCCAAGGCTCTGGCTAGAGTTGAATCGGCGGAGTAATACGATCTTTCCTCTGACATCACCTAGGGTTGGTAAATCCTCACCCAACCACCAAACACTATCGCCCTCTACAAGACTTCTAAAGGTGTCCTCAAACGAACGACTGTTATTCCGCGGACGGTGCTCTTCTTTCACACTCACCAAAAGCGTTTCACTAGGGTTCCTGTTTAGAAATCGCTTCATCCTATCAACCACCCCCGTGAAGTCCTGCTTCTGGAAAATCGGACCATGGTAAATGGAAAACAGATCACCTTCATGCCTGCAACGAATATCAAAAAACCGGACACCAGAGTCCAATTGCTTTTCGATACTCATTTGTTGACATGCCGCCGTTCCTTTGACGGGTTCATAAAGTGCACAACTATTGTGAGTGCCTGGAATGGTTAGACTGGCAATCGCCTTGCTGTCAGGCAACGCTGACATCCATTTTGATGGGGCAGGGGTCACCGCCGGTTCGTTGCATACCGATAGGTTGGCAACCAATCCAAAAACCAATGCTGCATAAATGTTCTGTTGAAACTTCATTTCTATCTCCAGTTAGCCCGAGCACTAAGTGCAGACCCAGGTCAAACTTCTCCCGTCGCTACACTATGGATAACAAACCACTAGCCTCTTTGCACGCTCATTTTCTGCTTCAAACTATTAACTTTGACATAATTTACACCTGAGTCCACGTATCACTCTTTCTACGTAAGGTTTCTCATGTTCCGCCTTTTGGTCACGATGCTCCTAGTCTTGCATCTCAATAATGCAACCGCTTTAGCACAACGTGTGGACTATCAGAAAGACGTCAAACCCATTCTGCAGCATAAGTGCTATGCCTGTCACGGCGTGCTAAAACAACAGGGTAACTTACAGTTGGATACTGGAGCGTCATTAATCCGTGGCGGAGATTCCGGGAGCACCATCGACGTTACTCAGCGTGAGACGAGCCTACTTTACCAGGCGAGCAACGACGACGAGGACGATAAACTCTGTTATCCTAGTAACCTGATTGTCGCATCCTCATGCCTACTTTCGGACACATTGCTATGCAGTTATTACTAAACAAGATACCCCTATTTCTCCTCCTGGGCCTACTCTCTAAAGCCACCCTGACTACGGCTGCTCAAGCTCAAATCAAACCACCAAACGTCATCTTCATTCTCGTCGATGATCAGGGCTACTACGACTTGGGATGCTACGGAGCAACAGAAGTCCAAACACCTCGAATCGACAAGATGGCTTCAGAGGGAATTTTATTTTCTGATTATTATGCTGCTGCCCCGATCTGTAGCGCCTCGAGAGCTGGCTTGTTGACTGGCTGCTATCCTCGACGAGTCGGAAATCACATTTGGGTTCATCGCGCAGATTCTGACTACGGCATCCACCCCGATGAGTTAACGATTGCAGAGCTATTTAAACAATCTGGCTATCAGACAGCTTGTATTGGTAAATGGCATTTGGGTTTTCAGGAACCTTTTCTGCCGCACAATCAGGGATTCGATCACTATTACGGTTTGCTGCATAATTTAGACCCCGTGGAAGTTGTTTATTTCGAAGAGCAGGGCGGCGTTCCCCTCATTCGTAACGGAAAAGAAATTAAACGGCCTGCCGACCCCGCAGAACTCACTCGCCTTTATACAGATGAAGCCATTGACTTCATCGAAAAGAATAAATCAAAACCATTCTTTCTATATCTTCCCCATACCATGCTCCACGTTCCGCTCGGAGTTAGTCAAGAGTTTCAGGGAACATCGGAGTGGGGAGACTATGGAGATGCCATCCAAGAGATGGACCATCATGTTGGCCGTATATTCGACTCTCTTAGTGACCTGAAGTTAGATCAAAATACGATTGTCGTTTACGCATCGGATAATGGCCGACGCCCCGGACGGACCCCAAAACAACCAATTCGGGGCAACAAACTCACTACATGGGAGGGAGGAATTCGCGTACCGGCGATTGCCTGGGCGCCCGGTCTCAAATTGCAATCGAATGTTCGAATAAGCACTCCTCTTCGGGCCATGGATTGGTATCCGACCTTAGCAACACTTGCAGGCATACGAATTCCAGACGGACCAGTCATTGACGGCCGTGACATCACTCCAGTCCTGCTTGGTGATAGTGAATCGGTACCAGCACCTGGCTCAAAACTGTCTCTTAATGCCTCAGTACCTTTAAGGCGGCGTTGGGAGCCCGCTGGCGAGTGGGCTTCATTAATGACTCGGCAAGAGTACAATGACGCATTCTTCTACCATGGTAGTGAAGGAACATTGTCCGCTGTTCGATGGAAGAATTGGAAGCTATTTATAAATCCAAATCTTACACTCTATAACCTAGAAGAAGACCCTGGGGAATCGACACCTGTTCGTAATGGTGTAATCACTCGGAAATTGCGTGGCATGACCGTACTGTTCCAGGAAGAAATGCGCCTGGATGCTAGAAACGCGGGCATCCATACTATTGCTCCTGCCGACGACGCATCGACTTCCCTCGCACCAGAAATAGAAAAGGCATTAATGGAACAAGAGGACGTGACGTATGCCACCTACGGCGACCGAACGCTAGAAATGGATATCTATCGTCCTAAAGGCCAGTGGGGAACCTTACCCGCTGTGGTTTGTATCCATGGCGGAGGCTGGGCAAAAGGGAATCGCACCAACCACGCCAAACTCGCCAAGGCAATCGCTACCAATGGATTCGTCACTGCGACAATTTCTTATCGTTTGAGCGGCGAGGCCGCATTCCCCGCGCAAATCAACGATTGCAAGGCAGCCGTAAGGCATTTGCGGGCCAACGCAAAACATTATGGCTTAGACCCTGACAATATTGGTGCAATTGGCTTATCTGCTGGGGGGCACCTGACCGCCTTGCTGGCAACGAGCGCGGACGTAACCGAACTAGAAGGGATTGGTGGCAATCCAGGAATTAGCAGCGAGATTCAGGCAGCAGTACCTATGGGCGCTCAAACTGATTTTCTGTCTGCACGAGTTCGCGGCGTAGCAGCAATGGAAGAACGTGGTGCTATCTGGAGACAATTTCTTGGGGGAACTCAACAAAAAGCACGAGAAACTTACCGACTAGCTTCCCCCATTGAACACCTAAGCAAATCCTCTCCGCCAGTTTGGTTTATATCTGGCGAAAACGATGACCCAAGCACTCATGCAGAACGGTTCCGAAGTAAATTGACCTCCATCGACACCAAAACCGGGCTCACTATCATCAAAGGCGCCCCGCACGGTTTTCTAAATAGACAAGGTTGGTTCACCGAAGCAGTTGAAACCGCAACCGAGTTTTTTAAGAATGAACTTTCGAACCCAACACGATAGTCGCTTGACGTTCTTGGAAGTTATCCAGTCACAACGTCGTGCAAGACTTTCCCATGCACGTCGGTCAGTCTAAAATCACGGCCTGCATGCCGATAGGTTAGCTGTTCATGATTCAAACCTAATTGGTGTAGGATCGTGGCGTGTAGATCATGAGTATGAGCCGAGTTTTCCTGCGCCATGATTCCATATTCATCAGAGGTTCCGTACGCCAAGCCCCCCTTAACACCTCCCCCAGCCATCCAGGATGTGAAGCAGAAATTATGGTGTTCTCGTCCAGGATGATTTGCTGTCGCGTTGAAGGGCGTCCGTCCAAATTCCGTTGTCCAAACCACAAGCGTTCTTTCAAGCAGACCCCGCTGTTTCAGGTCTCTCAGGAGTCCGGCCATCGGCTTATCTACATTTTTCGCAAGACGCTGGTGATCGGCCATGTTTCCGTGAGAATCCCAGTTGCTATTCGAACCAACATCAATCAATTCGATGAACCGTACGCCTCGTTCAACGAGTCGTCGCGCCATTAGGCACTGCCACCCAAATCCGGTTCGATCGTTAGAATTCATGCCATACATGGAGAACGTTGATTCTGTCTCCTGCGTTACGTCAAACGCTTCCGGAGCTGCCGATTGCATTCCATACGCCGTTTCAAACGATCTAATGCGTGCATCCACAACTGCATCATTCTCTCGTTCCGCCTGTCGGCTCGAATTGAATTTGCGTAAGAGTTCTAGCTCAAGAGACTGTAGCTCTCTTGATGCAACGCGAGGTTTAACGTTGTCAATCGGTTCCGCTCCAGGTATGACGTGTGTACCTTGATGGCATCCCGGCAGGAAATCACTCGCCCACGTTTGAGCACCTGCGTACGGTGCTGCTGGAGCTAATACCATAAATGACGGAAGGTTTTGATTCACTGTTCCAAGACCATAGCTCACCCATGCCCCAATACTTGGACGAGCAAATTGAGCCGATCCAGTATGTGCGGCAAGCGTACCTTTGTCATGACCATCGCTATCACAGTGCATTCCATTTAAGACGCAGACGTCGTCGATGACTCCGGCAAGATTCGGGAATAGATCACTTACCCAAATACCATTTTCGCCATATTGTTTGAAGTCCCAGTGAGGCTTAATTAGGAATCTTTCATATTCCCCCGTCTTATTCAACCAACGCGATGCCGTAATTGACTTGCCATGGTCTTTAATAAGATCCGGCTTATAGTCAAACGTATCTATATGAGAGACTCCACCCGTCGCATAGATGAAGATAACGCTGTCCGCTTTAGCATCAAAGTGTGCTCGTTTGGCTGCTAACGGATCCTGTGCCGCCAGGGTGTCTGCATAAAGTCCTGTCAGGGCGGTCAAACCAAACCCACCAGATGCATGCTGCAAAAATGCTCGACGACTTTGCCTTTGGTGATTCGTCAAATCCCACCTCACTCCACAAACAAGAAGTTATTACTAGTCATTAAAACCCGAGCGAACGCTGACCATGCCTGCGTTTCGGCGTTTGCCTGCCCCTCTAGAGCAGTTTTATAAGATTGAATGAACGTCCTAGCTGAATCTAAGTCTTCCGCCGTCGGCTCAATCCCGTGCAGCATTTCAATGGCAAGCCGAATCCGAGCCTCCTGTTCGCTGGCCCCTGCAAGAATCCGTTTTGCTACCCCGTGTGATTGCTCATGCACAAATTTGGAATTTAGCAAATACAAAGCTTGAGTCGGCGTAACAGTCTGCTGCCGTTTGCCAATACTGACATTCGGATCTGCTGAATCAAACAGTTCCAAGTAGGGATGCCTCCGATTACGCTGCTGCATCAGATAAATACTACGATGGTTCGAATCATAGATTGCATGGAACGGATGGTGAATCGTATAGGACCAGGTGTTAACATCAGGAAACGGATGTGGGCCAGAAGTGGATTGATCGAGATTCCCACTAACAAACAACATCGCGTCTCGCATCGACTCCGCATCAAGCGGACGCCTCGCATATCGCCACAAAAATGTGTTGTCTGGATCCTGTGCCAATCCGACATCCGAGTCAGAACTTGCTAGCTGATAGACTTTCGAATTCATAATCAGGCGATGCATAGCCTTAATTGACCAGTTGTTCTTAATAAATTCAGCTGCCAGCCAATCAAGCAATTTGGGGTGAGAGGGTTTAGCACCGCGAAACCCGAAGTCACTAGGTGTTGTCACCAGGCCTTTGCCGAAATGCCAACGCCAAATCCGATTTACCATGACACGAGCGGTCAATGGGTTAGTCGCATCTGTAATCCATTCTGCTAGTTCCTTACGGCCACTACCTTGATAGTCCGGCGGCAACGTCTGCGCACCTAACACCTCAAGAAACCGTCTAGGCACTTCCGATCCAAGTTTCTCCGGCTCACCTCGCAATTGAAGCATCGCGTTCATCGGCGTTCCTTCACTGACGCCATAAGCGACTTCGTATACCGGTTTACCAGCTAACGCCTTTTGCTCTGCTTCTACTTCAGATACCTCTGATGCTATCTCTTCAAGCCGCTGCTTATCTTCGTCATTAAGTTCCGTTTCAACTAATTGGAAATCCAGAGGCTTTAGTGAATAAGCGGTAAGAGCGACATTATCAATATCGCGTTCCATGACAACGTAGTCGCCCGGCGCAAAACCGTCACTGATGAAACAGTCCGCGATCCCATTCCATCCCGTAGCAACATTCTTTTTAGGAATCTGCGTTACATCGTTCTTGGTCCCCACATACCCCGAATAGGTACCACTGGCAGAATCGATTTTTAGTTGAAGCGAATACCAGGTACCGGGATCGACCTTCCGCAAGACATCCCAGTCATTACCATTCCTGATCGAAATAGTTTCTGGAGTGACACTTACTTCAATCGCTATGGATTGAATAACACCCTGGCCAAGGTAGAGTCGGAATGCGCCGCCTAAATTGGTTTCTCGCGGCCTAAAGTCTACATTGAAAGAAATCATCTTTGCTGAAGTTGTCTTGAGGCCTGGCTCGAATACATATCGAATTCCGTCTGTCTTCAATCCGGTCCCCACTCGCACACCCCGCGCCCCTTTAGCATGCACGTTGTGGAATGGACTTTGAGCGTCTTCACGAACTTCGATCTTACCGGCACAAACCCATGGGTCCACCAAGGGCTTTCCAAGCTGCTGGGCTTCCATACCAAGATCTGCACCACCTGCACGCAATTCCGGGTCTAAACCACGGGCTTCATTCTTGAGTGCCAAAACCTGGCTCTCTAATTCAGCAAGCTGATGATCGCGATCTTGCTGCAAAAGTTTTACTTTCTCTTCCGGTAGTAAAGCTGGAAACTGTGACGGTCGTTTTTGCTCTTCGCCACCGGGAAACGCCCAAACCGTACTTTGCATAATCCCATAGAGGGCATAATAATCCTCGGCTGAAATAGGATCGTATTTATGATCGTGACAACGAGCACACCCGATGGTCAATCCTAATAACGAACGACCAACTGAATCAATCACATCTGCATAATCTAAATGTTGATAGTCAGGTGATGGTTTGTAACCATAGCGTTTGCCGATCGCAAGAAAGCCTGTTGCGGTCACTAGCGAGGAATATTCACTCAACGGAGCCTGTTTTGCAATTATATCTCCGGCGATCTGTTCACGGATAAACTCGTCATACGGTTTGTCCGCATTAAAGGCATCAATGACCCAGTCTCTGTACTTATACGCTTCACGAACAGGATAATCCGCTCCATCGCCGGCGGTATCGGCATAGCGAGCGACATCTAACCAGTGTCGCCCCCAACGCTCACCGTAGGAGTGCGAATCCAACAAGCGGTCAACAACATCTGCAAACGCATCTTGCGAATCATCCGCGAGGAAATTCGCGATCGCCAGTGGCGTGGGAGGTAAACCAGTCAGATCGAACGTCGCTCTCCGAATTAAAGTCCTTTTGTCCGCCATGCCAACTGACTTCAACCCCTCATCAAGCATACGGGCACGAACAAATTGGTCTATCGGCGTTTGGCTCCAAGTCGTAACGGCTTCGGACGATGGAGGCTCTTCCTGCACGACAGGTTGAAACGACCAGAACTCCGGAGCCTGCTCGAGGGTCAACTTATCGATATCGGTTGATGCTACTTCGTCCGTCGATTTAGCCCCCATTCTAATCCACTTCTCGATTGCAGCGATTTCATGAGGAGCCAGCTTCTTTTCCCCAGGAGGCATCGCTAAGTCCGCATCGGTTTTTCGAATAGCTTTAACTAGCAAACTCGATTCTGGGTTGCCCGGAACAATAGACGGACCACTAATGCCCCCCGCAAGACGTGAGGATTGCGAATCCAATCGCAGATCCGATTCCTGTTTCTTGGGACCATGACATTCATAGCAATGTTTGATAAGTAGTGGCCGGATTTCGGATTCAAACAGATCAGAGTCGGACTGTGCGACAGCTAATTTCCCAAACAACAGCCAGCTGGTGGTCACAACTATCAAGAGTGAAAGGCTGGATAGCAGAGACGTCCGCAAGCTGGTTCGTCTAAATAAATTCACTACAGTCAGACGACGCAAATACATGGAGGCTCCAGCGAGTCAAATTAACCTATCTACAACAGCTTTTATTGTAATCTAGTCACACCTATTTTTGCGGCTCCGGCCTGGCCCTCTAGCCAAGACTTCCATTTCCCATTGCTGTGGCACCGCGCTATACAAACTCCCTATAATCAGACTCTGACATTCGATTTCCACAATTAGGGCAATTACCTCGATGAGCACGATTAACGTAAATGGAGAACAACGGGATGTAAGCGGAGTTTCCGCTGATACCCCCATACTATGGGTCTTGCGAGATCACCTCGGTTTAACCGGCACCAAATATGGATGTGGGGTCTCTGAGTGCGGAGCCTGCACAATCCATGTCGACGGCGAGGCCGTGCAATCCTGCGTTACATCCTTAGCCGATGTTGGTGACGGAAACATCACTACGATAGAGGGACTGTCAGAGGACGGCAACCATCCCGTCCAAAATGCCTGGCGTGAACACAACGTACCTCAATGCGGCTATTGCCAGGTCGGGCAGATGATGACTTGCGCCGCCATGTTAAAGGAAAACCCCGAGCCGACAGATGAAGAAATCAACGCCGGCATGTGGAATATTTGCCGCTGCGGCACCTACAACCGAATTCGTGAAGCCGTAAAGACAGCGGCTAAGGAGTTGCAAAAATGAGCAATTCCCTTCAGAACCTAACACTTCGTGAAATGATCGAAAAGTCGCGTCTTGAAACTGAAGTAAGAGCCACCTCTAAAAAGCCTATTCAGCGACGTGACTTCCTCAAAGGGATTGCAGCGGGATCTCTTGTTATCCTCACTACAACCCAAGGACATACCACCGCAGCCTCGGCTGCCGACTTATCGACTGACAACAATCTCTCACCCAGCT
>CEUM01028606.1_pt1 | contig 17458 bp, 21 predicted proteins | sample 356421 | NCBI WGS metagenome assembly CEUM01 (sample SAMEA2622716, study PRJEB7988) | marine metagenome | biome: marine biome (ENVO:00000447); feature: surface water layer (ENVO:00002042); material: "saline water (ENVO:00002010), including plankton (ENVO:xxxxxxxx)" | depth 5 m | reverse complement strand
TTGAAAAGCAGTTTAATTCTTTTCAATGAGCTTTATTGCTAAATCTTCTAGAAATTTTATTGTTACATCACTTGAATCTCTCAATGGTTCAGCCATCAAGACTGTATTTCCGATGATTATGTATTCAGTGTAAAGAGGTTCTCTTCTTGGACATGATCTTGAATTTAAAATTTGTAATTCATTGTCATTAAATAGCTTTAATTTATTTAAAAGCAATGTATTTTCAATTCCAAAATTAAGTTCTTCTCTGTGTCTTAATTTTATTCCTCCTCTTCCAGTCCAACCTCCAGTATCTCCATGTCCTCTGCATTTAGTTTTTTCGACTTTAGGCCCATGCGCAATATTTTTTTCAACTACTTCAATTATATTTGTTTGATTTAAAGCAGATATTTCTCCATTTATATTTGCTTTTTCAGCAGAAGGATAAATTAAAACTGCTACCTCCCTTCCTTTATAGAAAGCCCACTTTGATTCAATTGATTCAGGAAAAAATGTATTGAAATCTCCGCGCACTTTTATGCCAATAGACTCAATGTCTTCAAGTGAGTATACAGTATCAGTCTCTAAATTTACTGAGTTAGAACAGTTATATAAAAATAACAACAAAAAAATTACAATAATTTTTTTCATTAATTAACAATATTTAAATTTTTAATATTCTTCAACTTCAGGAATAAAAATAGTATTCTCTTCTAACGGGTATATTGGCCTTTGGCAATTTTTATGTCCAAGCGATAAAAGATTAGCACTTGTTGCTCCTATTGCGTCAACATTTAAATTTTTATTTGCCCAATCATCATAAAATTCTGGCTCACAGTGTGGTGATTTTACTATAACTGAATGGTAATTTTTTGGGTCGAGATCATTTTCATAATAAATTGATCTATCAACCTGAAGAACAGGATTAGAAGTTACTACAATAGTTAAATTGTTTGATTTTAAAACTGCTGATTTACCTGGTTTTTGAAGCCAAGCCCATTTTTCAGGCATAAATGGTTTCTCATTAATTGAAATAACTTCAAATTCTAATATTAAAGGTTTAAATCTATTATCTAACTTTCCACCAACAGCAGTTGTTATTAATGAACCTGCCCCCATTTTAAATGCTAAATTTGCAGCATCTGAGTCTAAAATAGTTGATAAAATTGAATGAGGGTATTCTTGTCGAACCATCTCTGAAATTATTGCATTACTATCTCCTAATGCGCCAGAACTGGGTGCATCAGCAGCATCGGTAAAGACAACCGTTGCTGAACTTTCAGAGCCTAATTTTATTGCATCATTTATATTAATTAATTCTGCTTGCATTTTTTTTCTATTTGGCCAAAATTCGTTTGCCATCTTTAATGCATTTTGGGATGCTAGGTCCCTATTGTTATCAGTATATACATATGATTGACTACATAACTCAGGAACATCAGTAAAAGGGTTGCCAATAAAAAAGCCGGCAGAAAGTACTTCATCACTTTCAATTAACGATTTTGCATATTTAGTTTGATTTCCAAATAGCCCTGTTTCAGTAATTAGCTCTTTACCTCTAACAATGGCAGGAATTTTTACCCTTGATGCAACTGGTTTAATATTTTCAAACATTATTTTTTTAAGAAATTTAATAGCTCTTTTTCCAGTATCGGAAAAATCAATGTGAGGATATGTAAGTAGTGAAGATACACCATCACAATTACTTAACATCTTTTCAGTTAAAACTCCATGCAGATCCAATGAAATAACAATTGGGATATTGTTGCCAAAAATTTTTCTCACTTCTTCTAAAATTAAACCTTCAGGATCAAGTTCTTCTGAGCTTCCCATTGCGCCATGTAGCGAGAGATAAATACCATCAATTTTATTTGCATATAATTTAATTTTTTCTAAAAACTCATCTTTTATTCTTATAAATGCTGAATGTTCAAGAGTGCCAGCAGCAAAACCTTCGGCAACATAGGTAAAAATCGGTTCAATATCTTTAGAATTGTTAATTTCTTCAATTGCTCCACCAATATAAGAATTCTTTCCTGCATGGTATTCATATATTTCGTTATCTTGAATAATATGAAAAATTTCATATTTACATTCGACAGGATTAAAAGATGAAATTTCTTGAGCGCATCCAGCAATTAATATTTTTTTCATAATTAAATGAGACCCCCATAATAATATGCAAGAGATAATATTACTGAAGTAATAAAAATAAAGCCCCTTCCATTGTTTACCCACCAGTTAAAAGGGTATTTGTTTCCGTTTTTTCTAATTGAGTTAGTTACAAAGAAACCTAGAGAGCCAATAACAATTGCATTTATAAATATTGATAGTGTAAGTAAAAGTAATGTAGTGATATATTCCATAAAATTAAATTATATCGAAATCAAGATTTATATCATCAATCATATCACCAAGTGCATTAATCTGCATTATTTTTTCTGATGATTTCCTATTACCTTTCTTTTCATATTCAACTAGTTTTTCATATTCTTTAATAGTATTTTTTTTGCACCATAAATAATAATTTATGTAATTTTTATAATTATTAGAATTTACTACATTGTTTGATGGAATATAATTTTCTATGAATTCATCATCTTTCATATTAATAATGTCTAAAGAAATAAGTCTATAGCAGTTGTATGAGCTTAAATTAAGAAATTCGACGCTAAAGAATCTAAGAGTATCTATTTCAATATATTTAGTGGTTACAAATTGTTTTTTGCTTAACGAGTCAGGTATAGGGATGATATTTTTGATTATTTTTTTAAAATCTAAAATGGAATGTTGATTTAATTCTCTAGTTATATTGTCTAAGTAAACTCTAATTTTATTTGCGTAAATTGTACCTTTAAAAATATAATTTTCAATTCTCTTGTTTCCGTATTCAAGTTCAGTATTTTTAATTTTTTCTCTATCTAGATTTATGAATTTTAATAAATTATTTAAAAAACTAGATTTATGATTATTCTGATTATCAATTACGTACCAAGGCTTTGTTTTTAAAATATGATTTTTTAATTCTACAAACATACTGGATAATTTTTTATCAATAAAAATTCTGGAACAGGTATCTAAGCCAGCAATCAAATAAAGCCATGATCTCTGTTTACTGTCTGTAGGAATTTGTTCACTTATTTCTTTTTTTGAATCATTAATTAACAATTCAATCCATTTATTATGAAAATAAGCTAAATGCCTCAGCCTTAATTTCATATTATTTCCAGACTCCAAAGCTTTTGATAATTTATTTAAATAAATTAATATTTCTTTAGGTAAATTTAGGTTATTCAATTTATCTAAATTTACTAATTTTCTTTCGTATTCAGGAAGTGAATTCTCAAAAAGTTCAATATTTTTTTCTTGGGATATCAAACGACTGGCTTTGGGAGACATTTTATCAAATTCTAAAAGTTCAGATTCTCTAAAGTAAACCTTTCCCCAATTAAGAATTTTATCTATATCTGATGTAGAACTTAAATTAAGTTTTTGAGTAATTTCATTATCACTTAATCCGCTATCTTTAAACTTAATTATTTTTCTATAAGCGGTAATTTTTTTTAATGTACTTATATCTTTTGAGTTATTATTCATGTATTTAAAATTTCAATTTGATAGAATTTTACTATGAATTTTAATTTCAAAATTTTAAAAGAATTTTTTAGAGATAAATCGAGAGATAATTTATATCAGAATTTAAAGGATATTGGTGTTGATTGCCACCTTGCTGAAAGAGGATTGAATGAAGAAAAGTTATTTAATCCTTGGTATAGAAGAAGCTTGGGAATAATAAATATTAACTCAGATGACCCAATAAAGTATATAAATATAATTAAGCAAGATAGAGGAAAAAATAATCCTCCAAGATGGTGGTATTTTTTTGCAATACCAGATAATAAAATTATTTCAAAAGGCAAATCAATTGAGGTTAAGTCAATTAGAAAGAAATCTACACCACTAATTGGAAAAGTAGAATCAGTAAAATGGGACCCAAATAGCAATTCAAATAATTTAGCAAAAATATTTACTGAAGACGATGATATAAATTCTCTTTCTTTAAACCTTGGAGATATTAAAGTTCAAAGTCTTCACGATAATTTTTCAGGGTTTTCAATAGAATTAGAATTTAGAGTTAAAGAAAAAAAATTAAATCAAGCATCTTGGGTAACACTAAATAAAATTGCAAAAAATTGTTTAGAAAATAATATTTAATTAATTTTTTAAACTTCCAATAAGAAGACTACATCTTCTAAGTGATTCTTCAGATTTATGCCCTTCACAAAGAATAATTAAATTTTCATAAATAATATAATCTCCATATTTTGGTGAACTGTTACTACCTATTGCTGCACCAATCGAACCTCCATCTGTCGGAGTAGAAATAGTCCTTCTATCTTTTATTCCTTCTTTCCATGATGCATCCCTTTTTCTAATTATTGCGTTTTCTCCTGTAGCTTCATCAGCATAAGTTTTGCCAAAATTTATTGCATCTTCATGAGATTTATAGAATCTAATTTCAAAGTCTCTTGTTTCTTCCTCTCCAACATTTTTCCATCCATAAACAGCACTCAATGCTTTTGGTAAGTCTTTTACATTATATTCTTTATTTATCTTGAATCCTGATTCTAAAAATACATCTTCATTTAAAATAGATCCTGTACTTGAAACTTTTTCTAAAATTTGAATTTCTTCACCGTCAATGGCGCATGAGTAAAAAAAGATAGAATAAATAAGCAAAATCAATTTAATTTTCAATGATGTTTTTGATTTCATTAATTACCTTATCTGTATGTTTCTGAATTTGAAGTAGGCTTAAAAGATAATATTTTTTCGATATTTGTTATATCCCAGATTTTCCAATCATTGTCTGAAACTCCATAAAAAATATCATATCTGATTTTGTTTGATTTGATACATGCATCAATTAAGCCTGCAATATCATCATGGCTACACCATGTAGAAAAAAATCTATTTGAATTTTTTACTTTAGGATTATTATCTTTTATTACAGAACCTATTCTGAGACACGCAACTTTAATATTATAGTTCTCATAATAAAATCTGCCTAAATTTTCTCCAAATGCTTTACTGACACCATATAAACTGTCAGGCCTTACCTCGCAGTGTGGACTAATCAATTTGTAATTTTTTGATATATCTTTATATTTTCCACTTATTATTTCTTTATAAGGAGTGTCATTTTCGAAAAGACCAACAGCATGATTTGAACTTGCAAAAATAATTTTTTTTACACCTGTTTCCTTGCATGCATTAAATACGTTTTCAGTTCCTGTAAAATTATTTAATGAAAGACTTTCCCAATTTGCACCAACAGATGCGTTTCCTGCAAGATGTACAACAGTATCTATTTTATTTTTTGACATAATAGTCTCTAGTTTCTTTGAATCTAAAATATTAGACATTTCAAAATTCTTATAATCACATTCTTTTATGTCTACACCAAACAGGTTGTGTTCTGTTAATTTCTCATTAAGTATTCCACCAATTAATCCCGATGCTCCTGTAACGAGTACGTTATTCATTTTTATTCTCCAAAGATAAGATATTTAGTTATCTTAGATTATATATCAAATTAATTTATGATAAATTTGTTTTTATGATCAAGTATTTTTTAATTATCACATCGCTTTCATTTATAATTTTTATAAATTGTAGTGAGAATAATGTAATGTTAGATTTAAAAAGCTTTGAGTGGAAAAATAGAATTTTGGTAATAGGTGGGGATGATTCAAAATATCAAATTCAGTTTGATAATTTAGAAGTAAATAAGAATGAATATATAGATAGAGATATGGTAGTAATTTTAATTAATAAAGATGAATCTAAAATAAGTTATGATGGATTTAAAGGCTTCAAAAATTTAGATTTTGACTCTACCTTGAGCATAAAGAAAAGATTTAATTTTGAAGATTTTAATTTGATATTAATTGGTAAAGACGGTGGAGTTAAATACAACACCAATGAGCCAGTAAAAATTAATAAAATATTTGAAATTATTGATAAAATGCCAATGAGGATGCAAGAAATTAAAGAAAGAAATTAAAATGAAAATTAAAGATGTTAGAAAATCAAAAATTAAACTCGTTGAATATCTAGGTGAAGTAGAACCAGCATGGACGCCTGGATGGCATTCTCAAACCTCAACAATTGGAGGTCAAGATTTTACAGAAATAGAGCTCGAAAATGGTGATATAGGAATTGGTCCAGGGTGCGATGACATTATAATAAGTGATTCAAAAGAATATTTAATTGGAAAGTCACCGCTAGATGTAATAGATCATTTTAAATTTTTAATGTATAGGACTAGGAATATTCCATACAATGGGCTAGCTGGAATTGATATAGCATTATGGGATCTAAGAGGTAAAGTTCAAGGAAAATCTATTTCAGAAATTCTCGGAAGAAAAAAAGATAATTTAATTCCTTATGCAAGCTTTGTGATTCTTTCAGACCCAGATGAGAGAGCTCAAATGTCTAAAACTATGCTTGATGAAGGATGGAAAGCTATAAAAGTTAGACTTCATCACAACGATGAAAAATTAGATGTCCTCACTATAAAGAAAATTCAAGATTCTGTAGGAGGAAACTTGGATATTTTGGTTGATGCTAATCAAGCTCAATCATCTTATCCTTGGCAAGCTGGAGTAATTTGGGATTTGGATAGAGCAAAAAGAATGAATCAAAAAATGCACGAACTTGGTTGCTATTGGCTTGAGGAACCAAGACCTAGGTATAACTTTGATGAATTAAATGAATTGGTATCTATGAATATGACGAAAATATCAGGCGGAGAAAATAACACTGTTGTTTCTGATTTCTATGAAATGGTAAATAAAAATAGTTATGATATTCTGCAACCTGAATCAATGGTTATGGGAGGTATTACTCCATTGATAGAAATTGGAGAAATATCAAAAAAACATAATAAAGAAATTGTTCCTCATCACGGTGGAGGTGATTTAGGAGTTGTTGCTCATATGCATTTATTAGCAACTTGGGATAATGCTCCATATTGCGAAATGCTTAATGACCCCCCATTAAGTAGTTATAAAAATAAATTTTATATTTTTAATGAAGACTTAAATGTTAAAGATGGTATTATTGAAGTTCCTAACACACCAGGTCTTGGGGTAACCATAAAAGAGAATTTAATAATTAGAGAATAGAGGTATATATGCAAAATCAATATGAAATAGAATTAGTTGGAGATTTAAGAACTGAAGTTGTTCACTCTGCTACAAATACAAAAATTGTAACTGATGCCCCATTGGATAATAAAGGTAAAGGGAGGACATTTTCTCCTACTGATCTTTTAGCTGTATCTGTTGGTTCATGCATGGTAACAACAATGGGGATTGCGGCAGATCAATTTGGTATTGATTTAGGTAAAGTGACTTGTTCAGTAAAAAAGGAAATGAACCTGAAACCGAGAAGAGTTGCCAAATTAACTATGATAATTAACTTTCATGACCAAATCCCTCAAGAGCATAGAAGGAACTTAGAATTATCAGCTCTTAATTGTCCAGCACATAAAAGCTTGTCTTCTCAAGTTCAGCAAGAAACAGAATTTAATTATTTATAATTCTTAATATCCAGTAAATAATAAAGAATATAGTTACGAAAATAGACAAGATTTTTAAAAAATTTCTATTTCCAGATGTTAAATTCATCTCATATTTTTTTTGATCCTCAATATTTTTTTCAGATTTCAAATTTAGACCAATTCTTATTTTTTCAACTTCTTCTTCAAGTTTTCTTAGCCTTTTATAAACTTCCGCTTTATTTTCTTTATTAGATTCCATAATCTTAATTATACAAAAAAACATGAAATCAATATAAATGACTTTAACAATAAGAGAAATCAAGAATCCTGATGATCTAATCAAAATATTTAAATTGCGTATTGAAGTTTTTACATTTGAACAAAGCTGTCCAATTGAGGAAGAATTCGATCGTTACGATAATCTTATTTCAGAGTCTAATCAATTTATAGTTGAAAAAAATGGTGAGTGTATTGGCACGGCAAGAATAACTTATTACTCAAAAGATAAAATTAAAATAGAAAGAGTTTGCATTAAAAAAGATAAAAGAGAGTTAAAAGTTGGATCTAAATTAATGAACAGTATGCATGATAAATTGATTAATGATGATGTAAAAATTGTTGAAATATCTGCTCAGATTTCTGCAATAAATTTTTATAAAAAACTAGGATATATTGAAGAGGGTAGTAAATATATTGAGGCAGGAATAGAGCACATTAAAATGAAAAAGAAATTGAATTAGGTAAATTTTCTTTTCAAAGAAACATATATTCCTGTAACAACACCAACAGGAAATACAAGAAATATTAGAACAGGAAATATGAAAATTTTTCTTAATAACAATTTCATTGAATTATTATAACAATTATGACCAATTTATTGGATTCATATTATTTTTAATGAGGTAATCGTTAGTACGTGAAAAAGGCTTACTTCCAATAAATCCCCTGTGAGCAGAAAGAGGCGAAGGGTGTGCAGATTCAATAATCAAATTTTCATTTTTACTAATTAAATTTTTTTTTGACCTTGCATGAGATCCCCATAAAATGAAAACTAAATTTTTTCTATTTTGGGTTAAAACTTCTATAATTTTATCGGTAAGGATTTCCCAACCTATTTCTTTATGAGATAGTGGCTTTCCTTTTTCAACAGTTAATAATGAGTTTAAAAGTAATACTCCTTGTTTGGCCCATCTTGTTAGATTTCCATTTTCTTTATCTACTCTAATTGATAAGTCAAACTCTATTTCTTTAAAAATATTCAAAAGAGATGGTGGAGGCTTTATTCCATTTTTTACAGAAAATGATAGTCCATGGGCTTGCTCTGGCCCATGATAAGGATCCTGGCCTAAAATAATAACCTTTGTTTTATCGAATTCTGTTAGATTAATAGCATTAAAAATTTCATTATTTTTAGGATAAATTATTTTTCCTGATTCTTTAAAATTCAAAATACTTTCTTTGACATTCCTCATGTATTCTTTATCAAATTCAGCTTCAATATATTTAAGCCAACTTTCATGAATTTTTATATTTTTATTCATATATTCCTAATATATTATTTAAAATATTTTTACTTATTTTTTCTTCTCTTAACTGTGAACTTTTCAGTGAAAATAAGTTGTATTCTCCATGAGACACCCTCTTCAATTTAAATACATTCCAATTAAAATATTTTGCTATATTTCTGATTTCCCTATTTTTACCTTCAGATAATGTTAACTCAAGAGTAAATCTCTGACCTTTAATTTTGATTAACTTAGATTTAGAAATACTATATCTAACTCCTCTAAATTTTATTCCGGACATCATTTCTTGTAGGTATGAATTTTTATAATCTCCTTCAAAATCAACTAAATAAGTCCTCTTAATATTATTTCTTGGAAGTTCATAATATCTTGCAATTTCACCATTATTTGTTAATAACAACAACCCTTCACTCTTATAATCCAATCTCCCAATCGTGATTAAATTTTTGTAATTTTGGTCAAGAACATCATATATTGTTCTTCTGCCTTCTGGATCTTTAGATGTACATAAGCAATTTTTTGGTTTGTAAAAAGAAAATATTTTTGGTTTCGGAAGTGAGATTTTTGTATTTTCTACTATTACCTCATCTCCTTCTAAAACTTGAGTTGAAAAATCTCTACAAACCTCGTTGTTAACAATAACGAATCCATTTTCAATTAGTGAGTCAGATTTTCTTCTTGAAGCATATCCAGAAGATGCAATAAATTTAGACAGCCTCATTTATCTTTTCAATTACTGTTTTAAGTATTAAATCAGATATTTCATCAATACTTTTAGAAGCATCAACTTTTATAATACGATCATTATTGTTTTTTAAAATTTCCAAAAAACCTTCTTTAACTTTCTTGTGGAAAATTGAATCCTTTTTTTCAAATTTATCTATTTGTTCATTGTTATTTCTTAAAAAGGTTCTCTCTTTAGAACTTTCTAACTTTAAGTCTAATAAAAAAGTTAGGTGAGGCTTTAAATTCGATGTAGAAATATTATTTAAAGTCTCTATTAATTTAATATCTAACCCACCTCCATATCCTTGATAAGCTACAGAAGAATCTGAAAACCTGTCAGTAATTACGATTTTACCAATTTCTAAATTTGGGATAATTACTTTTTTAACTAATTCAGATCTTGATGCTTGAAATAAAAGTAACTCAGTTAAGGTGTCAATTTCAGTATTTTCTTTTAAAATCTCTCGAATTTTTTCTGAAAAATGTGTACTTCCAGGCTCTCTAACAAGAATTGAATCAATACTTAAATCATCCAAATTCTTTTTTAAGATTGAAGCTTGAGTTGATTTACCTGTTCCGTCAAAACCTTCAATTGAAATAAATAAGGACATATTACCAAACTTTTTCAACTACCACTCTTCTTTCCAGCCCCTCACCAACACTTACAGAATTAATCCCCTCTTTTGCAGCCGCCTTATGCTGTAATCTTCTGATAAAGGAATTTTGAGCATTTAATTCTATTCTATTATTACCACTATATAGTTTCTGGATAGCAACTTTTAATTCATTTAAAGCAGAAGTTACTTCAGTATTATTAGAAAATGCTGTGAAATTTCCATTCAGGTTTCCAGAATAATCTTCTTTAATTTTTCCAGAAAATTTTTCAAGAAACCTTTTGACTTGTTCTTTGGAATTTCTTTTTAATACATGAACTGGAATGCCTAGATTTAAAGCATTTGATAATGATTTAGGCTTTCTTGAATAGTGAGATTTAGTTGTAACGAAGATATTTGCTTTTGATTCGTCAGATGTCAACTTAACATCAGCATTTATTTCTTTTATAAGTGTTTCCAATGGGGATTTTGAAATTCCGAAAGGATACAAAATCGTTGTTGGCCTTGCACTTTCGTGTACATCTTTGATTATCTCAGGAAGAGTTACTTTAACTTCTCCATTCTCCACCCATCTTTTCTCTCCTGAAACTTTTCTGCCACGTAAAATATCATCAATTCTTCTAGCAACATTTTTGTGCACTGATACTGTATTTCTATCAACAATTTCTACAACAACTGAAAATGTAGGTTCATGTTTTCTTTCTAATACAGTTTTTTGTGTTTTCCTTTTTTTTGCTTCAATATCTCCTAATGTCACTGTTTGTGTGCCTCCAACTAAATCGGATAAAGTAGGATTTGTTAATACATTTTCTAAATTATTTGCGTGAGCTGTGGCTATAAGTTGAACTCCACGTTCAGCAATTGTTCTTGCAGCTAACGACTCATGCTCAGTGCTCATTTCGTCAATTATTATTACCTCTGGCATATGATTCTCAACAGCTTCAATCATTATTTGATGTTGCATTGAAGTTGCAGGCACTTGCATCCTTCTTGAGTTACCTATTGCATTATGCGGAATATCTCCATCACCAGCAATTTCATTTGAAGTATCAACTATCACTACTCTTTTATTAGCATTCACTGACAATACTCTAGCAACCTCTCTTAGCATAGTTGTTTTTCCTACACCAGGTTTACCTAAAAGCAGAACACTTTCACCACTTAAAACTAAATCTTCGATGTTTTTGATCGTGCCTTCTATCGCTCTACCTACTCTACATGTTATGCCAACAGGTGTACCTTTTCTGTTTCTAATTACAGAAATTCGATGCAAAGTTCTTTCAATTCCTGCTCTGTTATCATCTCCAAATTCACTAATTTTTGAAATTAAATATTGAATATCAATATGAGTAACATCGTCTCCTGGAATTAATTCAGTTGATTCAGAAAAACGAACTTCAGGCAATCTTCCTAAATCAAGAATAACCTCAACTAAATCATATCTTTTTGATGATTCGTTTAAATAACTTTGTACTCTTTCAGGAAGAACGTCTATTAAAATATCAAGATCTTTCTGAGGAAGATGGTTTATTGTTTCGTATGATTCTCTATTCATATTTTTTTCATTATATTAGTTTTTAAATTTTTTAAAATTATTTATTTTTGGTCATGCCCACAAACATTTTATGTATTCTTAAGTCATCTGTTAATTCAGGATGAAAACTTGTACCTAAAATATTTTTTGATTTAACTGCAACAGGGGTGCCATCATGAGTTGATGAAAGAACCTTAATATCTTTTTCAGTGTTTACTATTTTAGGTGCTCTTATAAATATTGCTTCAAAATTTTCATTCTCAAAATTAATTTTTTCAACAAAGCTATCAATTTGTCTTCCATAAAAATTTCTGGATGTAGTTATATTTATAAGTTTTAATGGTATTGGATCTTTCTCAATTATTTGATTTGAAATTAAAATAAGTCCTGCACAAGTTCCCCAAATCGGAAGCCCTTCTGACGCCTTTTTTATTATAGCCTTATCCATTTTAGTGCTAACTAATAATTTAGATATAGCAGTGCTTTCTCCTCCAGGTATAACAAGTGAATCACAATTTTCAAGTTCTGGTACAGATTTAACTAGTTTTGTTTCGACTTTAAGTTTATTGAAGCAATTCTGGTGCTCATGAAAATCGCCTTGTAAGGCAAGAATACCAATTTTCAAATTAAATTAAACTCCTCTGTTTTCAAGCCTATCTTCCTTCGGCAATGAAGAAATGTTTATTCCAACCATTGCTTCACCTAAATCTTCAGAAACTTTTGCCAATACATCTGGATTTTCGTAGTGAGTGGTTGCTTGTACAATTGCTTTAGCTCTTTTTTCTGCATCACCAGACTTAAAAATACCCGATCCAACAAATACACCGTCAACACCAATTTGCATCATTAATGCAGCATCTGCAGGAGTCGCAATTCCTCCAGCTGCAAAATTTACTACTGGAAGCCTTCCTAATTTCTTTATTTCTAATAACAACTCATATGGGGCTCCTAGGTTTTTAGCTTCAGTCATTAACTCTTCCTTATCAAGCATTAATACTTTTTTTAGTTGTGTATTTACTGTCCTTGCATGATAAACAGCTTGGACAACGTCACCAGTTCCGGCCTCACCTTTTGTTCTTATCATGGCTGCACCTTCACCAATTCTTCTTAATGCTTCCCCTAAATCAGTTGCACCGCATACGAATGGCATATTGAAATCCCACTTATTGATATGAAAATTGTTATCAGCCGGAGTTAAGACCTCAGATTCATCTGCATAATCAACGCCTAAGTGTTGTAAAATTTGCGCTTCAGCCAAGTGACCAATTCTGCACTTTGCCATAACTGGGATTGATACTGACGATATAATTTCTTTGACCATTTTTGGGTCTGACATTCTTGCCACTCCACCATCTTTTCTTATATCAGCAGGAACTCTTTCTAATGCCATAACTGCAACTGCGCCAGATTGTTCAGCAATCTTTGCTTCGTCTGCATTAATGACATCCATGATTACTCCACCTTTTAGCATTTGCGCAAGACCACCTTTAAGTCTCCAACTGCCAGTTTCGATATTTATTTCATCATTATTGTCAGCTTTTGAGCCAACTAAATTTTTCAGTTCGATATTTTCTTTAGAAGTTGCCATAATTTGTATATATGTTGTTAATAATATTTCAATGTAATTCTTATTCTACAACAAAAATTAAAGTTTAGATGAAATTAGCTTAACTAAATCAAATGTTCTATTAGCATAACCCCATTCATTATCATACCAACCAACAATTTTAAACATCCCGTTAGAGGTCTTAATTGTTGATAACGAATCAATTATCACGCTGTGGGGATTCCCTTTAAAGTCTTGTGAAACAAGTGGATCGCTACAATATTGCATAATGTTCTTTAAAAATGTTGATGAAGCTGTTTTTAATGAATTATTTAATTCTTCAACATCAATATCTTTTTCTAATGATAATGAAAGATCGGTTACTGAAACTGATGCTGTAGGAACTCTATATGCCATACCATCAATCTTGCCTTTCATTTCTGGAATAACATTTACTACTGCTTTCGCAGCACCTGTGGTAGTTGGTATAATATTTGCAGATGCAGTTCTTGCTCTCCTTAAGTCAGAATGAGGCTGATCAAGAACACTTTGATCATTTGTGAATGAATGAATAGTTGACATTAATGCATTTTGAATGCCAAACTGATCATTTATAACTTTCACCATTGGTGCAACACAATTTGTTGTACAAGATGCATTAGAAATTATATTGTGTTTTTTCCTATCGTATTCATTATCATTAACACCTAATACAATTGTTATATCTTCATCAGTTGCTGGAGCAGAGATTATTACTTTTTTTACTGTTCCTTTTAAATGTTTTTCTGCATCATTTTTATTTGTAAAAATTCCTGTGCTCTCAACAACTATGTCAACATCATAATCTGACCAATTGATTTTTGAAGGATCTTTCTCAGAAATCTTATTTATTTTTTCACCATTAATAACTAATTGATTTTCATTGGAATAGACTTCTCCACCAAAAGGCCCATAGCTTGTGTCATACTTAAATAGATGAGAGGAAGTGTTTGAATCAGACAAATCATTAATTGCAGATATTTTAAGATTTTTACTTCCCAATAATAACTTTGTCAATTGCCTTCCTATTCGACCAAAACCATTTATCCCAATTTTTTTATGATTCATTTTTACTTCCTATAGGATTATTTTTTGGAGTGTATTTATACTTGTTTTTGATGATGTCATATATAATTAATAATCTATTATATTTATTTACCCTTTCACCTCTTGCAGGAGCCCCAGTTTTTATTTGGGTTGAATTTGTTCCTACTGCAAGGTCAGCAATAAAAGTATCTTCAGTTTCACCAGATCTATGACTTATAATGGTTTCAAAATTATTTTCTTGAGCAATTTTTATATTTTCTATGGTTTCACTTACTGTTCCAACTTGATTGAGCTTTATAAGTATTGAATTGCCCGCCCCCTCTTCAATTCCTCTTGAAAGAAATTTTTTCTGAGTAACGTAAAGATCATCTCCAACTAATTGAACATCCTTACCAATACTTGTTGTTAAATTTTTCCATCCATCCCAATCATCCTCTGATAAGCCGTCTTCAATGCTATAAATAGGAAATTTTTTTATTAAATTTTTATAAACAATTGCTAATTTCTCTGAAGAAAGTTTTTTGTCTTCAGATTTTAGGTCGTAAATATTGTTTGAACTATCATAAAATTCACTAGCAGCAACATCTAAAGCAAACTTAATGTCTCTGCCTAATTTAAATTCTGTTTGAGATACAGCATCTATAAGCAAATTTAAGGGCTCTTCATTTGTTAGTCCTGGAGGTGCAAACCCCCCTTCGTCTCCAAGTGTTGTTGGATAATTTTTGCTTTCAAGTAGTTTTTTCAACTTACTATAAATTTGAAAACCAGCAGAAATGGAGACTTCAAAATCTTCTATTCCAACTGGAACAACCATGTATTCTTGAAAATCAGTCGAATTAAAAGCATGAGAACCACCATTCAGGACATTAAACATTGGGTTTGGTATTTTATAATCACTTATTTCTCTGTTATATAATTGTCGTATTAATTCAAATAACTCAATATTTTTTGATTCAGCTGAAGCTCTTGTACATGCCATCGAAATAGATAAAATTGAATTTGCACCTAACCTGCTCTTAAATTCAGTACCATCCATTTCTAACATTTTTGAATCAATCTCATTTAAATTGTTAATATCCATACCAATTAAATTAGGTCCAATTTCGTTAGTAATATTTTTTACAGCTCTTAAAACTCCTTTTCCACTAAAAAATTTTGGATCGTTGTCTCTTAGTTCTAAAGCTTCTTTCGAGCCTGTGCTAGCACCGGAAGGAACATAACTAAAACCGGTATTTCCATTTGAAGTCTTTACAAGAGAATATATAGTTGGATTTCCCCTTGAATCTAGCACTTGCCTTGAATATATTTCTGAAATCTTTTCAATCATCATTATTTATAATTTTTTCTTGTTCATCAAAAATTTTCTTAATACATTTTTTTCCTAAATCAATCATTTCATTTAGTTCAATTGTTGAGAATGTACCTTTTTCTCCAGTACCTTGAATTTCTATTATTTCATAAGATGAATTCATGACCAAGTTAAGATCAACTTCTGCATTAGAATCCATTTTATAATCAAGGTCATCGACAATTTGTCCGTTAACTTTTCCAACACTTATAGCTGCTATAGGCGTAATCTTATTGTTAATAATTAGGTCAGGTAATCGCTTTTTCAAAGCCAAAGCCAAAGCCAAGTAACCTCCATTTATGGATGCAGTTCTTGTTCCACCATCTGCATTGATAACATCACAGTCAACATAAATTGAATTTCCTGATATATCAGATAAATCAACTGCTCCTCTTAAAGACCTGCCAATTAGTCTTTGAATTTCTTGAGACCTTGGACTTTTTTTGCCTTTACTAATTTCTCTCGGAACTCTAGAAGATGTACTAGCTGGAAGCATTGAATATTCAGCAGTTATCCATCCTCCATTAGTTAACCATTCAGGCACTTTACTTTCAAAAGTTGCTGTACATATAACTTCGGTTTTACCGCTCTGATAAAGAATAGAACCATCAGCATTGGCAATTATATTTGGAGTAATTTTAATAGGTCTCATTCAAATGAATATTAATAAGTGTTACATTACTTATATTAACTTTTTAATATGAAATGTCTATGAAAAATAAAAATTATAAATTCCTTGTATATGGTGGCGGAGGTATAGGAAGTTATTTTGCTGGGGCTTTATCAAAAAATTTGCATAATGTAACTTTGCTCACTAGGGGAAGCCATTACGATAAAATTAAATTAAATGGCCTTAAGATGGATACAAATTGGGGTAAAAATATTCAAAACCTAAACTTGGTTAAAACAATAGATAATGAATATGACGTAGTTATTCTTGCAGTAAAAACATACTCGGTAAGAAGTATTTTAGATGATTTAAAAAATTTAAGTAAAGGCTCAAAAATTCTTTGTATTCAAAATGGAACGTTTACATATAATTTTCTATCTGAACAATTAAAGAAAACTGGAATAGAAGTAATTGATGGTTTGACATGGATAGATGCTGTTAGAAAGAAAAGTGGAAGCGTAATGCAATTTGGGAATGAAGCAAAAATAATTATTGGTAAAAATGGAATTTCAGTAAATTTACAACATGATTTAATCGATATTGCAAACACAGTTAATTCTAAAAATATTCAATTTGAATACTCTGAAGATATAACTAAAGCTGTTTGGGAAAAATTAATTATGGTTGCATCAATTGGCTCAATCATGTGTTACGCAAATATGGATGCTAGAAGTACTGTTAATCAAAAATTATATTTAGAAATACTTGAAGGAATGATAAATGAAATGACTAATGCTTCTATTTCAATAGGAGTAAATATTGATGAAAACTATGCAAAAAATACTCTGGAGTATATTTTAAATCGTTCCGATAACCTTCATTCATCTTTAAAAGAAGATTTTGATCAAAAAAGACCTCTTGA
>CEUM01068929.1_pt1 | contig 17505 bp, 17 predicted proteins | sample 356421 | NCBI WGS metagenome assembly CEUM01 (sample SAMEA2622716, study PRJEB7988) | marine metagenome | biome: marine biome (ENVO:00000447); feature: surface water layer (ENVO:00002042); material: "saline water (ENVO:00002010), including plankton (ENVO:xxxxxxxx)" | depth 5 m | reverse complement strand
GGCTTGGTCAGCGTTGCGCTGCAGACGCCGCAGGCGATGGACGTGGTGGCTCGTGAGAAGATGATGGATTCGCTTCCGCAGTCGCGGCAGCTCACTCGGAGGAAATGGTTGGTCATTGGAAACACCTCAACGGTCGACAAGTTCGAATTTCTTGGCTCGCTTGCAAGGAGCGTAGTGCGCTTTGCCCGTTTCCGTGCAGCGGTAGAGAATGTTGACACGCTTGGTGGGCTTTTCACGGCCATCGGGCTTGGGACGAGGGAAACCTCGGTAACCGGCCATGACACGACGGAATCGGCGCTGACCCCAGCGAAGCTCGGAGGCTCGCTTCTTCTTCACTCGCTCCACCGTGTGGAGGGTGTGCTTGCCAGCCGATGGGCTGTAGCGCATAACTTGACGGGGTCGCTTCACCATGTGAACACCTAAGCGTTCAGCCCACAGAGGTCGGGTATTTATGCCCTCCGCCATGCGTTTTGGACAACTTCAACGCACTGCGTCGCTGTGTGAGGGATTCTCTATAAGTTGAGGGGGACAGCACACCGCATGGAAGAGGCGACGCAAGCCTTCGTTTTCTTCTGGCTTGCAGGTCTCTTTGTCCTCTCAGGCGGCATGTTGGGTTTGTTTTCCAAGGTAGCCGTGCAACGCAAAATCGGGCTTGCGATGGCTTCTGCGGGGCTTCTCTCGCTCATGGCCACGCCTTGGACCCTCTCGTTTTCTCCGTCGAGTGCATTTGGCCACTTGCTCGGGAGCCTTGTTGGGCCAAGTGTCCTCTTGGGCGTGGGCTTCTATCTCATCACCTTCTCAGGAAACGTTCCGGTGGGTCAACTCTCCCGGGCTGACCGAAAAACCGGCGTGGTGATGGTGTTGACAGGTGTCCTGTGGTTGGAGGCCATGCACTGGTGGGAGCTCACGCCAACGTATCCCGGTGAAGTCAACCGATACTGGCTAATTTTCTGGCCGACGATGCTGTTGGGTGTGCTCGCCTTCGGTGCAGGCGCTGCTGCCCTCGTCGGCTTGGTTGGCGAGGATCGCCAACAAGAGCAGCGTTTGATGACCTTGCTTGCCGCGTTTTCAGGACTGTTGCTGTTGTTGGGGGCCTTCCTTGACGGCCCCAACGTCAACCATGATCAATTCGCGATTGAAGTGGTCCTCGCAGCAGCGGATCTCTTCGGCGTGATGGTCGGCGCTGCCATCGCCGTCCTGGTGTTTGCGCTGGTCTTGGGCGTGTACGAATCACAACAGCCCGCTCCCCATCGATTGGCACCGCCGACGACCGAGCAGTTGGCTCAGGCGAGCAAGGTCATCGCCAGCAACATCAGCGGAGGTGATGAGTCTGAGTAAGGCCGATGCACCCGTTTCCATGCTCAACACTGGCGCCAAGGTGGTGCTGCCGTTTGTGGCCGTGGTCCTGAGTGTGATCTACCTCTCTGGTGGATCAACCGATGGTGCGCTGGTACGCTTTGCCAATGCCCTTCTCACTTCCTTCACGCTGTTTTCCTTCATTTTGTTGCTGACCTTGTTCGTCTACGGTGATGCCAGAAAACGCCCTATTGCTCCTTTGTTTGGCATGGCCGTCAGCGTTGGTTTGGGCACGGCCTTGACGGTGTTTTTCCTCTCCCAGGGTGAATTGTTGATGGAGGACAACGGTTCCGTGCGCGCTCAAGCCCTTTCCAACATCATTCGATTCAGCACAACGGCCGTCGGGGTTGGCCTTGCCGGAATGGTCGTCGCTGGAACGTTGTTTGCCAGCCTCATGAGCGGTCCAAGCCGTACGATTCACTTCGAAGAGGAGTGACCGTCGCCTCAAGGCGTGCCGTTGAATTCATAAGGAGGAGGTCGGTGGGCGAGTCGTTCAGGTGAGCGCATGTCCAAAGGTACACCATCCATGGGTCGACGCCAAAAGACCACCCACATCCGTTGCCGACGCTGCGGACGCAATGCGTACCACAAGCAGAAGAAGGTCTGCGCATCCTGCGGCTATGGAGAAACCTCCAAGATTCGCAAATACAACTGGTCGAAGAAGACCCACCGCCCCAAGGCCTGAAGGTTTCGTATCGCAACGATAAGAAGCAACCACGAATTGGTTGGATTGAGGCGAACGCATGTGCGGTATCATCGGCATTGTCGGTCAACAAGGTGCGCATGTCAATCAACTCCTCTATGACGGCTTAACCGTCCTCCAACACCGAGGCCAGGACGCAGCTGGCATCCTGACCGATGTTGACGGTCATTTTCGACTTCGAAAGTCAAACGGCCTCGTCTCGGACGTCTTCTTCAAGCGCCACATGCTTCGCCTTGAGGGCAATGTCGGCATCGGCCATGTGCGCTACCCAACAGCCGGCTCTTCCTCTCGTGCCGAGGCCCAACCCTTCTACGTGAACTCACCTTATGGGATCGCCCTTGCCCACAACGGGAACCTCACCAACGCAGAAGAATTGGGTCGATTTTTGAGAGACGAATGCATGCGCCACATCAACACGACGAGCGATTCTGAACTGCTCTTGAACGCCCTGGCTGTCGAACTCGGCGAGCGCAGTTCTGCCCTGCGGATTCAGGGTGATCCACACATGAACATCGAAACGGTGTTTGGTGCCGTCAGTGCAGTGAACAGCCGGGTTCGCGGTGGTTATGCCTGTGTTTCGGTCATTTCAGGATACGGTTTGCTCGCCTTCCGCGACCCCAACGGCATTCGTCCGCTGGTCTATGGCCAGCGTGAATTCGACGGTCGTACCGAATACATCGTGGCCAGTGAAAGTGTGGCCATTACGGCGCTTGGATTTGAGATCGTGCGTGATGTGCTCCCCGGAGAGGCGATTTTCATCAGCGCCTCCGGCCATTTCTTTTCACGGCAGTGTTCCGAGCCTGCCTCCTACACGCCGTGCATTTTCGAACACGTGTACTTTGCACGCCCGGATTCGGTCATCGACGGCATGTCGGTCTACCAATCCCGTCTCAACCAAGGGCAGCGACTGGCTGAGCGCATGTTGGCATCGTGGCCCGACCACGACATCGATGTCGTCATCCCGATTCCAGATTCAGGCCGCATCGCCGCCCTGCAAATGGCCAAGGCGTTGAACCTCCCCTACAGGGAGGGGTTCGTCAAAAACCGATATGTTGGTCGGACATTCATCATGCCCGGTCAGGCGCTAAGGGAGAAATCCGTTCGCAGAAAACTCAACGCCATTGAGCATGAATTCCGGGGCAAGAATGTGTTGTTGGTCGATGATTCCATCGTCAGAGGGACCACCAGCGCGCAAATCATCGAGATGGCAAGGGACGTTGGGGCAGCCAAGGTCTACTTTGCCTCGGCTGCACCTCCTGTTCGACATCCGAACGTCTACGGAATTGACATGCCCGCTGTGAACGAATTTATTGCCAACGGCCGAAGCATAGAGCAGATTAACCAAACCATCGGCAGTGATCGGTTGTTCTATCAGACCCTTGACGACCTCATCGATGTCACGCTCCAACCTTCGTCGGATGTAACCGCCTTTGATGCCAGCTGTTTCAACGGCGAGTACATCACGGGCGACATCGATGAAGCCTACCTCCAGAAACTCGACGACGCCCGAAACGATGCGGCGAAGGGGCAATCGCATGCGGATGATGCGGTGATTGACCTTCACAACGACGAAGCGCTTTGATGTCCACGAAGAGCGAGTGCTTTTCTACGACCCTGCCGACAACCCTCCATGGTCTCCACCCGCTCTGTGGTCTCGCTGCTGCGCCCTGAGGCCAAAGTGCACCACTTGGCAGTGGACGATTCGTCTGATTCCATCGCCTGGGTGGAAGGTTCCGGCACCGTTCATTTGGGTCGTCTCGAGGACGGTGGACGACTCGATGTGGCTGGTGTCTTCACCACGCAGCACCGTGTTACCTACCTCGGCTTTCACCGCGGCGGGTTGCTGGTTGGAGATGACCTTGAATCACTGATGTTCTACGATTTGGATGGGTCCTTGGTTGAAACACAAGCCATTGACGGCGGCGTTCAATCATGTCATGTAATGGCCCTCAAGGTCGTCGTGTTGAGCGGCATGGGCGAAGTGGTGCTCGTTCAGCGCGAACGAGACAGCGTGAACCTGTCCAGCAAGCTAGGGTTGGATGATGTGGTCCACGTTGAGGTTCACGGAGAGCGCTTGTACGTCGCCGAGCAACGCGGTACGGTCTTGACATGCACGGAAGACAGCGTCGTCTGGCGTCGACCTCCTCGTGGCGAGCACGGCGAGCGCATCACCGCCCTTGGTTTGACCAAAGAAGGCCGCCTGTTCTTGACAAGAGAGGGGCATGCGCTCGTGTCCGGGGAGGAAGAGGCTATTGAGTTTGAAGTGTGGCAAGATGACCAGCTTTTGGCTCGCAACGACCTACGTATGCGAATGCTTACTTCTTCGGTAGCATCCTGGGGGGCTGTGCTTGGATTCGACGATGGGACGGTTCATCGCTTGTATGAGGACGGTCGAATGGAATGTGTCCTCGAGACTGGGTATGGCGTCTTCACGTGTCTGGAGCATCGGTCGGGCGTCATTGCCAGCTCCTGGTTTTACATCCACGGCGAGGAGGATGAACAGCCATGGAAGGTGGAGCATCAAGGGATGCCTCGGTTGATGGTCGTAAGCGAACGCCATCAAGGTCTTCTCTTTGCAGGTGATGACCAGAACGATTACACCGCACCTGAACCGATCGGCTGGATTGATCTTGAAGCACCCGTGCAAGACATGGATGCTGCGGAACTGACGCAGTGGTTCCAAGAGGCGCCAGCAGCTGACGGTCTGACCGCCGAAGAGTTGTACGGTGGTGAGGACGACGTGCTCCACCTCCTGACCGAGGAAGAACGTCAGCAATTCCAGACCGTTTCGAGCGGAACGAGTCATGCGTCCCTTCTGGCTGCGATGGATGAGGATGTCTCGACCACGGAGGTGAAGGTTGAGCCGACATCGGAAAACGACCTGCTTGAGGCCCTCCAAGGAATCGAAGAGTTGGCACTTGATGAGACGGGTGAGTTGATGGACGCCCTCGCAGCTTCCGTTGACGAATTCATTCCTCCCCGTGCCATTGCCGGCGACGACCAGCGCCACACGGCAGGCGATGACGGTACCTGCGTGGTGGTCTTGGACGGGCGTGGGTCGTTCGACCCGCAGGAACAAATCGCTTCGTGGTCGTGGCACGATGACCGAGGTCGTGAACTTGCCGCGACATCTCAACTCAAACTCAAGCTCCCGTTGGGTCAACACCGATTTGAATTGCGTGTCGTTGACCACCAAGGGGCATGGACCACCGATGCTGTGGTGATTCACATTGTTGATGGCTCAACCTCATGAAGGGGTTGCGTGTCACCGAACCATGGGCCTTCGAGAACCGTGGATTGAACATTTCTTCGTTGGTCCTCTCCAGATGCGTTGTTCTGTGGTCACCGATCCCGCAACGGGCGATACCATCATCATCGACGGTGGGGATGAGCCACAACGCATCATTGACTGGATTGATGCCTTCGAAGGCCCCGGTCCGAACTGGACCACAGGTCCGGAAAATGCCTCAGCAGCCCAGGAACGTGCGTTGCCAAGGCGGCGTGTTGTCGCGTTGGTCAACACGCACGCTCACTTTGACCACAGCGGTTTCATTCCAGCGCTACGGGAACATTACGATGTGGAGTGGTACCTCCATCCGGACGATGACTTTCTCCAAACCCTCGCCCAAGCTTCAGGACGACGCTACGGCCTCGCACTGCCAGAACCGGCCGTCGCTGACCAGGCCTTTGAAGCAGGCAAAACATACCGCTTTGGCACCCTTGAACTCCGTGTGCTGCACACGCCCGGGCACACCCTTGGCGGGTGTTGCCTGTTGGTTCAAGTCGAGAACGGCCCCGACCATGTCTTTGTCGGTGACACGCTCTTCGCGGGTTCAGTCGGACGAACCGATATCGCCAACTCCGGCGGCGATTTCGACCTGCTCGCCCGTTCCATTCACACCCAATTGTGGCCCCTGGACGAAGACACCATCGTGCATCCCGGTCATGGCCCCCTGACCACCGTTGGTCACGAAAAGCGGACGAATCCATTTGTGGGTGAGCCTGCTGGTGCAGGTGGTACATACGGGTTTGGTAAGTACGCTTGATCAGCCCATCATGCCTTTGAGGCTCTCATGAAGCACCGGAAGGGCTTCTTCCCAAGTGGCCACGATGCCGTAATCGGCGTGTTGGAAGATGGGGGCGTCGGCATCTTTGTTGATGGCAACGATGTACTTCGAAGAGCGCATCCCTGCGAGGTGCTGAATGGCACCTGAAATACCGACGGCGATGTACAGGTTCGGGTTGACGGTCTTGCCGGTCTGCCCAACCTGCATGGAATGGGGAATGGCTTCCCACGTATCCACGGCGGCTCGAGATGCACCGACAGCCGCTCCGATGGTGTCGGCAATGGCTTCGAGGTGCGTGAAGTTGTCAGGTGAGCCCATGCCACGGCCGCCGGAGATGATGATGTTGGCCTCTGCGACGTCGAGGCGCTCTGATGCCCTGGCCATGAATTCCTGAACCGAGGTCGCCACGTTCCCGTCCGTGTCAATGACGGAAACATCGGTTGCGCCACCGGTGGCAGGTGCAAAGACGTTTGATCGGACCGAAACAACCACGTCGCCACTGGCGGACACGGTTTGCATGGCTTTGCCGCTGTAAACGGGTGAAGTGATCGAGCCGCCCTCGATCTTCACAGCGTCTTGGACCACCGAGAGGTTTCGTCGGGCGGCCAAGCGTGCAGCGAGGTCCTTGGATTGAGGGCTGGCGCCCGTGATGATGGTTCCCTGAGGGACGACGGCGTCCAGTGCTTCTGCCCAGCCGCTGGCGTCGTAGTGGGCGAAAGCGCCCGACTTGGCGGCGATGATGGTGGCGGCACCCATGCCGGCAGCACCACTGGCTTGGCCAGCGTCCGTGCAGGGCACGACGAGGGTTGGTTCCCCACCGAGGGTGTTCGCAGCGCTGACGAGTTCAGCGGTGCTTGGGTGGACGGCGTTGTTGTTCATTTCTGCAATAACAATGGTTTGTGTCATGGAATCACCTCAGATGATGTTGGCTTCGTCTCGAAGCAGTTGTGCGACTTCGGCCGCTGCTGCGCCGCCTTGGTAGCTCTTCCCTGCTGGTTTAGCGGGCGGGAGGGCGTGGTTGACGACGGAGACGGTGGAACCTGGTGCGGCTATAGAACGAACATCTACGCTGGCTTTCTTGGCTTGCATGATGCCCTTGACGTTGGGCTTTCGAACCTTGAAGTCGCCCTTGTCGCAGGACACGACGGCGGGGAGTGGGACGCTCATCTGAGCGTTGCCGCCACCGCTTGGCATCACGACGCTGACACCGCCGTCAAAGGTGGCGCCAATGATGTTGGACACGGAGGCCCAGCCCATGCGTTCGGCGAGGCCAGGGCCGGTCGAACCGGCGCCGGTGTCGGCGGCCGATTTTCCGCAATACACCACTTCCCCGCCAAGGTCGGCGACGGCCTGTGCAATAACGGATTGAAGGGCGTTGGAGTCCATTTCACCTTCGGCATCGATGCGAACGATGTGATCGACGCCGATGGCTTTGGCGTCCTTGAGAATCTTTTCTGCGCCGGCTCCGCCAACGGTCAAGGCCGTGACTTCACCACCTGCTGCCTCTTTGTGCTTGAGGGCCGTCTCGACAGCAAATTCGTCGTAGGGACTCATGACCATCTTCACGCTGGAGAGGTCAACTCGGTCGCCGTTGACGACAATTTTTGCATTGGTGTCGGGGACTTGCTTAACGAGAACGATGATGTTGGGCATGAGCATTCACTCCAATTCTTGTTTTTGCGACCGAGACTCAATTCATGAACCTTGCCACTTCGCCGTATGACGGTATTCGCTGAGAGCGGCGATTTGGTCGGCACAGGGTACAATTATGAACCGTCCCGCCAGCGGAAACACTCCATGTCGCCGCCGAAGAACGTTAAGATTGACCCCGAAGAACAAGCCGCCCTCCGAGAGTGGAAAGCCCTCATCGTTGGCCACTACAAAGACGACATCGCCCGCCTTCAGGGCATGGAGGACAGCGTCCACGGTTTCCACATTGAACACCACCTCATTGACGCCCAACCCACCTTGCGGCACATGTTCCACGAGAACCCGGTGCGCGCACTTGAGTTTGGCCACCGCATCATGCGTGAACAGTTTGATGCCAACAAGATTCCGACTCGACCCGTGATTCGTGTGGTCGGCCTGTCGGAAAACTACCTGAACCGCGTGGATGAATTGCGGATGCGAGACCGAAACGACCTCGTCTGTCTGGATGTGAAGATCAACGATGTTTCACAGCCCTACGGATGGCTGAAGCAGGCCAAGTACGAATGCCGCGACTGTGGAACCACGACTGCCGTCGACCAGCGACGGGCAAGGGAACGTGAGAGCCCTCGGGTGTGCCGGGTGTGCTTGGACAAGGTGTTCGCTGACATGGACACAAAGGACATGCCGATGGGTCTGTTTCATCCTCGTCCAAATTTCCGCATGCTCACGGAAGAATGCACGTATGAAGACGTGCAAGACATTAGCATGAGTCAAATCACCTACAACAGCGAGCACCGCCTGATCAACTGTTCAACTCGTAACCAAATTTTGGGGACCGTCGCTGACGACCTCGTGGACGCCATCAAGACCTCAGAGTACCTTCGGATCAACGGTATCGTTCGGGTTCAACCCGTGCCGGACCGAAACTTTGCCAAGGACACTCGCCGTTTGCTGTCCATTGACATTTTGAGCATCGAGGAACTGCCCATCCAAGACTGAGTTCAGCCGTTCATGAGGGCCGTGACCTTGTCCAGTGTCTCGGGGTTCGCTTCAAAGTGGGATGCCAACGCCTCCAGCCCTCTGGCCAGGCCGTCAGCCACGCCAAACTTGGCATCGAGCGGGTGGAGCGTACCGTCCATGACGGCTGCCCGAAACGCCTCCAGGTCCGTCCATGTGCTTGGTTCGCCAAATTTGGGGTTGGGCGTAACCACGATTTCGCCGAATTCGGGGAGGAGGATGTGTTCAGCCAGTTCGTAGACCGGAGATTGAGGGTCTTCGGGCGAGATGTAGGCCTTCCTCATCTTCTTTCGAATCTGATCGTGCGTGTCGTGCAGAAGAAGGGCGCCGTTAGGGTCGGATTTTGACATCTTGTGGTCAAAGGATTCCATGCGTGAGCCGGAGGCCTTGAGCGAGGAAATGATGGGGGTGTGGAGGCAGGTCGCCTTGGCCCAGCCGTATTTTGAAGCGACGTCTCGCATGAACATGTGCGCCTTTCGCTGGTCCATGCCGCCGATGGCGATGTCGATGTCCATCTCGAAGATGTCCGCTGCCTGCATGGCCGGGTAGTAGAATTTGGAGAGGTCGTGGTCGGAGGAAGCCTCGTCGCGTCCCATGATGGTGAAGGTTTTGCGAACCATGGCCAAGGTGGCCCCTTTGGAGCACCGGAGGACACGAGCCCAGTAGTCGCTTGATTCCATCAATTCTGAGGCCCACTTGAATTGCAATTCACCGGGTCCTTCGCCCTCCGGAGGATGGTCGAGGAGGGCGCGAAAGGTCTCCTGCATGTACACAGCGGTCGTTTGAATAGCGTCCATGTCGCCGTTGAATTTGTCGTTGACCCAAGCGTGCCAGTCGGCGAGGAACACCATCACGTTGGCGTTGGCATCGAGCATCCGTCGCAACTGAAGTGCCAGTACTTTCCATCCGATGTGTGCTTTTCCGCTCGGTTCAAAGCCAACATAGCAGCGCAAGACGCCGTCGCCACCGTGAGAGGTGCCATGGTGAAGGGCATCGATGAGATGCTCAACGCCGACGACTTCTTCCACATCGCCAACCATGGTGTGAAGGGTATGTTTGGCATCTTCGTTGAGGTCAGCATAACCGTCTTTGGAAGCCAGCAAGGCGGGGATGTCTTGCGGGGAGGCCATGCAACCGCCTCAGAACAACTTGTCCAGTTTTTTGACCTGGGTCTCGGAAGGAGGCGTGCCGGCTTCGATCATGGCTTCGAGGTCAGCGATGAGTTGGTGAGCGGTGTCGATGGTGGCCTGGTCGAGGTTTTTCATGAGCTCCATGGATTTGTGAGCCATCTTAATGGCGGATTTGGCCTTTGAGAATTTCTTGGCTTCCTCCTTGGCTTTGTCGCCGCGTTGTTTGGCGCTGTAGCCCGTGGCCTCATCGAGGAATCCAGACCATCGCTTTCGGGATTCCATGGCTTGTTCAGGGCCCGCTTCGCTGTCAAGGAATTCAGCGAGGTCAGCGCCTTTGAGCTGCACCACGTCGACGGCCAATTTTCCACTGTTATCGTAGGAACCTTGGACGCTGACAAGCAAGCCATACGAGCCGGTGAACACGCCTTCAGCGTCCACGTTGATGTTCTCAAAGTAATTCGTGGCTAATTTTGCCAACCCGGCGTTCCCGCCCATGGATTTTATGAGGCCACGCTTGACTGCAAATCGCTCCATGGCGTAGGCAACGGCCAGCGTCTCATAAGGCCACCGTCTCAGAAATTTGTTTCGGGCCGTGCCATGGGAGATGTTTTGATGCGGGGTCGGCTCGGTTTGCCATGCGCCGTGCAGCATGGTTCGCGATTGGCCTCGTTTTGCTGATGATGGCGCCCTTGGCTTTGGCTGAGATGGTCAGCCGCATTGAACTGAGCGATGCCGGCGCCCTTGGAGAGAGCGACCTCGGCATCACGACGGGAGAAGTTTCGCCCGATGGCATGGACGTGCTTGTGGGCGGCATAAACGGCTACGCCCGTCTTCTCTCCGCAGACGATGCGGGCAACCGAGCCCTCGACGTCGAGCTCGTGACTGGACGCAATTCCACGGTACACGACATCGCTTGGCATCCCCGTGGAAACACGGCCCTTCTGGTGGGCGACGATGGCATGGCCATGCGTTACGACACGTACGACCACAGCATCACCTACGTGAACGGTACGTTCAGCGTGCTCGGGTTTGACTTGACCGCTGTCAAATGGCGGCCAGCAGGGGACTTCGCCTATGTGGCTTCGTCAACGGGCGAGGTATGGAAGTTCGCAGAACACACGGGCTTTGAACAACTTGACAACCATGGTGAGAGCTCGGTTACCGACATCGATTGCCATCCAAACTACAACGTCTGCATCCTCTCTTCGTTGGAGGAAGGCATGGCGGTCATCGATGAAGCGCATACCATCGCATGGCTCCCTCAAACCGCTGCACAGACCTGGGTGGGTGTCGAATGTTCAAGCGCCATTCTCAATGAATGCGTGGGTTTCGCCAGTGGCTTGATGAGCAAGGTGGTTCGAATCAACACCCTCGATGCTCGGGCCTCCACGGTCGAACAGGGCGTTCCTTGGGACCTGCCCAGCGGTGAATTTGTTGGTGATTCCCCCGGTGACGACAGCACCACGCTCGTGCATTTGGCTCCTCTCGGGCTGGTTCGACACACGCCCATGACCGGTGAGGCCTTTTCCGTCTTGGTTCCTGAGGACGCAGCAGCATGGGACGCCGTGGTGGCTGGCCGGGGTCTGGCCGTGGTGTGGGAAACCACCCGGCACCATGGATTCATCATCACTGATTTCGGGAACATCATCGAATTTTCACCCGCCGTTGAAGAAGTGGAGACCAGCATCATGGACGTGTTGGTGCTCGGTGCCGTGGCGGTATCTGTTCCCGGTGTGATCATCGGACTGATTTACATGAACAGCCCGTGGATGCAGCGAAAGTACCGAGAATGGCGTTTCGGGAAGAAATGAACCACTGCTTTCTATCAACCGAGGGGACATGTTGATGAAGCACCCGCGTGGCCACTGGTTTGAGGGTAGTTCATGGAGCCGTTTGAAGGACTCGACTTTTACAACATTGAAAGCCTCCTGACCGAGGAAGAAATCATGGTTCGCGACATGGTTCGCGAGTGGGTGGACGAAGCCGTCATTCCCAAGATTGAGCAGGCCTGCGAAGAAGGCGTTTTCCTCGATGAATGGCGAGTTGCCCTCGGAGAAATGGGCGTGTTGGGTGCACCGCTCAAGGGCTACGGATGCCCCGGGCTTTCCTATGTCGCCTACGGGCTCATCTGCCAAGAACTGGAGCGAGGCGACAGCGGCTTGCGTTCCTTTGCCTCCGTTCAGGGCTCCCTCGCCATGTACCCCATCTGGGACTTTGGCACCGAGGAGCAGAAGGAGAAGTACCTCCCGAAGATGGCTTCAGGTGAATGGGTCGGCTGTTTCGGCCTGACCGAGCCTGACTACGGTTCAAACCCTGGCGACATGGTCACCAAGGCCGAGGACAAGGGCGACCACTACCTCCTCAACGGTGCGAAAATGTGGATCACCAACGGCACCATCGCGGACCTTGCGGTGGTCTGGGCCAAACTCGACGGTGTGATTCGAGGGTTCATCGTCGAAAAGGGCGATGAAGGGTTCAGTGCTCCTGAGATGAAGGGCAAGCATTCGCTCAAAGCCAGCGTCACCAGCGAACTGGTCTTCCAAGACTGCAAGATTCCGAAGGACCGCATGCTGCCAGGTGTCAAGGGTCTGCGTGGCCCGTTCTCCTGCTTGAACAATGCACGCTATGGTATTTCTTGGGGTGCTTTGGGCTCGGCCATGGCTTGCTTCCACAGCGCCAAAACCTACGCCATGTCCCGCATCCAATTCGACCACCCCATCGCCTCCTACCAACTCGTTCAGAACAAGTTGGCGTGGATGCTCCGTGAAATCACCAAGGGACAGCTGCTGGCATACCACCTCGGCAAGAAAAAGGACGACGGTTCGTGGTTCCCCGAGCAAATTTCCCTCGCCAAGATGAACAACGTGGACATTGCGCTCGAGATTGCCAGAGTTTCTCGAGACATCCACGGTGCAAACGGTATCCTCGACGAATACCCCGTCATGCGCCACATGGCCAACCTTGAGTCAGTGAAAACTTACGAGGGCACCCACGACATCCACAACCTCATTCTTGGTCGCTACATCACGGGCATCCAGGCCTTTACGCGCCAGGCATGATGCACGATGTACGCCTACCTACGGTTGGCCTTGATGGTCGTCAAGAACACGTTCCGAAAGCGTGAGGTGTTCGACCATACCACGTCCTACGCCTGGACTTTTCGTCCGGGTTTGGCCGACCTTGATGTCTATCCAGAGGTCAACAACGGCCGCCACTTCGTCCTCTTTGACCTCGCCAGGTACGACTTGGCCATGCGAACCGGCTTGTTCAAGTGGGTGCGAAAGACTCGCTCCGCCTTCGTGGTGGCCGGTTCGACCATCCGCTACCGACACCGTCTGCGGCCGTGGCGGCGCACGCAGATCATCACCGATCTGGTCGGCATGGATGACCGCTTTTTCTATTTCCAGCAACGAACCGTGCAGTCGGGACGAACCTGCTCGGTGGCGCTGTTGCGAACCGGGGTTCGCAGAAAGGGGGCCATCCATCCTCGGGACGTGTTGGAAGGGATGGGGCTGAGCATCGAGCCGTTCATGCATTCGTGGGTGGCTGAATGGAACACGTGGGATGATGACCGGCCATGGCCGGCTTGATCCTCAAACGCTGGGCAACAAGCCGACACGGGCCAAACCGCCCCACACGGGGTCGAGGAAGGCCGGAAGGAAACGATGGCGCAGGTAAACGGCAGCGGCCAGCGAAATCTTCTGGAATTTGTTGAGTTTCACCCGGGCGGTGAACACGTCGCCCTGTTGCTTCTCGATTTGACGAAGAATCTTGTCGTAGAAGGCGATCATGGCCGCTGGTGAATAGCGGGTGCGGCGAGGCAGAAGCGGGAGCAGCGCACGTGCTTCCTCGAGGTAAGTTCGTGCTCGAGCAGCGTAGTGTCGGCAGTAGGGTTCCCAATGCTTGTTCAGCACGATGGTCCCACCGAGCTCTTCTTCAGTCATGCCGTTGCGCTCGAGTTCGTCAAGCGGGAGGTAAACTCGGTCGCGTTGGATGTCTTCGCCAACGTCCCGTAGGACGTTCGTGAGCTGCATGAAGATGCCCCACGATTCAGCGTATTTACGGGCCATGGGGTTGTCGTAGCCGTAGACTTCGATGCACATCAGGCCCACAACGGAAGCGACACGGTAGCAATAGACGTAGAGTTCGTCAAAGGTACGGTATCGGTTGTTGTAAAGGTCGTCCTCCATACCTGAAATCAGGTCGTCAAACACGTCTCGTGGAATGTTGTAGCGCTGGACCGTGTCCTTGAGGGCCAAGAACACGGGGTCGGTCGAGTGAACGTCGCCGTAGCAGGTGGAGAGTTTCTTGCGGAAGAAGAAGAGTTGGGTGATCTTGTTGAGGTAGGCTTCCTCGTCGAGGATGGTGCCTCGATCCTGGAGGGATTCAAGTTGGTTCCTGTAGGCCGTTGCTTCCGGGTCGAGTTCGCCTCTGCTCCCGGGGAAGCGGTCCGACCAGTCGCCGTCGGCAATGTCGTCCGCTCGCCGACAGAAGGCGTAGATGGCGCACATGGCCAAGCGCTGTTCCTCAGGGAGATACTTGAACGAGTGATAGAAATTGCCGGCCTCCCGCATGGTGAGCTCTTCGCAGTAGCGGTAGGCGAGTTTGTGGAGCTCAGCCGGCGGCTTCTCGGACCAAATTGGGGCGTCAAGATGGGAGAACGGGTCAACCAGTTCGTCCGTCTCGCCGACAATGCCAATGAACGATGCACCCTCTCGAAGGGCTTCCATGGCGGTCACGCTCACGGCTTTCACGGCGTCCCGGGCAAGGGTGACACCCGCACGAAGTCGGTCGAGCGTGGTCGGAGGGCGCACGTCGTTGTCGCCGGTCCGGCTCGCAGCGTTCCCCTTGAGCGGGAAGAGCAAATCGAGCGGTTTGCGGCGTTCCAGCATCCTAACCGTACAGCCCTCGCATCCTTTGTTTATGAGCCCTCGCCTTGGGGGTGTGCACGAAATGTAGAATCCGAAATGAAGTAAGCATTTGCCGACTTATGAGTTAAAATTCTATAGAAATTAGGACTTGTCCTTGTTCTTTTCGAGCAATCTCTTGACGCCGCCAGGGATGAGCAGTGCACGCAACAATTTGCGAGCGTAGGTTTTCATCTCGTCTCGAGTCACTTTGATTCGCTCGTCGGAATTGAGAATGTTGCCTTCCCTAAGCAGGGTGACCGTACGTTGCCCAACCAACACGGGAAGCATGCACGAGGCCTTCAGTCGGAATTGGGTTTCGGGAATCATTCGGATGTAGGCAGTGGCCGCTTCAAGGTGTTCATTCGTGAGGTCGAGGTAGCGGTCGTACAGGGGCCGAAACGTGGCGAGGTTGCTCTCGTCCAACAGATTGCTGGGCGTCAAACCGATGGTTGCCAAGGCATCCTCAGGGATGTAGCATCGTCCAAACCGAAGGTCTTCAGGGATGTCGCGCAGGATGTTGATCATCTGCAACGCTTTGCCGAAGCGAATCCCGTTTTCCATGAACACGACCTCGTCCTCAGGGGGGAGGGTCATCAGATGAGCAAGTGACATTTTGGTCCAAAACACACCAACGCAGCCCGCCACTCGGAAGGTGTAGTCGTCCAGCTCGGTGTCGTTTGGAAGGGCAGAGATGGTACCGCCCTCGTTGGCAGGACCAAAGCGCTCCAAGTCCAGAATTTGACCGCCGACGATGATGTCGAGGCACTCAAGCATGCGGGCTTGATCGTCCTTGCTGTAGGTGTCGAGGCCTTCGACCACCAGGGGCACATTTCGCAGAAGTTCGGCTTCGTGTTCGTTGGTCTGCAAGGCGGCGAGTTCAGAAAAATCAGGAAGGGTGGTGGCCTTTCCCTGAACGACATCGTTGTACTGTTTGATGTGCTGCAGCAGCATCTCGGTATCGCCCGTTTTTGAGTCTGCAATCGTGTCAGCGACCCTTGCGAGCAGGTAAAGAAGGCCGATTTGTCCCCGGGTTTTCTTCGGGAGGTACTTCAGCGTCGGGTAAAACGATCTTGAGGTGGTTTCGAGCAACTTGTCGATTTTTTCGTTGACCAACACTGGCATGCGCTCTCCCTCCGTTGCGTCCATCGTTCACCTCGCCATGAAGATATGGATGGCTGGTTGCTGTCGGCTGTGAAAAAGGGTCGCAGGTGGTGATGATGGGTGGGCAACTCGTCGCAACCCTTTAGGAAGGGTGGCTTAAGCAGACTTTGGAAGGGGAGCATCATGAACTGCAATTCCTGCGGCGCTCAACTTCCACCCGACAGCATGTTCTGTACGGAGTGCGGCGCTCGCCAAGATGTCTCGGCTTCCAGTGGCTTTGCACCCCCGCCCACCCAACCCATGCAACCCAACCAAGGGATGCCGCCTGGCCAAAACCTCCCTCCATTCCCTCAACAGCAGCGCACCTTCGACCCCGTTTCCGGTCAAGCCCAGCGCATGCAACAAGAGAACAACATGCAAAACATGGGCCAAGTTCAACCCGACATGCTTCAGGGTATGGCTCAAGGACTCCATCAGCAACAGAACCTCCCTCCCGGCACCTACCCTCAACAACCCCTTCAGGGAGGCATGCCACTCAACCAGTTCCCCCCCAACCAATTCCCGCCCAATCAATTCCCACCACAGCAAGGCAACGTGGTCCCTGGCGGGGCTCAAGCCCCCCGAAACGACATGCCGAACCTGCAACGTGGCCCGTCCATTGCCAGCGGTGCCCTGCCGAACACCGGCAATGTCTCGCCGTTGGCTGCAGGCGGTACCAAAATTGCCCACAATCCGGCCAACTCCCCCACCGACGCCATGGTGAATCGACTTGCTGAGGCCGAACGTGCCGTCAAAGACGAACGCCGAAGTCAATGGCTTTCGATGAACCAATCACCCGCCTCCTCCGTGTTGGCCAACCTTGGCGGTGGTGAACTTCCTGCCCATCTTCGAAGCGGTGCAGAAGGAGGCAACGCCGCTGCAGAAATCATGGCAGGTGCGCTGAACCCTGCAGCGAAAGATGCACCCAACGATGCACTCCTCCGACGCATTTCTGAAGTTGCTGTGCGCCGCGTCGCACGAAAGCGAGGCGTTGCGGTCGAGGCCCCGCAAACCAAACTTGAGGACGACCAGTTCATGGTCAACATCACGTACATCGATGACGGCCGTGTGCTGGACTCACCAGAGGATTTGACGCAAGCTTTTGAGCAAGCGATTCAGACCGAACTCGCCCTGAAAGGGTACGATCTGTCGTGTGACATTACCATGTTCCGGTCCAAGGATGGCGTCACCGAAAAACTCGGTGAAGCGGCTGACGATGATGAGGAACTTTTCGCCTGTGAGATTTGCGGCGGTTTGGTCAAGGAAAGTGACTCAGAGTGCCCGCATTGCGGCGCTGTGTTTGAAGATGAAGGTGATGAAGAGGAGGAAGAAACCTCTGCCCCGTCCCGCAGCGGCCCCCCTGGTCCAAAGAAGAGCGGTCCTCCCGGCGGTCCGAAGAAAGGTGGCCCCCCTGGTCCAAAGAAGAGCGGTCCTCCCGGTGGTCCGAAGAAAAGCGGCCCCCCTGGTCCAAAGAAGAGCGGCCCCCCCGGTCCAAAGAAGAGCGGTCCTCCTGGCGGTCCGAAGAAAGGCGG
>CEUM01021678.1_pt1 | contig 17525 bp, 14 predicted proteins | sample 356421 | NCBI WGS metagenome assembly CEUM01 (sample SAMEA2622716, study PRJEB7988) | marine metagenome | biome: marine biome (ENVO:00000447); feature: surface water layer (ENVO:00002042); material: "saline water (ENVO:00002010), including plankton (ENVO:xxxxxxxx)" | depth 5 m | reverse complement strand
GTGAAACAAGGAAATCAGGATTGATTTCATTGCGAACTGCTTACATCGGCCAAGAGGATATGGCCAATCAATGAGGCTTCAATACGATCTGACTCAAGGGAATCATCGACCGGAATGCCGAGTTTTTTGGCCCCTTCGAGGTTGATCTCGAGTGTTTCAGATGTGGTTTCGAGACCAAGGCCGGTGAGTAATTGCTGAGCGTTCTGTTCAAGAGATTCAGTATCGATTGAATTGGTCTGGTCAGGAATATGAAGAAGCCAACCGTTTGTCGACCCGTTTGTAACACCAGCGCGCTTGAACGCTTCAGACACGTTATGTGTCCCTGCTAGGACTCTCAAGAATTCAGCATCAAGGGTTCTTGCTTGGGCTGTTCCTCGTTCAGTATTGCGATTGCTGACGGTTGTTGCAGTCCATAACTGGCGAGGCGTTTGCGCAACTTCACTACGGCAGAATACCCAGCGCCGATCAGGTACGATTTCTTGGAAGGCTTGAACGAACGATTTCAGTTCAATAGGTTGCGAAGATTTCCAAGACCAACAAGGAAAAGTCTCCCACATTGCATCGTCCTGTGTCATTACAGCACATCAAGTCTACGCCCAATCTTCTCCATCCAAAGGCATATCATCACTGCGTTTCTTGACCGGAACCTCTCCTTCCTCTCGTTGAACGACTTTTTTGACTTCAGTCAAAATGTTGTCAACAAGTTTTGGACCCCAGCCTCTCCATGAGGCTATTTTTTGTTGGTCCTTACGTGTCATAGCAAGGACATCCTTCGGCGTACGTATACCGATTGAAGCGAGCGAACGAGCACGCTGACGGCCAACATGACGAATTTTCACAAGTTTGAGAAGATCGGGTTTGCAGCCATGGCGGACACGTTGTCGAAGTGTATCCAAATCAGAGGATAATTGGGCGAGGATTGGCATATGTTCGTCTGAGAAGACGTCGTCGGACAGAAGAATCTCTCGTCCTGCATAGAGCAACCAATCCATCAAATCGACGCGATGATGGACATCTCCGGGTGATACGTCGAGTTGTTTCTCAATTTCTCGCATGGTTTCTTCTTCAAACCAATGCTCAAGACACCATGCGGATTTGACCAAACCGAGATGACGTTCTTCGTAGGGTATATCGTACAACAGTTCGTCTTCAACAGCAGCAGCTTTCAGTTGTAAATCTGAACCGATGGTCAAATCAGCTGTTTTCGCCCACAATGAAGCGAAGTCGGGGGTACTGCATGCCAAGTGCGTTAAGCCAAATTCACTCACTGGCGCATCTTGGCGTACCATTCGACGAACTGCACGGCGCATGCCTGTTCGAAGAATCGATGCGGATAAAGGATCGAGATACAGTTGCGCTACTCGCTCACCGATGGCCGTTGCTTCATACTTCATCGCAGGCGGTTCGCCACTGGTTGGATTCCATCCTCCAACATTGTTCAATGAGTTTGCTGAAACAAAGCCGAGTGAAGGTTTACCATGCGAGGATGGAATCGATGGTGTTGAGCGCTCCTCTCGAATGGAGACGCCTCCAGAATCTTGTGCGACGTTCACCCAGACTGGGACAGTATCATCCCATGTTTCATCTTCATCTATCGCCTTATCTCTGCGTCGCAATTCGTAGGTCTCATCAACGCCAAGTCGGCGTAAGAACCGTTCCTCTACCAACCAGTCCAGCATTGAATCAAGCCGTTCTTGCAGTTGCGTTGTGGGCATGGTCGTACCCAAAAAGGTTGCATCAAAGAACGAACCAATCGCATCGCGATGAAGTAATCCACCCGTAGCAACACAGGACAAAAGATGCATCCGCATCGCTGGTTCAGCTGATAGTTTGGATGAGATGTCCTCAATTGGTCCAAAGAAATACCGTTGACTGACCTCATCCGCAACTTGCCATCCATCGGTTCCTTTGCAGAGAACCCAAGCCTCGCCGATCGGATCGTAACGAGGACGACCCGCTCGTCCAAGCATTTGGTGAACTTCCATGACAGGAAGTGGGCGGCTCATCCCATCATCCCAGCGTTTGATATCACGAACAAGGACTCTTCGTGCTGGTAAATTGACGCCCGCTGCGAGCGTTGGTGTTGCACACAGGGCGAGGATTTTACCATCTTTGAATGCTGTTTCAATCGTTTGTCGCTGGCGATGTGTAAGTCCTGCATGATGGAATGCTACACCGCCTCGTATGCAATGTGAAAGCAGTTCACCCATGCTCGTCTGGGTTCGACCTTCAAGCGACTCAGCAATCGTTTCCAACTCAATTAAGCGATCAGGTTGTTCTTTTGCGAAGCGTTTGCGAACCCGTTCAGAGAGTTTCTTTGCCTCGGATTGAGCACTGCGACGGGTTCCAACAAAGACGAGCACCTGTCCTCCTTGTTCAATGGTGTCCTGGACAACGATCCATGCAGGATGACTCAAAGGACCTTCGAGATGCCTTGGTGGAGAAAGTGCTTGCACAGTTGCGTCCATCGATGAGGATTGTATTTTTCGTGGCTCAAGGTGTCGGTCATGCAGTGTAGCATATTCCAAATCGACAGGTCGCCAATCGGATTGGACCAATGTAGCATCAAGCCATTTGGCGAGAATATCGCAGTTTCCAACGGTTGCAGAGAGTGCAATCAATTGCGCATTCGGACGCAAGGTGCGCAATCGCGTCAAATTGATTTCCAGCGTTGGACCTCTTGATGCATCATGAAGCAAATGGAATTCATCGGCCACGACAATCGAGACATTGCTCATCAATTCTGAACGAGTTCGCATTAGTGAGTCCAATTTTTCAGATGTGCAAATGAGAATGTCAGCGTCATCGATGTTTTTGGCCTCAGCAGTCGCATCTCCAATTCCAAGGCCGATTTTGAGTCCTAAATGCTGACCGATTTGTTTCAAGTCATCGAATTTTTCACTTGCCAAGGCTTTGAGCGGGACGATGTAAACCGCTCTTGAGCCGGGGTTGAGGTTGAGAAGTTGATTCAAAATCCCAATGTAAGCAACTAGCGACTTGCCTGATGCGGTTGGAATTGCCAACAATATGTTGTGCTCTTCAAACAGGGGTTCCATCGCTTCAAATTGGGGTGGATGAAGTTGCTCAATACCCCATTCACTGGAAAAAAAGTTGAGCGCTTTCGCTGGCAAGGAGAGGTTTTGAATCGCCCTTTCCTCCTCGCCCATAACCGTAGGTTACGCCAACGGCTGAAAAGGAATGCGCTTGAACTTCGATGCCGACACGCCTAAGTCCTTTCACTTTCTACGAAGTTCATGGACGACCAGACTGAACTCTTGATTGAACAGCGCTTATCGGTGTTTTCTGATGAACCAGATCTCAACGATTGGTTCGAAGTGATGTGTGGTGCAGCGATGGCTGTGCTCGGTCTTTTCCATCTCGTAACGCCAGGTGAACTGGTCGATCCTGACTTGATGCGATGGTTCGCCGCTTCGGTCATCGCAGCAGGTGCAGTTTGGGCTGGACATGGATTGAAAGACATGGCTGTCAAAGAAATGCGTCGTTCTGCAGCAATGATGGAATTAAGCGCCTCTTCATCGTCAAGTGGTACGGTTGACCACGGTTTGATTCGAGACGTACTCCTCAATCCTGATGCATACAAAGAATTCCTTACCAAGGCATACGAGGAAGCTTGGGAAGATGGAATTATCACCGAGGATGAACTTGCTGATTTGAAGCGTTTCCAAAGCGCTCTTGGCATCAGTGATGAGGATGCTGAGAGTATCTCCAAGAAGGCAAAGAAGGCATCATCTGAAGAGTGAATCCCAACCTTTGTTGGCTGAGGTGTAATTCTCTGCCAATTGCTTTGCTTTGTATTTCCTGTATTCATCCCGAAGAAAGACGAGAAGACAAACCACAAGCGAACCCGTTGCGATCATGCCAGCTTGTGGAAGAACTCCACTCGAAGTTCGAAGTGCATTGAACGCAGGCGTTGATTCAGCATTGAAGTTCTCCGAATATTCAACTTGTAAATCAAGAAGATCGAGAGCACAATCACAAAGCGTGATCGTGATTCGCTCAGGATAGAGTGCTGTCTGCAAACGCTTCCAGGCACCATCGTCGATACCGGCAGGTCGTGTCGCCCACGCTGGTGATGAAAGTGAACCAAAGGAGGATGTATCGATCATTGCTGTTTCGATATGATGGATTGAGGAAGTCGGTTCTTCATCAACAACAAGAAGTGCTTCAAGCATCATCAAGTCGAGCAATAGAGCACGCGTAGCGATAATCGAAAAGCGAACGATTTGTTCATCAAGACCATCGACAAGCCTTCCGCTTCTGGCATCAGCAATCTGATTGAAGACGAGTTGGTCCATACGCACTTCGTCAAGATCCGCAAGTTTGAGTTGCCATCGTCCATCAGTGCGTTCATGTGCGGATTCGATGTTTAACCATAGGTTGAGCGATTCACCATTTCGAATCCCGAAGGTTGCCCCTACATGCTCGACCATCGTCGCTTCTGGCGTTGCTGGACTTGAAACATCCCAGAGTTGCTGCACTCGCTCCTCAAGGAGTCGATCAAGTGACCATTCAGAATCGGATTGCACCTCATCCGCCATGGCCCATAATGGGCTGACGATGCCACCCAAAAACAGGAGAATCACGCCAGGAACGAACACAAACATGCGTACATTCCGCAAGGTTGTTTTTCTATAGAACTGGGCAATGAAGAAAATAATGAATCCAAGAACCGGGAAGATAAGGATTGCATTTTGCGGTTCTAAATCACGTTCCTCTCCAGATGAGAAATCAAAAAATTGGGCTTGATACTCAACCTTCCCTTCAAACTGTGATGGATCTGTTGGTCCAGAACTTTCAACAGCATAACCACCGCTCCAGATATACGGTTGAAACCGATCGGTTTGACCATTCAAACAGAAGACATAGTCACCTGGTTCAAGGGCTCGCCAACGATAACTCGTCAGTACTTCATCATCTTCTGATTGTGTGATTATTTCGGGTGCTGCAGTTTGCAAGCCTCCAGCTGTCCTCAGGCGATGGACACCGTTGTTCTGTTGCAATTCAAGCGGCACGTCTTCCCATTGGATGAGAATGCGCATGATTTCATTCGATTCAACACTAAAGGACCAACAATCCGATTCATCACCGACGAGCGCTCCATAGTGTACATCCTCGAGCAAGGTTGCCTTCGGTTGCAATGCACTGGTTGGTTCATCGACATCCTTTGCTGCAACATTTGCAGACCATGCGATGTCGAGTTCAAGGAACGATGCTCCACGCAGATACAACTCCCACGTGGAAGGTCGGTCCAAGGTGAAGACAATTCGTATACGAACAACATCTTCTGGCCACAACAATCGGCCATCTTCAAGATTCAAGGGCTCATCGACCCAGCGATGTCCTGTTTCAGCCCCTGATGGGATGTTGTTCTGCTCGGATTGCAATGTTGTCACACTTGTTCCTAGAATAATACGGACCTCCATTTCGGGTGTGTAGAGTCCTATTGCATCCCCCTGAACACGCAAGTCGATGAATAATTCATCGAGCGTATCTGGGAGGAGAGCAAGTTCGGTTTGACCTGGAAACATCTCAAACTCGATTGCAACCGATTCTGTCATCAAAGGATTCGCTTGCACCGAACCCGTGATGATCTCTTCTCCAATTGGCGTTGGAGTCATCCGACAATCATCATCGGAATCGCATGAAAAATAGAGCGTCCCGCCATCTTCGGCATCGGTTATTGAAGCACCGATTGGAGAGGGAAGCATGCACAGCAGGATAAGGATGGCTGAGCATCGCAATCTCCAGAGCATGAGTGAACCTCATCTCTCCGAGATATCATGACTTGTTTAGTTTGTTTCCTGCGTGTTCGGCACATCGGTAAGAATTGTCGAACAGGTACGACATCTGAAACGCCCATTCGCTTTCTTACGTCGAGGGTATTCCTTTTGACAGGAAGTACAAACCCATAGCCAAGTTGCTGTTCGCTTACGGAGATAGATTGTAAATTCACGTCCTCGATCTGCTCCAGAATGTGGCCATTGAAGCTCAAGGTTGCGAAAGTGTGCATCATGGAATCGATTTCCGAGAGCATGAAGGTACTCATGATACAAAACAAAGCGAGCGTAATCGAGCCATCTGTTCTCGAGTAATTGTGGGTGTAAATCGATGGTTTCCACATCTTCAGTTTTCAACGCTGATGAACGAGCACCTCGTCGAAACCGTGTCACGCCATGCCTCTGAGTGGCATTTTTTCGTAGAACTGCAAGTGGAATGGATTGGAGTGGAAGAAGTGTTTCTTGACGCCAAAATGGCATTGCTTCCATTTCGGTGAGGACATACTCTTTCAACGAAGTCAAGATTTCAATCTGACCACTCGAAGGCTTTGCCATGTTTTGCACTCAACTCCATCGATGATATGCAGGATGACCTTCTTTGACAGCCACAAACAAGCCCTTTCCAGTCGCGCAAACCTTGTCGTTTGCTTTCAATTCCATTCGAACATGGACACGATCTTCACCAATTTCCTCTGGATATGCTTCCACATGCAATTCAACGCCCAGGGGCGTTGGTCGTCTTAATGATACGGAATAGGAGGCTGTGACCGTACACGGTGGCTCATCCAATCCGTGCTCGTCCATCAAGGCAATGGCTGCAGCCCAGTTGCCATGACAATCGAGGAGTGTTCCAATGATTCCGCCATTGACCATGCCAGGAAAGGCTTGATGCTCTTCTGAAGGGGTAAATTTGAGTTCAAGTCCGTTCCCTTTTCGAACCGAGTTGATTTGCAATCCCTTCTCATTCGCAGGCCCACATCCAAAACAAATCGATGTTGGTGCATATTGACGTTGGACTCCCTTTTCCATGGGCTTCGCTTGAGAAAGCAGCCCTTAGAGTATCGCCTATGGCTTTCGCTCAGAGTTTCCGAAATCCAAGGCTTTCGGAAGCCTAATGATGAGGATCTTATCTCTTGATTTCGTTCTCCATATACGTGACAAAATGGTCCAAGTGTTTACTGTATTTCTTCACGAAGTTTTCTGGGAGTCGTGAAATGATTGAACCGCGTAAAGCTCTGATGTTTCGTCCTTTCCAGTACTGCTGCAATTCACCAAACATCTTGATGTTCATAAGTTCTTGAACGAATGAATCCTTGCAGCAACGTTTGTTGGTTTTGTTGCTTCTTGAATTGGACTTGACCTGGGTGTTTGTTGTTCGGTCATAGTTCATGTTGCTGTTTCTTCTCCCTGTGCGTTTCTTTCTTCCTTTGTTCTTCTGATTGTTGCTCATGTTTTCTATCCTCTATTGCTTTCTTGTAGTGTCAAGCGATTCCGCCATTCACCATCTTATCAAGCGCAGATTCGAGGTCGTTAGAGCATCATAGGAAATCCCACAGGGAGTAAAACTCCGACGCCAGAGTATATAATATCGGCGTTGGTATTCCCATCATTCACACATCAATGAGCGTTGTTCTGCCTTTGCATGTTCAAGACCATGGCGTGATGGACATAGGAATTTCACATTGCAATGCATACACGATCGATAACTGTCTGCAAGGGGAACTTTACTGAGGTCGTTTCTTTTTCCAATTGAAGTGTAAGCATCTTCCATTTGTTGGATGTCCATTTCAACCAATTGAATTGCTTGTGTACGTTGTGCCTTCGTAGGGATGGATTGATGGACATGCCAGGCTCTTCGCTTCAATTGAAAGATGATGACGGACGACTGCGCATCTCCGTACAGCTGGAGAAGGGATGATTGATGTTGACGGTCGAACGATGTTAATTGACCAATCAAATGTATCTTAATCAGTGTAGTTCCGTTTTTTCCTTTGTGGATAAGATCGGGTGAGGAATAGATTTGAGTTTGTTCTTTTTTGATGGACGCCGTTGGTTCTCGACGTTGAATTGTTCCATCCTCGAGGAAACTTCGGAATGTTTGGTGATGAAGCATGCTGAGGCAAATCTGGATGCCCATGTCAACAAGATGTGGTTCAGCATGCGCACGCTGAAATTGTGATCTTGAAACGATGTTGTAGGAATTGATTCGTTCGACTAATTTGTTTCTGTAGGCGATGATTTGCGTAAAATCTTCACGAAATCTTGCCTTCAGCAATCCTTCTGACCAAACATGACCAATCACGTAATCTTCAGCATAATCAAGCAAAATGTTGCGAATGACTTGGTGCAATAAAATCCATGGCGATTGTATATCGAAGGACTGAGACAGTAATTGGCCCTGTGGATGATGTTGAGAGAGTTTTGCAAGGCCATACCGTAAGACGAAGGCTCGTTGACAACGTTGGAGTAAATTGATTCGACTTTTGGACCATATCTTCTGATGGGGGAACATGATGTGACAATTCCACATCAACCCTCTTCAAGGATTCTCTAAACTACGCCAATGGAGAGGAGTGTTAAGATGCCATTGAGCGTTGCCCACAGACTGATTGGAATGAGGACCAAGCCCATGAATCGAGCAAAAGTCTCAGCACCAACACGTCCAAAGATGTTTGAAAATGGACCGCCCCATGATGCAATGAATCTCATTATAAGGATTGCAAGGCCTGCAACCAAGATGTTTCCAACAATGAGGAGGAGTGCAAACAGGATGCCCATACCACCGCTCAATGCTGCTGCTCCCACACCCTGTGAGACCAATCCCGGGTCGGCCATCCACGATAACCATCCGATGAACATGCCAAGAAACACGTCTCGCTGCATGTCTTCTTTTGGACGCCACGCTTGGAACGATGCTGGTGTGAGGCCATGGATGAGTGATCCAACAAGGTTGGCTTCAATTGGTGCACCTTTTCGAAATGTCGTTATGCACATAAAGACAAACCACATGAACATCAACACCGATACAACGTAAGAGATGGAGGTGCTCAGTGGTAAAAGGCTGAGAAGTAAAGCCGGAAGATGAACCAACAATGCACCAACACCACCTGCAACAACGATGCTTGCCCAAAGCGCTCCTGGAGGGAGTGGCTCTTCGGGTTCCGTCCAACCTTGACGGGGTAAAGCGAGGAAAATCAGGAACAAACCTGCTGGGAAAAGGACAGAGAAATAGGTGCCAAGACTTGTCGGTCCACCCCCTTGTACTGCTTCGATTGCATCGTTCATTGTCTTTGCACCACCTGTGGGAGATACACTCCAAGTAACATGCATGCTCCGATCAACAAGAATCAGCGAATCAGCGTTGCCAGTCGGAGATGTTGATACAAATTCATTGTTGTAATCGAGAACGATGGGCCAACTGCTGTTGATGCTTGAGCGATAAGCATCCACATCGCTCATCATTGAATCCTCACCAATCACAATCTGAACGATGGCAACATCATCTCGTTGTCCAAGCAACAATTCCAGTTCATTGGCTTGATCTTGCGCAGATTCCGAACCTGGAGCAATGGCTCCAATCGCAAGAATCTTCGAATCGCCCATCAACTCGGATAAGGTGGTAAATTCAGCACCACTCGACTTCAATTCAGCATCGACTAACAGCGCATTATCATTAAGTTGAGCTTCTGTGTTGAGGTTCGACTGTGAGAATCCAAATGGTAGCATCAAGAGCATCATGATCAACAAGGCGATAAGAATTGGTAGTGGCATTGGTTCATCTGCCATGAATCCCTTGTAAGCAAACCCAAGGAAGCATGCAATCGTTGACAAACTTAACCATAATCCTGCACTCGCAAAACCATCGGATTCTGCTTCAACTTCAAACCGGATGATTCCGAAGGCATGACAATCTGTGTTTGGATTTCCACTTGTTGTTGTAACGCAGACTTCAAGATTCGAAAGGCCCGTTTGAAGCACCTCTTTACCCGTCCAAATCCACGTCGTTTGATTGTCGCCTAAACTACGTTCCATACGGATTCTTCCGATTGAACTTTCCATCACCATGTCACGGTCACGATTGGTTTTCTCATCATGATCAAGGGGGCCACGTAACACCCAAGAAACGGCTCGATCACCATTCCCGTCAATCAGTACGTCATCTTCTCCCCATGGAAGAATTGGAAGGAATTCGATATGGGCTCTGCGTGAGGAGTCAATCCTGATGTTTGCACTTGGCTCATACACCTTGCCGGTCATGATGATGCCTCCTGCATTGGTCTCGAACCCACCCCACTGAACACGAGCCCGGCTGTTTTCGCAGAGATGTTCAACGCTCAGGGAAACAGAGAATGTGTCTCCAGCAGACAAATCGATGTCCATCATCTCGATTTTACCAGAAAAATTCACCGGTGCGTTTGAGGTAATCGTATCGATGGTCTCCGTGACAGAATCCTCGTACACTTGCGTCCCGCTTATGCTGACGGACATAACCAGTGTCGTTGTATCATCACCAAATGTAGGAGGGATGGAGGCTGATTGTTTGCACTGTGTTGCACTAATTGCCCCTACTTGTGGGACGAGATATGCGCTGAAATACGTCGACATGTTGATGGTTCCACGCATTGAATGAACGATGGGTTCAGAAGTAACGGTGAAGATAGGCACGAGTCCAGTGTTTGGGTCCACATCTGCAAACGCAACTGTGGCATCAGGACGTGCGCGTTGCAACACAGATGATTCAGCATCATCGCCTTCGACATAGAGTCGTTGTTCCATGTCCATTTCCCATTCGACATAGCCTGCCTCATAGGAGACATTCTCGATCCCTTTGACTGTCGAGAGGCCGAGTCCAGAGAAAAACAACGCCATGAGCAACACGGCTATGACGTGGCGATGGCGCATGTACCGCTGAGTGTGAACCAGTTCATGAAGTCGACGACGATTTACATCGGCCTTCCTAAGTAGAGCCACATGAGAGCAACTCCAGCGATAATGGACAGCGCGTTGACAGAACCTTTGGTTAGTAATCCTCTGTTTTCAAGAACTGCACCTAGGATACTATCGATTTGGCAACCGAGGAATCCAAGCCCAGCAACGATGCCTGCAATGACGATTTGATCGCTGATCGATGTGGAAAACATCACAAGACTGGCAATAAGAGCACTCGCTCCAATAAGGAGGCCTCCTGAAGCGGCTGCGAGTTGACCGTTTGGAGAAAATCCACCATTGACACCTGCTTCACAGGGCTTGAGCGTTGTGATCATTCGAACGCGATGATCAAGGCAGCCAATTTCGCTTGCCCATGTATCCGAGGTTGCAACGGCAACCGCTGCCGCAAACATCCAAAGACCACTTTCCCAATCGTTCACAAGGAATGTGAGGAGAGCGACGAGTGCTGGCATTCCCCCATTTGCAGCGACATTGACCCAACCTCGATGTCCGTCAGATGATTCATTTAATCCACGCTCTGTTTTCTCTTCGAATCGCCATTTGGTTGCAATGTGGCTGCTCAACAAGAAACAAAGCAGCAAGAGCAACCATGTCCAATGGCCAAGGAACCCAACGAACAATCCAAGCAATGCAGCTGCGATGATGCCTTGTTTGTCAAGAATATTGGCTCGCAGTGAGGCTGCAATAAGGCCAACAATGAGGATGGAGGTGATGAGAAGATTCCCATCAACGAAGCCTCCTGATGTGAAATCCATGACAAGCCCTCATCACCGAGCCAAAGTGATTGGTTTTGTTCTTTGCGTAGCGTTTGCCTCTCATGAACGCGATTTGCCACGCAGCGTTCCTATTCCATAGCAGCAGCGAGAACAAACCGACCAAAGGTCCACAGGAGTGTGATCAGAATGGCGGTCCACATCATGTTCGCCATCAGGATGACGAGGGTATTCATCCCAGATGTAAGGTACGTGATAAGGGTTAAACTTCCATTCCAAAATGCGTGCCCAAAGATCGCAATTCCGAGCATAACGGGGAGCGATGTAGGAAGTTGAAGATTTGACGATTTTGTGAACAAGGATGATTGGTTGTAATGGGAGCCATAGCCCATTGTGGGACTTCCAGATGGATTGAGCGGATTGACAAGGTTCCATTGCTTAACATCAGGAATTTGAATACCGTATTTTTTCTGTTCAAGCATGTGGCCAATTGCATAACCACTGCATGCAGTCCACATCGCATGGCCTGGAATTGAACCAATGCCTCGGATGACGGTCGTGAATCCATACGAAACAGCAACGGCTTCTCCCGCAAAGAGACTGAACAGAATGTATTGCAAGTTCTCAAGAAGAGCAAAGCCTAGTCCGACGGTAAAACCGACTTGGAATCCACGCTTCTTTGAATCGATCATACCTGCAAGGGAGAACACTGCTAAAGCTTTACACAATTCTTCGCCTACTGGGGCGGAGATGACGAGGGTGATGGTCTCAACAAGTGCTGCTGATGCTTGCCCTCCACTCAACAAGAAGACCGTTCCTGGCGTAATGAGTGAATTGATAATGAGTGCGGGGAAGGTCGAAAGCATCCCTGCAATGAGCATTGCTTCACCTTGTTGACGGGTGGTTGATATGTGGAAACGTGATGATGAGAAACTCCACCAAGCAAACACGGGCGTTGAAAATCCGACCAACCATGCTGGGATGGCAACAAAGAGTGCGAGAAGAATGAACATAACGTTGCTCGAATCAAATAAGAGGGGTGCAAAGGCGATTGATGAAATGAGTACACCTCCCAAAAAGAGTAGCCAGAGTTGTTTTGATTTTGGTACACGCAGAGGATGACGTGAACGCACAATGAATTGACGAACGGTCGTTGGTACGGGTGTTTGCAAGATTTTTGCATTCGGAAGCGAATGGATGTATTGCCCTTGAGGCGTTGGTTCGGCGATGATAAGATGTTCAAGTTTCGGCCTTCTCATGTAAAGCAATAATACGACGAGAGGAAATGAACACAGCGATCCTGCGATGACCATCGCACCATCCAGGGGTCCAAAATCGCCGTCAAAATCACTATCGAGGAACCCAGCTGCAATCAAGGCGACGAATTGTGCAAGAATCCATAACAAAATGACGATGCTGAGCATCCGCCAAACGCTCCTCCATCTTGACTCGGCATGCAGATGGGACGTCGATGATGTATACGACCCCTGCATGGAAGAACAGAATCAGTTGACCTACATGAACAATAGGGCGTCCCGCTCAGTTCGCCCATCAGTCTTCACGGAAACAGCAGTCGGCTTCGAGCACTCATCATTGCGGGATTGTTCCTCACCTTTGCATCCGATAAGGGTTCGCTCGATGAGAAACAGTCTTTGAAGAATGGAATGCTTTGATAGTCGTTCATGAGCAGAATGAACCGACTGTTTGCTCCACGCATCGATCATCGAGGCATGTCGACGCCAAGCGAGGCATCACGTATCTTCCTGATTTTGACACTTATCGGTACTGGAATATGGGCATGGTATGCGACCGATGGCCATCTTGTCGTCTGGTTTTCTCTGACGCTACTTATTGCCACACCGATTCTTTCGATTGGATGGTATCTTCTCTCGCTCATTGCCAAGAACCGCCGCGGAGAGTTGCTCACGCCAAAAGTCCAGAATGCTCTGGAAGCAAAAGGTCGATGGCCACATCATTCAAGGAAACCGTAACCCCAACTTCGTGGAGGGGTAAACGTCTCCTTAATGGAACGAGGAGAGACCCATCGTAGCAAGTTGAGTGGACTGCCTGCCTTGTCGTTGGTTCCGCTACCACGAGCTCCACCAAACGGTTGTTGGCCGACGACTGCACCCGTTGGTTTGTCGTTGATGTAGAAATTACCAGCACTGAATCGTAATGCATCCTTTGCAACTTCGATATCTTCACGGTTGGTTGCGAAGATTGAACCAGTAAGTGCGTATTCTGATGTTGAATCACATATGCCGAGAATTTCTTCGAATTTGTCATCCTCGTAAACGTGGATTGAGAGCACAGGTCCAAAGATTTCCTCTTGCATGGATTCGTACATCGGGTCCGAACAAACGATTGTTGTTGGTTCTACGAAGTATCCTGTTGAACCATCATAACTTCCACCAGTGACGATTGTACAACCTGCGTCTGCATCTGCTCGATCGATGTAGCCAGTGATGTTGTCAAAGGATTTCTTATCGATCACTGCGCCGATGAAATTGCTGAAATCAGCAACATCACCCATTGTGATCTTTCCGACTTCTTCGACATACGTTGCTTCGATTCGATTCCAAACGGATTGAGGGATGTAAGCCCTGCTTGCTGCAGAACACTTCTGACCTTGGAATTCGAATGCGCCACGTAACAAGGCCACAATCAGTGCTTCTTCATCGCAATCGGGATGTGCGACGATGAAATCCTTTCCACCCGTTTCACCCACGATTCGTGGGTAACTACGAAGGTTCTCCAAATTGTTTGCAACATCTCGCCACAACTTTCGGAAGACCGCAGTTGATCCAGTAAAGTGGATGCCTGCAAGGTCAGGATGCGACATGCAGATGTCGCCGACAACTGATGCACGGCCAGGGATGAAGTTGATGACGCCGGCAGGAAGTCCTGCATCCATCATGAGTTTCATGATTCGGTAATTCGAGACATAGGAGTTACGACTTGGTTTCCAAACACCCGTGTTACCCATGATGGCTGCACAAGATGGAAGATTTCCTGCGATGCTTGTAAAATTGAATGGTGTTATGGAGAAGACAAAACCTTCAAGCGGTCTGATTTCACTTTGATTCCACACGCCTTCTGGTGAGATAGGTGGTTGGAGATCTTCGTAAATTTGGCGAGCGTAATCGACGTTGAATCGCCAGAAATCAATCAATTCACACGCTGAATCGATTTCTGCTTGATGACAGGTTTTGGACTGATTCAACATGGTTGAGGCGTTGATTTCTTGACGACGACTACCCGCGAGCATGGTCGAAGCCTTCAAGAAAATCGCTCCACGCGCTTCCCATGGCATGGTTGACCATGCTTTGTGAGCATCGAGTGACGCCTGTATTGCATCATGAACTTCTTGTTCACCAGCAAGATGGACGCGAGCAAGAACATGGCCATGATTGTGTGGCATGACTTGTTCAACGACATCGTTTGTCCAAACTTCCTTGCCGTTAATGATGCACGGAATTTCAATGACTTCCGCCATTTGTCGTGCAAGTTCAGCCTCAAGTTCAGCTCGTTCAGGTGATCCTCGAACGTAGCCCTTGACAGGCTCGTTGTGTGGTGTAGGTGGTTGAAAGATTCCATTGACCATGCATCATCGACAAGAATTCACTCTTTCAACTTCGCGCAGGCGTCATCTGTTGCTCATTGATACAGATGTGCCAACTTTTTGCGGACCTTCGCAAGTTTCGGCCCAACGACCATTGCACAGTAGCCTTGAGTTGGATTTCGAGCATAGTAATCGTGATGATATGCTTCAGCAACTGTAAGGTGTTTGGCCTCTTCGATGGTCGTTACAATTGGATTGCTGAAGGCTTCCGAGAATGTTTCAATCGCTCGGTTTGCCTTTTCTTTCTGCTCATCATCAACAGGCATGATGCAACTTCGATACTGTGTTCCAATATCGTTGCCTTGACGATTAAGTTGGGTCGGGTCGTGTACGGTAAAGAACACCTCGAGAATTGTGTCAAACGAAATCAAACTTGGATCAAAATCGATGATAACGATTTCAGCATGACCGGTTGTACCACTGCACACTTCTTCGTAGGTAGGGTTGGGCCCTTTGCCACCTGCATAACCGGGTAAAGCAGAGTGAACACCTTTTATCTGCTTGTATGCACCTTCGACGCACCAAAAGCAACCTCCTCCTAGAATCGCTTGTTCCATGAATCATGCTAGAAGAATTCATTCAAGAACACTTGTATCAAGTGAGTGTTTCCTCACAATCTGACTATGATTAAGTACTCTCGACATCCCTCTACAGATGCATGAGGGAAGATTCCGACACCACTGTTATTGTTTGCCGCCAAGACTTTGCTGAAAACCGTATCCTCTACACGTATGGTCGTCATGCAAAGGAGTTGAAAAACGATGGAAAAGCCTTCCTAGGTCCTGTCTTTGAATCGATGATTGAACAGGCAGGAATCGTTGATGATGCTGAAGAAGTTGGGCTGATGGTCCACATTCGATTGCGTCCGAAAGCCAACGATGACCGTTGGTATCAGATTGATTTCGTCATGCAAGATGAATCGATGGCCTACTACTCGAACTTTGATGGCCGTTTACCTGCTGAAATGGTCCATGTTGTTCCATTGAGTGGTGGACTTCCGCGTCAAATGTTCATTGCTGTCGAAGCGCTTGATGAAGTAGCCTATGCGCACGCCATCGATGCAAAGTTGTTCCAAGGAAATGACGAAATGGGTTTGCCACAGGACCAAACATCCCTACGTGATTTCGGATTGGAAGTCGAGGTTTCAACTGAACCAACCGATGAAGACGGCGAAGAGCATTTTGTTGTTCGAAAGGTTGAGAATCGTGCGGAATCCCTTCCTTTGCCCGGCCCAACCAGTCGAGCGACTGGTGGGAAATAGTGGGCATTGAATACATGAGTTGATATACCGATTTTCATCGGCAACAACATGGAATCTGTGACAGATCCTAAATTGCTTGAAGATCGTTTTTTCTACAAGCTCGGTGAACTCACGTACGACCGTCGTAAGATGGTTCTCGCCGTTGGACTCATCGCTTGCCTTACGATGGGGTCGTTGATTAGTCTTGGAGCTGACTGGGCTGAATCTTGGGGTGAAGGTGATCTTGAGTCGTTAGAAGCATCTCGTTTGCGTGACAGCGCCTTTGTTGCAGAAGATGAAGGAGGTCAGAGTTTCATTCTCCTCGTTCACCATGAGACGTTGGATGATTCTTCGGATGTTTGGCAATCAGCCGTCGAAGATGCATTGTCGAAATTTACCACGATGGATAAAGTCACAATCCAATATTCATGGGACATTGTTGGCGATGAACGTGATGAATATGTGTACCAGGGCGATGATGGCTTCTGGGCAAAGAATCGAGTCACCATCAACGAGGACCGTACGGAAGCAAAACAATTGTTCGCTGATAACAAAGAATCCATTGATATGGATGGCGATTTTGAATCTTGGCGAACAGGTGAAATCGCCATCGATGTCACCTTCGATACTCGAATTCAAGATGATTTGATCAAAGCGGAATTGATCTCTGGTCCTTTGACTGTCATCATTTTGGGTATTGTATTTGGAACCATTATCTCCGCATTGCTTCCATTCGCAGTCGCAGTTTTGACGGTCCTTTCTGCTGTTGGATTGACCATTTGGTTGTCAAATACAATGGATGTCACAGTCTATGCTCTCAACATCATCACGCTGATTGGAATCGGTGTATCGGTTGATTACTCCTTGTTCTTGGTCAATCGTTTCCGAGAAGAATTGAATCGAGGTCGAGACATTCGAACATCAACAGCCATGACCGTCGCAACAGCAGGAAAAGCAGTCTTTTTCAGCGGAATCACCGTTGCAATCGGTCTCATGGGGATGTTGTTCTTTGAGAATACAGGATTGCCAAGTCTCGGAATCGGTGGGACCCTTGCAGTCTCAGTTGCAATGATCTTCTCGGTGATTGTCTTACCTGCCTTCATGGCCATCCTTGGCCATCGAGTCTTCTTCGGAAAAATCCCATATTCATTCAGTACCGAAAACGATGATGGAACAGGTATTTGGGCGAAGATTGCTACAAC
>CEUM01030721.1_pt1 | contig 17528 bp, 8 predicted proteins | sample 356421 | NCBI WGS metagenome assembly CEUM01 (sample SAMEA2622716, study PRJEB7988) | marine metagenome | biome: marine biome (ENVO:00000447); feature: surface water layer (ENVO:00002042); material: "saline water (ENVO:00002010), including plankton (ENVO:xxxxxxxx)" | depth 5 m | reverse complement strand
AGTGATGACGCAGAGGAATTAATACCAGCAAGGATTGTATTAGCACGAGCATTACTAGACTTAGGCGAGAACGATCGAGCTCGAAACCATGCGTTATCTGCATTTGAGAGTACAGAATCATCAGACGACCCCATACTTCACGCAAGGGCGCAGGCAGTATTGGGTAGATATTATGCTAAATCAGAGGATGCTGATCTTGCTTTACATCATTACACGGATGCGCTATCCACTATGGGCGAGGCAGGAGACCCGCTAGCTCTGGTAGAAGTCTCTATATTGTTAGGGGAAGTTTTGCAAGATAGTGGTCGAATTGAAGAAGCACTTGAGAGGTACAGAGAGGCACTGATAATATCAGAGGCAAACGATTTGAGGATGCAAATCGGAGAGCTACTTGCCAGACTTGGTGGTGTGGCTCCAGATAGGCAAAGACGAATGGAATATCTCCAAAGAGCGTTGTCTGTTTTCAGAGAACTTGGAGCTCAAACTCGTATGAGAGAAGTTCAGATGATGGTTCACTCTGCTGTAATGGGACGCTGATCAAAAATCAGGACGGTTTGCTGACAGGTAAGTTACTCCATCCTCGTATACTACCCAGATTTCACTAATACCCGACAGTGTAATTCTCCCCGAGTAGTTACCACCACTCGTTGCAGAGATTGAAATATCTCTATCTAGTTCATTTTCAGGATGATCTAAGTGAAGACCCTCATCATCTAACGTTAGGATGAATTCTGATTCATCAGCCTCTGTAAATCTCCATTTCACAGATTCTGCATATTTCACACCACCATCCTCTCTGCTTGCCAAATCGGCACGTTCGACAGCGGCTGCAAGGTCTGCCATATTCACATCCACCGCAGTTGTATTCCAATTTTCTCGAGTGGAAGTTTCCAATCCAAAGGCCCATACACTGAAAATTGAGAGAAATAAAACACCTAATAGGAATGTGAAGATATAACCTAATTCGGTGCTAGCTCCCGCTTCATCTTTAGTCAATTCACGAGTCATGACGACACCTCAGTCATTTCAACATCTAAAGTGCTTATTTGCAGATTAAATTGAATTGGCTCCCCTGCTGCATGCCATATAGCTTCACTCGGCCCATAAGATGGTACTGGGACCCAACCAACATAATCCTGCAATAGTTCTGTGTTACCAGGATAGAGAATCCAATCCTCAGAGGTTTCCAAAGTCGTACTGGAGTATGCTGCAATCGCATCACCATAAGGCCCAACCCACGCCCTTCTCAAATCATACACCTTAGTTGATACTATACTCTCCCTCATCGTCAACTCGATGTCTAGCGTCATAGCGCCTCCTCCGGTCGTGGATGTTTGTGTGGGGTGCATAGAGGGTATTGTTGCGCTAAATCTTGGTCCTGGTCCCTGCCTTTCTGGAGGTCCATTGAGTATTGCAGGTTCTAATTCAGGATGGTTAGTTACAATGGCTCCACCGCTCCATGCTACCTCCAATCCTGTTACCGAAGTGTCGAATTCATAAGTTAGTCTTGAAGTGTGGAATGCCCATGCAGTTGCTAAGTTGGCATGTGATGCATCATTTTTCTCTCCTATCAGAGTGATGCTCATACTTGCAGGGTGGCTTCCATCCCGCCAAGATGCTATTATTTCTCCTTCCGGCAAACCATTCATAGATTCCCAAGGTAATGTAGTTGAAATCCAGCCAGAGGCTGTTTTGTTTATTGCTATGCACCTATCTGCACCATCATCTTCTAGGTTCAAACTACCAGATTCACCATTCATTCCATACATACTCATGTAATCACTGAACTTTGAATTAGAGACAACAAACTGTTCGGAGTTGTCCTGCATAAATGAACTACCAGTTACCTGCCCTGTATCGATTGATGGTATTACAGAGAGGCTATGCTCCCCTTTACTCCACTGGATTAACACATTTTGACTACTCTCTAGCATCAGTGAGTTTTCAGCATTGATTGGTGGCCAATCTACGGTTATGGTTTGATTTGCGGGGACGGATATTCCTCCATTTTTCCAAGTGATCGTGGCCGCATCACTGCTCGGATTGGAAACACTTAGGTTCCCCGAACTATGTGGTGCAATGAATCTCTTCGAAAGGAAATTACTCTCCTCTCCCAATAGGTATGACGTTCCACTATCACCGGTTGTTATGAGCAAGTGTGCATCTGCATCTGTAACGATTTCTAGTAAACTATCCTCGCTCAGATTAACAGATTTCTTCCATGAGTTTGCAACTCCTACACTTGCAGATTGTATTGCCAACTCCTCCCCATAAATTTCTCCAATTGCCCATTGAACAAGTAAATCATCGTCTGCAAATACCTCAATTTCTGTCACGCCGGCAGAGATAGGAATTGCCCAATTTTGCCCTTTCCCACTTGATGGATTTGGTTTTGTAGGTTCTACTAAAATTGAACCGGCGTCTCCTTTTAATTGAACACCGCTTAAATCGTGGCTAGAGTATATTTTTTCATCACTGTTCAGTCGTAAAACCTCACCAATTGATAGCATGTATTCTTTATCTCCCTGTTCGATTTCAACCGGACCTAGTGGTATAGACAACCCATGTTTGGGCGTCACTAAAACGCTGTCAGTCAGGTTATTTGGTGTGAATATGAATGGCCTATCAGGTCCCAAGCGCAAGTCATCAAAACATACGGCTTGTATCATGCCGTCTGGATGTCTAATCTCTATGTCTCTGTCAAGATCAAGAGCATCTTTGATTCGAAATTGATCTCCTTCATACCAAGACGCAGAATACCACATTCCACCTCGCAATCTATCCCAATTTAACTCTCCATCAACAGGGATTAATTCAACTTGAGATGAATCTCCAGGCATTCCAGTTTCAGATAATAGAGTAACTTCATGTCGCAAGATTTCCATCTGTGCCTGCATATCATTTCTCTTCAATGAGCCCTCTAATTCTTGTATCACAGGCATCAATGATAGAAGCATGATGCTAATTATTGAAACAACACCACCGAACAGCAAAACAGTTGCAACAGCAGCGCTTACTGCTTCATCATCTCTTTGATGAGAGCATGGAATCATTCGCTAACCTCCACAATTTGCAAATCAACTTCTAAGTCAATAACAGAATTGCCGCCATCCACAGTCAATCCATCAATCCCACTGGTTCTTTGCCACGGGCTTATTCCTCGATGTTGGTCCAGTGTTCCAGCAGCTCTGTGAAGTGTGTAATCAGTCAACCAAGTTTCGCTTAGTTGGGGAGTAATAGTTGGTCCGAGGGTTGATTCAAACCCAAATCTGAAATTCCAAGCATCGCCTGTGAAAAGACTAATTGGGCCAGCAGAAGTAAAATCGAAGCTAGCTCTTCTTCCATCAGGCAAACCTCCAACAGTGTTGATTGTACGAAGAGATAAACTAACACGCATAGTCCCATCAAACAATTCATCGATATTCATGTCAGGTGGATAGGTAATACTCCACGGCTCATCTGAGAAACGATCATATCTTCCGTCATTGACTAGGGCAATTTCATGCTGTCCTGTATTTACCTCCGTTTTGACCATTAGACCTGATAGCGATGCTTTTACGTGGCGGTGTATCTCTTTACCATTTGTATCGTAAATAGTAACGTAGTATGTGTTGCCTAGATTTAGCTCATGATTAACAATGATTTGCGTACTTGCGGATAAAAAATCAAGATGTTGTTGCCCGCTTTGTGTCCATATCAATGCTGATGCAGCCGTTTCATTGACAGAAGTAACTTCAAACGATGATTGATTCTGTTCAATTACTGTAATTATATCATCGGGTGTTAAATCCGCAGATATTGTCCATTCTTCAGAATTAAGAATTGGCGTAATTGAACTGGTTATGGTAGAGATGGTAGTTCTAAGTCCTGTATCATTTATTTCTCCAGCAACTACATCGATTCTATTATCAAGCCTTTCAGCGATTCCATCTGCATTGGACCATGCCGTATTATCCTGGAAATCACTTACGTAGGGAGTAAGAAATACGAACACTCCTCCCATCATTGTAATGACCATAGCCAGTAGCATCACTACGCCGATTACTTCACTGACAGCGGGGTCATCAAGTTCCTTCCTTTTTGACCTCACAAAAACGACAAGACCAGTCTCCCTCTTATGGTTTGACCAAGTGTGAGCAAAAAAGTGCTCATCATAGTATGCTAATTCTCTCACGGGAAAGAACTTCAGGTTCTTCTTGACCTATGTGATGTGTGAAATCTGGACCTTCTTGATGCGAGATTCTGATGTCTCCCTCGAATATTTCATCTATGTGATAAAGGACAGTAGATTCTGCTAAATGCGCTGCGTTGTTTTTTTGTGAGAGGTGTGTCAAAACGATTGAACGCGTATTTTGATTAACAACTCTCGACAAGAAATCGCCCGTTTGATGATTTGACAAGTGACCACCTCTTCCGGATATTCTTTCTTTGAGTTTCATTGGATACGGGCCGTTCCACAATCGGCTGTTGTCGTAGTTCGCTTCTATTGAGATATGCTGACAACCAGCGACGTGATTGACTAATTCATCTGTCCACGATCCTAAATCTGTCAGAACTGCTCCCCGCTCTCCACGATGACTAGCAACAAATGCAACATTGTCAGCACCACTGTGTGGAACAGGTATTGGAAGTAACGCTAAGTCATCAGCAAAATTTAGTGCTTCTAAGTTTTCAAAAAGATGGACATTTCTTAAATCTAAATTCAGTGCAGTAGCCGTCCTATCGTTACAGTAAACTGGAATATTCCACCGTCGTTGTGTAATGGCTGCTCCACTACCATGATCTGTGTGATGGTGAGTGATTAGCAAGGCATCGATTTCATCAACCTTGATGTCCATTCGTGCTAGTCTTTTCGTTAATTCCTTACCGCTAAATCCTTGGTCAATAAGTAACTTAATCTCACCACATTCCAGTAATGTCGCATTACCGCGACTACCAGTTCCTAGATGAGTAAATGACAGCGACATATCAGACTATACTAGGTGAGCGCGTAGAGCACTTGAACCCACGGTATAAATTCGCTATTTTTGTGGTTATTTTATGAAAAAACAAAGATAACGGAGCGAAAATTGGGTATGAACAATGCTCCATCACTCTATTAAGGCGGTTTTGGTGCATCCCCATATAACGGTCAGTTGTACCCGATAGGTGATTTGATTGCGACGCTCCCAGTCTACGCTACTATTGACAGTGTTGGTTGTTGCTGGTCTATTCTTTGTATCGCAGTTACCAGCGATATCGAATGTTGGGACAACAGATCCAAACTTGACCAACAAAGAAGAACCTCCTTTACAAGATAATGATGGTGATAAAATACCTGATGTGTATGAAGTTATATTCAGTGATTGGATAAATTTCACATCTCCAGATAACAGATCTGTAATAATGAAAGGTATGGATAAGGACGATTCTTCAGATGCACCACTGGACAGAGATATAGACGGCATGAACGCTACAGAAGAATACTGTTGGCCTTATCCGGCAAACTGTACAGATCCTAGTTTTCCAAAAGGTCGCACAGGAGTCGTTAATGAATCAGGCGAACGCTGGTATCTCGACCCAAGAGTTGCTGATACCGATGGAGATGGCCTACCTGATGGCTTTGAGGCCCACATGTGTGAAAAATTGGGCGGCTACAACCAGCTTGACTACATTTTTGAATGCGAACATTTCAATCCACTAAACGCAAGTGACGCAATATATGATCCAGATGAAGATGGGTTTGATGTGAATCGGGATGGATTCATGAGCAACAATGAGTTGCTTACAGCGTATGAAGAATATAGCTACGGCATGCCATCTAATTGGACAAATGAGTTGGATGGTCTAAGGTGCCATTCACCTAATCCTGGGGCATCGGTATTGATGGATTGGCCATTCATCAATTCAAATTCCAGTCTACTGCCAAACATTCCTTCTGCCTGTGCAAGAAATGGCACAGAAAATACGATAGACGAAAATATTTGGCTCGGAACAAATCCAACCGAGTCAGACAGCGATAGATATGCATATGATGGTGTGAAGCATAGGAGATTGTTCCCATCCAGTGGCGATGGCATTAGTGATGGATGGGAAATTCATTTTGGATTAAATCCACTAAACAAATCAGACTCATTACTTGACTTGGATAACGATGGTTGGGATGCAAACAGAGATGGAATCATCAGTACAGATGTCGATAGATCTACGTTAGGTCTTAGCATAGGGGAGGAATTATCTACACTAGAAGAATACCTTGTTTACCTTGATGATGATAACATCGTAAAATCAGGAATGAGGTCTGTCGAACTATCTTCAACAGAAGGAACTTACACAGAATACTCACTAACACCTGAATTAGCTGACCCTACTGGGATTTCTATTCTTAATCATGATGTTCGAGTGATTGAAAGCGATGAGCAATATTTGTGGGTCGGAACAAAATTAGGTATAACAATAATCGATTTTGAAAATCTACCTCCCAAGATTACCATCTACCTCAAGGTCATGATCTACATGATTTGGTTATACTGGAAACACATGTAGTGATGATTACAGAATTAGGTGTTTGGATTGCTGATAAGGACTCAGGTTCAATAGGGGATATAGACAACTGGAATTACTACCAAGGAAGATATACTGCGGGAGCAGAATTACAAACCGATGGCGGCGATGATTATGTTATTGCTTTGGGCCATGCAGGATTCGGCTCTGTTTTCCAGATAAACCAACAGTCGATCACACAATACGAGGTTGGTAGTGGAATAACCGATAATATGAATCTTGGAAATGCAACAGCCACTTCGATAACTCACGTTGATGTTTCGGATGGGCCAATGACTCTATTCGTTGGAACAGATGTGGGATTATTCTCTGTGGAAACCGCCTCTGCTAGAGATGCGTCTGTTCCCAATTGGAAATTTTACTATTCACTTGAACCCACTTCAATTCAATCTAATATCGATAATTTACGTGCATTGGGAGCAGAAGGAGGAGGTAACCCAGCAACAGTTAACACAATATTAGCCGATGGTCCTCAAAGTGCTGAATCTCAGGTATTGTGGGTTGGGACTAACTCCGGGTTACATAAGTTAGACCTGTTAACAGGAGCTTTGACATATGGCGGAGATTATGAACATCAAGGATTTGACGGTGTATCTGTAAGCAAGGCGAACGAAATCCACTCAGTTTTCTCAACTGGAAATGAGATAATCGTAGGCTCAGCGTGGGGTATGTGGTCGATTAGTGGATCATATTCTGCGGCATATGGTATGACAAATCAAGAATGGGTTCCTGGATTAATCTCATCTATTTGTGTTCACAGCGTTTCAGGAATTGATACTATTTTCCTCGGCATCGCACCTGGAAGGTATTCTAACCTCGAGCTTATGGATCCAATGGCCAATGACTCAGATGCTGACGGAATACTAGACGGCTGGGAGGTTAGGTATGGATTAGACCCGACAGACCCGTGGGATGCCTTGTTAGACGCTGATGGAGATGGAGTAAATTTGGATTCAGATCCTCAAAATGAGCGATTGTGGACCAACCTTAGAGAGTTCAGATATACGGGAATAACTCCAAATGGTTACAACTCAACAGATCCTGGTGAAATTGATACAGACGGCGATGGGGTTGGAGACGGAGCAGAAGTGTTTGGTATATTCCATGAACATACACCACTTAATTGCCATTACACAAATCAGTATGATTACACACACGTCTGTGACGATGCTGCTGGTCTTGCCGCAAATACGACTTATCTAGCATCTTTGGGAGTCGATAGCATAACTGATCCAACTAATCCCGATTCAGACGGAGATGGTATGCCAGATGGTTGGGAGATAGAAAATCGTAGGTGGATTGGAGCCACGTTTACCGGTTCTAACAACTGGACAATGGACCCAATGGATCCAGATGATGCAAACTGGGATGCAGATGGCGATGGGCTAAGCAACCTATGCGAGTATCAATGGACTCTAATTAGGGAAGCAGGAATCGCTGGCGACCTACTTGAGAGTCATTTTGAATCTGAGGCAGAAGCAGAAAAGTGGGTTGAAGCAGACCCTAACAATGTTGATTCCGATGGAGATGGATTGCCTGATGGCTGGGAAGCAAGAGGTGCCTGCACTTGGGATGTAACTAGGGCTGGTATAAATCCACTAAATGGAAGTGATGCTTTTGAGAATCCAGATGGGGATGGATACGATATCAACCATAACGGAATCATAGAAGATAATGAAGCGTTTGTAAATTGGTTAGAGTATCACATTCGCGACAATTTATTTGATGGAAATCAAAGTTTAGACGGGGAAACCATACCGAATAATTTCTCGACTGACTTATTCAGAAATATTTCTGATTGGGCTGAACCCGAAGCCAACTTTGGTGATGGGATTGCAACAGGAGATCCAACAGATTCAGATTCTGATTCCGATGGTATGCCTGATGGATGGGAAATTTGGTATGCTAGATGGCATCTACTTGACGCAAGGTGGTCCCTAGATCCACTAGACTCAAACGACAGGTGGGAAGATCCCGATGAAGACGGTATGAGTAATTGGGAAGAATACAATAGCATAGCACCCGAATTCTCGGAGACCAATAGTAATCGATCAAGTCCACAATGGTATGTAACAACTGTAGGAAGTGGCTTCACACTGCAACAATGGTCGGGTATAACAAATACTGAATCATTTGGTTCCTTTATCAGTTCAGATTTAGTAAACGTGTCTGGGTTGACAACCGATCCAACGAACCCTGACACAGATAACGATGGTTTCCTAGATGGGCTAGAGTTAATGTTCACTGCGTGGAATGATACAGCCCAAACATGGACTCTCAACCCACTTGTTCCTGGAGATGGAACATTCGATGCTGATAACGATGCATTAACCGATGCACAAGAATTCTCTCTTGTTACAACTAATCCAGAAAACGGTGAACAGCACCCACCAGATGCTCCATTGATGTACGTCGATGGTGATCTTAATGACCCAACACAAAAGGCCCAGAGGGTGTACTCTATAATTCTAGAAAAGGGGCAAAGAGGCAAACGCCACTTAGAAGAATTCCAAATATGGCAATCATCTGGCGTTGCTAACACATTTATTTCAACACTTATGGGAATAACAGACCCTACAATCTCCGATACTGATGATGATGGTATGATAGACGGGTTTGAGTATTGGTTCACAAGTTGGGACTTAGAGAATAATCGCTGGTCCATGAATCCACTAATTGATTCAGATCAGTGGCTAGACAGCGACATGGATTCGGTAGATTGCGATAGAGATGGTAACATTTCGCTGGATGAGCAATTTACAAACAAACGAGAGTATGAATCTAGAGTTTACGGAAAATATTCTCAGCGTTTAAGCACGGGTAGCGGCCTTATTGGATTTGGTGATGATGCAATAGATGCCTATGTAGAAGAAGGCAGTACAGAGCTTGAAGCTAGAAGGGCAATATTCAATACATTCGTAGGAAAAAGTTCATCCTCAGCCTCTAGGATGAATATGATTAATGATGCAGATTCAAATACATTCAACAGAACCTTATTCGGAATTAGCGACCCAACTCACCCAGATTCTGACCAAGATGGAATCGATGATGGTTGGGAATTCTGCTATGCAATTTACGGTTTACCAGATCCTACAACACAGAATCATTGGGCAACCAATCCAGTCAATCCATTTGATGTAAATTACGATCCAGATAGTGACGGTTGGTATGACAGGACTTCATTTGATTCTCCTGCAACTCAAGGCCAGTGGGATAATCGGCAATTCACTCCTTCTGGCGAGGTCATACAGAATGGCATTGGGGATCTTCCATTCACGAATTTAATGGAATACCTAAATGGAACTAGGCCAGATACAAACGATTCTGATGGTGATTCTGTAACTTTCAATACAGTTGTAAATTCCGGCCAGGTTACTTCGCATGATAGGGATTTTAATCTCTCAGATGGAAGAGAGGTTTTCAAGTATGGAACCAATCCAATGGACAACGATACGGATGGGGACATGTTACCAGATTGGTATGAATACAAGAAAGGCTGGAACGAGTCCAATGATAATTATTCTTCACGAGTATTCGTAGAGGTTCAATGGATAGATACGGCAACTGGCGGTTCATGCACATCCTCCACCACATCATGCCGCCCGTTATCTCAGAATGCAGGTAACCTATCAAGACCTTCATTGGGATGGACTTGGGCTACATTTAATCCAACTAATCCTTTGGATGCCAATGAAGATCCCGATCAAGACGGAAACTGGGATTGTTCTGCTACTTGTGTTTACACAGCATATACAAATTTCATGGAATTCTATGCTATTGCAAATCCGAATCTAGCATCTCCAGACTCCGTAAGATTGTCTGGAGAAACCCTGGACGGCAGCCCCATCACTGAATGGTGGCAATTTAGAGCATTCACTCTTGGGTTAGGTGAAGATGACGAAGATTCTACTAACTATTTGGGAATGAACAGACAAAATATTGATGACAATAGTTACGCACTAATAATCAATGATATGGACACAGATTTCTTGTCATTAGATTCGAGTGATGACATTGTGATGTGTTCAGGGGATTTAACAGATGAATGGGATCTTTACTACATTGGAAGCACACAACGATCACCAGCTATTGACTTAGGTGAGCATGAATATGGATGGTATTATCTCGATTTAGATGACGATCACATAGCAGAGGGTAGCGATCCACTAAATTGGGACACAGATGGCGATTGGCTTGTTGACTGGTTCGAAGTAAAAGATGACGAAGAAGACGGTGAACGAGGCGACTCATCTCCGATTCGATATGATAGCAGAAATACCGCCTGATATCTCCCAGAATTCCCCCTATAGGGGGATTTCTGAATCTGACGTGCCGCCGCATAATTCAAGGCGTATGCCTGCAGCCATTACATTGGCGAATAGTTCATGATGCACAAATCATCTTCAAGGGGCGCCTTGATTGTCATGGTGTTTATTTTGCTATTAACGCCTCTTAGTCCCCTATCTGACACATTCATAGGAGACGCAGAGGCAAACACTCCCACACGCCATATATACTCCTTTTCGGACGGAAGTGTAGAAAATATTGCTCTTTACCAAGGTGGAGCAGATAGAACGACTAAGGTATCCTTGCCCAAAGGTGCAGAGGTATTAGATGTAGAGGTGACTCTTTCTGGCGCATCTTCAACCGGTTGGTCACAAGTAACAACTGACTCGTATGAAGAATGGATGACGGGAGTTTCATCGCAAACTGATTCTAGAAGCGAGGAATTGACACTTGGATTTGCGGAGTCAGAGAATGTCAATTATATGCACTCACTTGAGTCTGAAACCTCATCCCGAAGCACAGCTTGGTTGGATAACGGAAGTTTTGCGATTAGACAACCTCACACAACTAATTCTACTGAAACAAGATTTAGCAATCAAGTAAGAATGACGAGTCAAAACTTCATGACTCTTGGGCAGGGTGCGATATTGAAAAATCATGATTGGTTGTTTATGTCAACATTTTCAGGAACATCATTTGACAAGGTAGTAAACAGAATGCATCCTAATAATGTCACTAAAGACATCACAGTAGACTTAGTTAGAGAGAACGGTTGCACGCTACCATCCGATCCAAGTTACTCCTACTACAAAGCATATGGATTCAAAGATTGGACGATAACAGATGATGAGATGCTATACGGCATATTTTCAACATACAAGTATGCTTACTCTCAGTCAACACCAACAGTAAACCTCCGTGTATTGGCGATAGACGTCTCAGATGACTGGGTTTGGAAATGTGTAGATTCCTATGACTTATCGCCTCAATACGGTGAATATAATGGAATATCGTTTGACAGAGATACTGGTAAAATTTGGGTTGTGCACGGACAACAAAGAAGAATTGTTTCCTATGAGTTTAATGATAATGGTCAATTTAACCGTGGCCAGGAGATGTATTCATTCTCCTCTGGTTCAACTTCGACAACTGAATGCGGAAAATCCACAAGCACCGTTCACGGGCTAACAGTTCATTCTGGATTCTTTTACATGAGGTGTATGAAGGGTTCCTACTATCAAAACACAGATCAGCTGAGTGCATGGGGCATATCTGGGACCTCCTCGTCACTAGTGCCCCAGGTAGGTATTCGTGATATTCCAGTAAGAGGATACGGTTTATTCTATGATGGCGAACGCCTTCTTTCCGTTGACACTGGCTACAGTACTTGGAGTTCTAGCACCCTGTATTACAGGGAATTTGGTATGGGCTTGACTTTCCCAACAAATCCAGCACCTGGCACTACTACCTGGATAGGAGAAACACTCACCACTTCAGACGATGTTTTGTCGGTAAATGTTGAAAACCACTGGTCTGCACCTACACAAGGGGATAGAGTTGACTATTGGGTTAGTGCAGACAATGGGACACATTGGGAGCCTGTAAAGAAGAATCAAACAATCCATTTTTCTCATCCAGGAAAACAATTGACTTGGAAAATGCAACTAATTGGCTCATCTGCGGTATCCTGGTGGATGACTATGGAATATTCAACTTCATATGAGACGAGCGGCGATTGGACAAGTGAAACCATATCCACCGGGACAAATGTCGGTAAGGTTAGAGCTGTTTGGACCGAAGACACACCTTCATCCGGGTCTGTATCGGTAATGGTTTCGAATGACAACGGGTCAACTTGGGAAGATGCCCAAAATAATCAGGAAGTTTCATTTTCAACTCAAGGTGGTGGCAATGAGCTACTGTATGCAATTCTTTTAGATTCAAATAATTCCCTTGAAACTCCGAAATTAGATTCGTTTATTCTATGGTATGAGGAGGGTTACCCAGATGGTCCTCAACTCGACGTAGGTGGAGATGGAGATTGGGATTGGCAATCAATCCTATTCCTAAACGAAAGTTCGGTTGTTGCATCTGACGATTCACCTGTCGGTTCGGTTGTTTCAAAATCTCCAACACTGGTTGATGCCTTCAATGAGCACATACCAAACAATGGATTAGGAGATGTAGAAATCACCATTGCTGTAAAAGCAAATAGCCCAGGTCGAGTGAAATTGACTAATCTGGACATTGAGTACCGAATGAAAACCAGAGTCATAGACGCTAGCTTAGAAGGTGGTATGGTCGCTCCAGACGGAGTCTATCGCAACCTAGTTGTTAGAATGGCTAACGGTGACCTAGTCGACAAGGTAACCGAATCTACTATCGGATTGAACAATTCATATGGTGGAGATCCAGCGTTTAAGTGGCTACGTGGAGATTCATGCACACTCGTTGATGATGCTGACGGTATAGTTGAATTTGATTTAGCAAATTGCACATCGACAATCGATGTTGAGGGTATTCTTTCAATCAAAATGCCACTTCGCGTAAACTGGACATGGGATGATGAGAGACAAATGGAGGCAATAGTCTCAGTAAGCGATGATTTAGGTCCGCAAGTAAACTCATGGACCACAGACACATTAAGTTTGAATGTTGAGAATGACATTCAGCTAGATGGAATGAGGGTATTTGAGGAAACCGGGAGAGAGTTGTATGCGGGAGACTGGGTAAGAGGTGGATTCAACCTTTCAATCAGTGGTTCGATATTCTTTGAGAATTCTGCCCTATCTCCGAGATCTGGTGAGTTTGACCTGAGAGTATTAGGACAAAATGTAACTTATGACGGGGATCCTATTGGCGAACCTTACATAATACACTCCGAAGCAAATCCAGCATTTGGTCAGTATAATATGACGTTCACATCACCAATTGAGTCATCAGCAGGTGGAATGGTTTTGTATGTTGAGGCAGTAGATTTACCCAATGGTTCAACCTACCTCAATCCTGATTATAATACAATCAAACTAATATTTGACGGCAACGCTCCACTGGTTCTCTTTGCCAGTCCTGAAATGGGTAGTGAAATGCAGAAAGGACCACCATCTCCTGGTGGACAAGCTATTGAAATCGTAATTCAGGACTCTGTAGACCCACCTCAAATCCTAGATCTTCATTATTGGATTGGGTGTGAACCCGGTGAGCATGAGAAGTGTGACGACTCAAATTTCAACGGACTACCTGAGCCAATTGAATATCGTTCAAAGACATTGACAACTCCCGAAGTAATAGCTGGCGGCTTGAATATCTTCAATGGATTAATAGACGATTCGATGTTGGTGCACGGGGATAAAGTCGCATTTTATGTCACAGGACAAGATGGTCAGGGCAACGTAATCGCAATGGGAGGCTCTCCTGTTTGTGAGATTTCCAGCAACCAATACTGCGGTGAAAGACCTGGTGATGTTGCACCGATTTGGGAGAATTCGCTCTCTTGGTATAAAATTCGAGAAGAGTTCGAACCAATCATGGATATTGACAATTCTACAATTCTTGGTCATGACGATATGGAACCATTACATCCAGGAATATCATATACAGCTAACCTGATGGTCGTGGACATAAACGGATGGTGGGATGTGAGGTCGATTCAATTGGCGCTTGGTGGAGATTTTGACGACGCAGAAACTTCAATATTCGCTCAAATTTCAAAATCCGCTGATGGCTTGCCTATCCTTCATTTAGAAAGCGGTGGCACAGGTTTGGCAGTTTCTAATTTGTATTCTCAGATTAGCACAAATCCTGAAAATGAATCAAGAATGATGGTTTCAATTAAATTCCAGTTAACTTGGAGTTTCCCAGAGATTTGGGATACCAATGGTGAATATCACTTCATACCAAAAGTAAGGATTGAAGACAAACCATGTGGAATTGAGGCATTACTTCCTTGTAATGTTCACAAAGCAGGACTGGGTAATGATCTCTGGAGTTTGGATAATGATTTGCGATTTGATACACAATCAGGCCACATTTTAGCAATTGAACTAAGAGATGGAACAAATCACTACAACCCTGAATTTGAGGAAACCTCAATCGGTGCTGGTCAAGCACTGAGATTCAGTGGGAGAGTGATGTTCTCTGAGGATGAAATTTCAGCGCCCTCTGGTTCCTTTACGATATTGCTTGGTGATTATGAACATGAGTGGACGACTACAAGTAGAGAAGGAGGTTACTTTTCCATCGATCTTCTGGTTCCTGATGTAAGGAGTGGCCACTTAGATTTACGTGCCAAACTGACTGATTTACCAGGATTAGCAGAAGACCAATCGGAGTTCAATCCAAGACTCAGATTAGCAGTTGATAGTGAAAGTCCTACAATTCATGCAATTAATTTCAATTCAATTGTTCCCGGTGGAGAAATACCCATTAACACAGCTAACAACCTACGCGTGATGCTAGAAAGCAGAGACGACCAAGGATTTGATATTGATAATCCAGCAGTGCTTCATTATATCGTAAGGGCAGGAGATGCTGAAATCAGTAGGGGCACAGTTCCATTAACAGATTCAACAGGATTTGGCAACGAAGTGATTTGGTCTGAAAATATCGATCTCACTGATGGCGGAGCAACTATCCTACTTCCATCGTATAGCATCGACGTTTGGGCAACAGGATCCGATGCTTCAGGTAATCCGTATGGTAGTTTGCAAAACACAATTGATGACCCTCTTGCTAGTTGGTCGTTTGCACTCACAGGTCCTGATGTTAGCTTGCGTTCACCCGAGACTGTTTGGGAATGGTCTAATCCATCTCCTGAACCAAGCGAAGTTGTAACACTGAAAATAGATTCTGTAAATTCCGGCGATTCGGGCAACTTGACATTTATCTTGCAAAGATTGAATGCAGAAAATAATTGGGAAACTGTTTCTATGCAAGAAATAGACTTAGCAAGTGAACAACGGTTTAGTGTAAAACTGGAAACAATTTCGTCGCAAAATGTTGGAGACACACTTGAATACAGGATATTACTTCTAGATTCAGGTGTTGAAAAAGAAAGAATTTCTGTAACTCCACTATTCGTGAAGGAGGAAGTTAAGAGAGACGGTGTCGCTTTGGCTAACCAAGTTGCAGACTCAAAGTTATCAGTTGTTATGTATGTAATTGCCTTGTTAGCAATATCCTATGCCGTTTGGACGATGGTGCAAATCAGAAAAATGCGAAATGATTCTGATACTGATGAAAATGACCAAACAGATGAAGTCGAAATCGAGATGACCAAAAAAATAGTTCCCGAAATTAACCAATTAGGAGGTGCTTCCGTGGAACAGAGTGACAACCTTGCTGCGGTTCCACCGTTGCCACCTACTGGACTTCCTGCAGGATGGACTATGGAACAGTGGAATCATTATGGTGAACAGTATCTGGAGAGCCTTTCAAAAGATAGTATAAACCAAACCTAAGAGAGGTTTTGCTATGGGTGGAGCAGAATCGATGGTCACACTGCAGGAAAGATTAGTCAATTTAATCAATCAATTGAACATGCCAATAATTGAAACCAGCATGGTTATCTCAAGATGGACCAATAAATTGCTGAAGGAGTTAATGCAACACACCAATGAGGTTCCAAGTAATCTGTTAAATCAATGGCCGCTGGACTTAGACCCAGTTGAAAGTGAATCATCATTTGACTTAGAAAAAGCTCTTGCAATGGTTGACAGGGATAGGATTGATATCCTTGATACCTTAATTAGGGTAACACTTGAGGAAGAACAAATGTTAGTTAGTGATGCTTTAGGTGTAATGAGATCATGGGAACATCTTGTGAGGACACAATTATCGCAGGCCTCAGGGCCTGGACAACTGTTTTCTCCCACGATAATACCAGATGATTTTTAGGTGGTTACATGAGATTTATAATTTCAATTTTCATAATATTTTCAGCCAGTTTTTCGGGATGTTTCGGAGCCGACGAGATATTCTCTGAAAAAAGAGGGATACCTGGTGGCTTAGCATTAGCATGTTTGCAGGATGACAAGTTTGATTCTATGGAGCTTCATTTTCTATATGAAGAAGGATATGATCCAATTGCAATGAACCTTGCTAAAACCAGAGTCCAAGAAGTCTGTGACAAACCAGGTGGAGTCTCTATTAGAGCAAAAGAGGTCAATTTCGACAAGAATGGGGCTTGGTCTGCCGACGACGTTCGTGATGCTAGATGGGATTTAGGAAATGATGCTATGGACTCTGATACCTTGCACTGGTATTTCCTGTTTCCAAAGGGAACATACACCGATGACTCAGTTCTCGGTGTTGCTGTCGATGCATCTACCGTTGCAGTGTTCAAGGATTCAGTCGAAGAGTCCGAGGGTTTTCTTGGAAGACCTTCTAGTGAGGAGGTTGAGCGAGCAGTAACAATCCATGAGATGGGGCACCTACTTGGATTGGTAAATTTAGTTTACACATCTCCAATCGATCATGAAGATCCCGAGCACGAAGGCCATTCAAGCAATGAAGATTCAGTGATGTATTGGGCTATTGAAAGCACGTCAGTTGGTAATTTCATCAGTGGGGAAATACCTGATGAATTTGACGCTGACGACAAATCAGATTTAGCGGGTATGGCGAGTGGTGAACTTAAATGTTCAAATCAACTTTGGTCATGATATTCTTGAAACTTGTACGCTTGCGTCTCTCCATGC
>CEUM01015580.1_pt1 | contig 17549 bp, 14 predicted proteins | sample 356421 | NCBI WGS metagenome assembly CEUM01 (sample SAMEA2622716, study PRJEB7988) | marine metagenome | biome: marine biome (ENVO:00000447); feature: surface water layer (ENVO:00002042); material: "saline water (ENVO:00002010), including plankton (ENVO:xxxxxxxx)" | depth 5 m | reverse complement strand
GCTCAAACAGATTCGATTACAAATAGTGCAGCTATTAATGAAACAAATGACTGGTTTGTTTGGTTTAATTGGACTTCATTTTTTATGGGATTGAGTTTAGGGATGGTTTTATTATACTATTCTTACTACCAAAGAAAGAGTGTGAAGTATACAATTCCCGCCTCAAAAACAAACATAGGTGATGATGAAACTGAGAAAGCATGGGATGGCTTTTTTAAAACTTTTAACGAACAGGATGAAGCGAAAGAATTATATGATAAATTGAGAAGGAAAATTCATCCAGATCGCTTTCCCAGTGATCAAGAAAAAAGAGATGCAGCGTCAACGTTAGCTAGTGAGTTAGGAGACAAAAAAATTCATTTAGAGAGATTGAAAGAAATTGAAAAGAAAGCAAAAGAAAGCGGATTGTTTTAGATGCAAAAAATAAGAATAAATTTAGTTAGTTGTCATAGAAAACCTGAAAGATCATTTTTTTGGAGAGGAAAACAATTTCCTTTTTGCTCTAGATGTACAGGTATTTATATTGGTTACCTAACATTCCCTTTTTTTGTTTTTGGGTTATTTGATCTAAGTTTGATTTTCTCATTTATACTTATTATTCCAACAGTTATTGATGGTTTAACACAAGCGTATTTTAATAGAGAGAGTACAAATCTAATAAGAGTATGTTCAGGTGTAATTGCTGGATTAGGAATCGTCTCTATCATACATTTAATTGGAGAACGTATAGGATTATTGATTTTAAATATTTTATAAGTTATGATTAAATTTTGTCAAAACTGCGGAGCAGAACAATCACTAACAAATTCAATTTGTAGTGAATGTGGGAAGCCACCTTTTGTAGTTTTTAATGAGAAGGATAATTCTGAACTTGATATTGCTGTTAAAGTAGTTTCATTTTGTATTCCTCTAGTTGGTGGCATATTATATTTTGTTCATAAGAATTCAGCTCCACAAAAATCAAAAGATGCTTGTTCAGCTGCTCTTTGGGGTATGTTGGTTAATTTTATATTACAAATTATTGCGACTGTTTCAGGAGCATAAGAGTGTTGAAGATTTCTGTCTAATTTTATTTAGACACGAAGTGGTAAAAAAGAAAGAATTTACTACTTTTAGAGCAAGTTGTTTCAATATTCAAAGAATTTTAATTCAAAATCAACACTAATAAAGTGTGTAAGTTTATGAAAATAAGATTTTTAGTTGTAATCTTACTCTTTCATCAACAACAAAATAATCATGTCCTAAATATTCTAATTCCTTTTTATAGATTTTAAAAAGCTCAGCTCTGTTACTTGGGTTTTCTCTAAGGGGATCGGCTTCCCAAGGGATGTCCGGCTTACAAAGTAAGTATATGCGATTTTTGCTTTTTTGTTGCTCTATTTGTTCAAGAATCCAAGGGTCACACTGATTGTATTTATATTCGCTCCAAATTTTAATTGTTATTAAATCAGTATCGTGAATGGCTATTGGGTTAGCGTTTGCTTTTTCTTTTTGTAATTGTCCTTGTGCTATCAGTAGTAAGTCTTCTTGTTTATAACTAGTATTGCTGTTTAGGTATTCTCGAGCATACTCCTCTGTGTAATCCGTATTCAATGCTTTTGCTATCGCTTTTGTTAGCGTAGTTTTTCCACTGCTTTCAGGTCCTGTTATAACAATGTGTTTAACTGCTTTTTCCATGATAAATAACCAAATACAGCAACAATAGTATAGGCTGCAAAAAGCCCTGCTGTTAATTGTAAATCTCTACTGAAATAGAGGTAAACAGAAACAATGTCAATAACAATCCAATAGATCCAGTTTTCCAATATTTTTTTTGTCACCATATAAGTGGCGAACAAACTAAAAATAGTGGTGAAGCAATCTATAATAGGTAGTGCTGCGTCTGTATAAATTTGAAAAAGCTTCCCAAATAATAGAGAAACAATGATTCCAACTCCAAAAATAACTAGATGACGTTGTAAAGACCAAGTACTAATGGTTATCTCCTTTTTTGGTCTGTTCCATTGCCAATATCCATAAATAGCCATAATTAAATAAAATCCATTTAGCCCAGTTTCTAGATATAATTTAGCGCTAAAGCAAATGTAAATATAAAGCGAAACGCTGATGGCCGCACAAAGCCAACACCAAATATTTTCTTTGGCTGTAAGTATTACGTATAGTATGCTAAATACAACTGCGATTATTTCAATAACCGACATTAAAACTGAGGTTTTTCCGAAAGGATTTGGTTCATCACTTTTATGTTAAACACTACTTTTCCTTCTTCAGTAAAAGTGTTTTTTATTTCTGTATTTATAGCTTTCATAACCCTGTTGTAATCGCCAAAAACTTGCGTGCTCATACCGTTAGTTTCAATGCTTATGAAAGGGTGTTTGCGTAATCGTTTAATAAAGTTGATAATTGCTAGTTTGTAGTTATTATTTATAGGATACATGCTAATTTCTACAGAACATTCCATTAGTAGTTGTGTATAGCGTTTGCGATTTCTTCTATTAGGTTTTCATCTTTCTCAATAGCGTTTCCAACAACAATAACATCTGCTCCTGCTTCGCAGTTGGCTGCAGCTTTTTTGCCGGAATTAATACCTCCACCAATAATCAGCGGAGTGTCTACAGATTGACGAACATTAGCTATCATCTTTTCTGAAATAGGATTTAGGGCTCCACTTCCGCCATCCATAAAGATGCATTTCAAACCAAGCATTTCTCCTGCCATCGCTGTACAAGCAGCTACTGCATTTTTTTCGTGTGGAATAGGAGTAGTATTGCTCATGTAGGAAACCGTTGTAGGTTTTCCGCTATCAATAAGTATATAACCTGTTGGTAGCACTTCCAATGATGATTGCTTTAAGATTGGTGCAGTGATAACTTGTTTTCCAATCAGCATTTCTGCATTCCTTCCTGAAATTAAAGAAAGAAATAAGATAGCATCAGCTTTATCATTCACCTGCATAGCGTTTCCAGGAAACAAAATTACAGGAATATCACTTTCGCTTTTTAATGTCTTTAGGCAGCTGTCTAGACTATCATTTGTAAGTAAGCTTCCTCCAACAAAAAACAAATCTACCTTTGCCGATTTCGCTTTTTCTACGATTTGTTTTAATTCTTTTTTGCTTTGCTTGTCAGGGTCAATTAGAATAGCAAAAAGTTTTTTGCCAGCTTTTCGACTAGCTTGTAAATTCTGGTAAACATTCATACGGCAAATGTAGTTATTCGAAATAATACACTAAAAAGTAGTCCTCAAATTTTTCAAAATGTAAAGTATATGCTGTTTTTTTCATAAAAGTGTTTATGCTGTTGTGTTCTATTTTTTTAATGATTAAATCTTCTTTGAAGATAAGATTTCCTTTTTGATGAATCTTGAATAAACATTCTTTAGCGCACCAAATGAGAGTGTACATTTCACTTTTTTTAATTAGGCCCTCTTCTTCCTTTGAAACAAACATATCTTTAAGTCGATTTGCTTTGGTACTAATGAATTCAATATCGATAGCAGCAGTTTGCATACTGACTAAAATTACACAACATTCGTGTGAATGGCTAATTGAGATGGCACTGTCATTGGATAAAGAAGGTGCTCCATGTTGATTATAACTTATATTGGAGTTGGGTGCTAGCTGTTTTAATAATAATCGGCTGCACATCCATTCTTTTATTCTTTTGTTACTTTTTATATTTTCTGGAACAGGCACTCCTAATTTTATTAGTTCTTCCAATGGTTCGCTCATCTTCCAAATGGCAAGTTGTGTATTATTGTCAATATTTCGGTGTAAAACTACAGGCATCTTAAAAGTGCAAAATAACAGATTTTTAGGGCTTAATTTCGTAAATTTGCCGTCCTAAATAATTAAAATGTAAACCAAAGTGGAAAGATTACCATACAAAGTCAAAGATATTACCCTAGCAGAGTGGGGTAGGAAAGAGATTGAATTGGCAGAGGCAGAAATGCCGGGATTGATGTCGATAAGAGAGGAATATGGCGAGAGTAAGCCATTAGCTGGAGCTAGAATTGCAGGTTGTTTGCACATGACAATTCAAACAGCCGTTTTAATCGAAACATTAGTTCATTTAGGGGCAGAGGTTGCTTGGTCGTCTTGTAATATTTTCTCTACGCAAGATCAAGCTGCGGCAGCAATTGCTGTTAAAGGAGTGCCTGTTTATGCATGGAAAGGTATGAATGAAGAGGAGTTTGATTGGTGTATTGAACAGACATTAACAGCATTTCAAGAAGGTAAGTCTTTGAATATGATTTTAGATGATGGAGGTGATTTAACTAACATGGTGTTGGATCGTTATCCTAAAATGGCTGCAGATATTAGAGGTCTTTCTGAAGAAACAACAACAGGTGTTCACCGCTTGTACGAGCGTATGGATAAAGGCACTTTGACTCTTCCAGCAATCAATATTAATGACTCTGTAACAAAATCAAAATTTGACAATAAATATGGCTGTAAAGAGTCTTTGGTAGATGCAATTCGTAGAGCAACAGATATTATGATGGCTGGCAAGGTTGCTGTAGTAGCAGGTTATGGTGATGTTGGCAAAGGTTCTGCAGCATCATTAAGAGGAGCAGGTGCTCGTGTTATTGTAACCGAGATTGATCCAATTTGTGCATTGCAGGCTGCAATGGATGGCTTTGAAGTGAAGAAAATGAACAGTGCATGTAAAGAGGGAGATATCATTGTGACAACTACAGGAAACAAAGATATTATTCAGGGACAACATTTTGAAATGATGAAAGACAAGACTATTGTTTGTAATATTGGTCACTTTGATAATGAGATTGATGTAGCTTGGTTGAATGAAAATTGGGGGCATACCAAAAACACTATTAAATCACAGGTTGATATGTATACTATCAATGACAAAGATATCATCTTGTTAGCAGAAGGTCGTTTGGTAAACCTGGGTTGTGCCACAGGTCATCCTTCTTTTGTGATGTCAAATTCATTTACAAATCAAGTGTTGGCACAATTGGAGTTATGGAATAATGCCGACAAATATGAAAACAAAGTTTATATGCTTCCTAAGCACTTAGATGAGAAGGTTGCTCGTTTACATCTAGCTAAAATTGGTGTGGAATTAGATGAACTTCGTCAAGACCAAGCTGACTATATTGGTGTAAAGAAAGAGGGACCGTATAAACCAGAGTATTATAGATACTAATTTTGTAACTTTAAAAAAATAATCCTAAACTTGTTGTTTCTAATTTATAATTTAGGATTTTTGAAGCGATACATATTTCAACTTTTTCTAGCATTGTTGCTCATGGCTTCTGTGCAATCTTTAGCGCAATGTAATATTAATTATAGTTATAACCCGGTAGGAGCTAATTTCGGTTTATCCCCCGACACGCTTCCTGATGCTGTTCAAGGTTACATTTATAATCAGGATTTAACCTTTGTCTTACCATTAGATACAACTGATGGGGGGTTGACAGTTACTTTTACAGATTTTCATATAGTTTCTATCAATCTTCCTCTTGGTTTAACTTGGCAGTGTAGTAATTATGCAAATGGTTGTCATTACGATCCTGCAGTGGATCAATATGGTTGTGTTAATGTTAACGGTATTCCTCTACAAACAGGTAGTTATAATGTAGATGTAGTTTTAGTTGCTACCCACAGTTTATCTAGCTTGGCAGGTACCGAGACAGTCTCTTTTAGTTTGCCTTTTGAGGTTCTTCCTGACACAACTATTTCTAACAACGCAGGATTTTCAATGACCGGAAGTTCGGGTTGTTCACCTATACAAGTTTCATTTACAAATAATAATGCTGGAATGTTATCTTATTTTTGGGATTTTGGAAATGGAACAACCAGTAGTTTAGCTCAGCCAGCAGATCAGATTTATGATACTCCTGGTGAATATATTGTACAATACTCAGCTTACCAGTCTAATGCAATATACTTTTTAGAAAGTATAGAGGTAGTTACCGGTGGATGTTCAGACAATTTTTTAATTGGTGATGTCGATTTGCTTTATGACATTTCTAACTCAAATGGAATTATTCAATCTGTTAGTGCATCAAATGCAATAACACAGTCATTTCCTTTAAATATCAATTTAACTAATCCTTTACAAATTTCAGGACAAGATGTTACAATTGATGTTTGGGATGATGACGGTTGGCCATGGGGTCTTGAGTATTGTGGTGGTTTAACTTTCACTCCCCAATTACAATCTGGCACTTTTTCAGTTAACGGAGGAGGTTTGTCAATCAACTACAGTGTAATGGAGGTTCCAGCAAACACAATTTCTTCAACTGATACTATATTTGTTTATGATTATCCAGCAACTCCAAACATTTCTTATGACACTATAAATAATACATTATCTACTGATTCTAGTTATTTTGGATTGCAGTGGTATTTTTACAACAGTCCAATACCAAACGCTACTGATTCATTTATAATTGCTTCAAGTTCTGGTTTATATTCATTAGTTGGAATAAACGAGTTCGGTTGCACTTCTGTCTCTGATGATGTTTTGGTTGTTATCTGTGATTCAAACTATCAGCCAACTCTACAATCTTCATTAATGGATGTTTGGATGGTGGATTCTGCTTTATACGATGATGTGCAATGGCACAGTTCTGGTATTCCTTTATTAGGGGCTAATTTCCCGGAATTTACAGCTTCTGAGAGTGGTGCTTATTCTATAACTGCAACCGATACATTTGGTTGTGCTTATGTTTCAAACGAAGTTGTTATTTGTGATGAAAACCAACAGCCAATTTTAGGTGTAAATGGAATGGACTTATGGGTGTCCGATTCGTTGAATTATATTTCTTTTTATTGGATGCAAAGCGGAGGTTCATTAGCAAATAATTCTCCGGATCATCTTGCTACTTATGCCGGCTTGTATTCTGTACAAACATTAGATGTGTTCGGTTGTGAATATAACTCAGCGGAAATGCTTGTTTGTGATGAAGATTTTGAACCCAACATTGTGGTATTTAATGATGTCATTTATACTACAGATTCCATAGGTTATTACATGCAATGGAATTTAAATGGTGATCCAATTACATCTGCCAATGGTTCAGCTATTTTAATGAATGATATAGGATCGTATTCTCTAACCCTTTCTGATCAATACGGTTGTTCTTATGAGTCTGAGTCTTTCTCTTACAATGGAGTTGTAGATTTGGATAACTCAGCTTTATTTGTGCATCCAAATCCGGCTCAAGATTTTGTTAAAGTGACTGGATTGAATATGGATAATGTTGTATATGAAATAAACAATCTTAGTGGAGCTTTATTGCAGGAAGGTGAGATTAATGATAAAATAATTGATGTGTCAGTTTTATCTCCAGGAGTATATATTCTACGCCTAAAATTTACTGATCAATGGCAATCGGTCAAGTTCCTGAAGCTTAATTACTAATGTATAAATAACTTCCGTCAGTACTAGTGTGGTATTGTTTGAGTGGAAGAGAAGCGGGACCTCCTGTTGGAGTGCCATCGCTTAAGAAAAATGTTGACCCGCAGCAGCTATCCACTAAAAAGGAAGGGGATAATATATCATCAAGTTCAACTTTTTCACAATTTTCTTGCGGTGCGTAAGAACATGCCCTATCAAATGCTAGATAATTATTAAATCCTTCGTGATAAATGATGATGCCCTTCACGCCATAGTTATCATTTGTGTAGATGGCTTGCCCAATACCTCCTATTTCTGTTAAAGGGATTTGAAATTGTACATAAACATCGGGAATATAATTGTTATTCGTTTCACATGATTGTGAGCAAAAGGAAATAATTAAAAAAAGAAGAAGTAATTTTTTCATGAGAGCAAAGATACCATAACGTATTGTAATGTGTTAAAATCAGTATAAAGAATTTATTTTTTTGAGCTTTAACATGGGGGTGTTTTTTGATTGTTTTTTGTGTTACTAGTCAAAGAATAATTTTATCTTTACGCACTTATTATTTGAAGAGGTAAAAAATATAGAACCATAACAACTATGTTCAAAAGAGTTTACTTAATGTTTTTTTCTTTATTGTTTAGCGCTGCAGCTTTAGCGCAGTCAGGAACCCTTAAAGGAAAAATTACAGACAAAAATACCGGAGAGACATTACCATTCGTAAATGTTATCGTTGAGCGAAACGGATCTCAAAACGGTGGAGCTGCAACGGATTTTGATGGAGAGTATTCCATTAAGCCGCTTGATCCAGGTACATATACCATTAAAGCGTCTTTCATTGGTTACACCGCTGTAGAAATCACAGGCGTGATTGTTTCTTCTAACAAAATCACTTTCCAAGATATCAAAATGAGTGAAGGTATCGATATTGGTGAGGTTGAGGTAATTAGTTTTAAGAAACCATTATTAGATCAAGACAACTTAGGTGGTAAGACGGTCACATCAGAGGAAATTAAGGAAATGCCTACTCGTTCTGTATCATCTGTTGCAGCAACTACAGCGGGGGTTTATAAGCAAGATGAAAATAGTTCTGTAAATGTTCGTGGTTCGCGTTCTGATGCAACCGATTATTATGTTGATGGAATGAAAGTTCGTGGTGGATTAGGTGTTCCTCAGGGTGGAATTGAGCAAATTACAGTAATTACTGGTGGTGTTCCAGCTCAGTATGGAGATGCTACAGGAGGTATCATTAGCGTAACGACAAAAGGTCCTTCCCAGAAGTTTTTTGGAGGTGTAGAGTATGTTACTTCCCAATTATTTGATAAATACGATTACAACTTAGTTGGTTTATCTTTTTCAGGCCCTATTTACAAAAAGATTGAAGAAGACGGTTCTAAAGGACGTTCTATTTTAGGTTACTTTATTGCAGCAGAAGCTAGAGATATTGGTGATACCGATCCTTCGGCTATTGGAATGTGGAAACTGAAAGACAGTAAGAAAGAATATTTAAAAGAAAATCCATTTAGATTAGCTACAATTTCTGAATCAGGTACTTTAGGTCTCTTGAATAATACAGATTTTTTAAGAAATCCATTAGATGAAAATGGAATGCCAACAGAGGATAGTGATTTTGAATGGATTCCAAATAAAATTAACAATGGAGACAAAGGTTTTAATGTATCTGGTAAATTAGACTTTAAACCAACAATGAATCTCAATTTAACCCTAGGGGGGTCGTATAGCTATGGTTCTGATGACTACTACACCTTGGATTACTCTTTAATGAGCTGGGATCATATGCCAAAGTATGAAACTACTAATTGGCGTGTATTTGGTCGTTTAACACAAAAGTTTGGTGCGCAAGAAAGTGAAGATGAAGAATCAGCTTCAACAATTAAAAATGCGTATTATACTATACAAGCGGATTATTCGAAAATTAACGGTGAATATAACCCGATTGAGGATGGATCAAGTTTATTCCGCCTAGGCTATGTTGGTAAGTTTGAAACTTATAAAGATAGATTCTATATTGATTCACTAGTTAATGGAGATCCGCAGCAAGCAATTGCAACACAGGTAGCATTTTATGACACCTTATTTACTTTTCAGCAAAACGGTGGATCAGATGATCTAGCTGATTATACTGATTCTTATTTCCAGCTTTATGAAGAAAATATAGGGCCAATTCGAAATCAATTTCAGCTACAGGGTTTAGGATTAATGAATGGAAGTTCACCAGCTAGTATTTATTCCTTATGGTCAAATATTGGTGCTCAATCAGGATTTACTTCTAAATCTGAAGCAACCCAGTTAGGTGTAAAAATGCATGCTGCTGCGGATATAGGTGATCATGAAATTTCTTTTGGATTTGAATACGAACAAAGAAAAGATAGTTATTGGGGTATGTCTGGAGCTGGCTCTTGGTCATTAATGAGAAGTCTTGCAAACAAGCATATTACCGAACTAGATTCTGTACCTGTATATAAATATGTAGATGCTGTTACAGGTGAGTATCACGAATCTACACTAGATCCATGGAACATAGGAGGTAATTATACTTTTCAGGACACTATTTTTTACAACAGACTATTTGTTGATGAAGAATATGGTCATTTTGGTCAAGCAGTTAGAGATGCTTTGACATCTGCAGGTTATGATAATGTGAGCTCAACTGATTGGATTGATATCGATAGCTACGACCCTGAAGTATTCTCAGTAGATATGTTTAGTGCTGATGAGCTACTAAGTGAAGGTAATTCCTATGTGACTTATTACGGATTTGATTCAAGAGGAAATCGAATTAATTCAGAAGTTACATTAAAGGACTTTTTTTCCAATAAATCTTCAACTGCATATGGTGAATACTACGACCGCTTAATACCTTCTTTTCAGCCAACATATGTTGCAGGTTTTATACAGGATAAATTTGCTTTTGATGATTTAATCTTCAATGTAGGACTTCGTGTTGACAGATATGATGCTAATCAACAAGTATTAAAAGATCCCTATTTATTACATGATGCATTTACAGTAGGAGAAGCTAGTGATTTCAGTCACCCTGCATCAATAGGTGATGATTATGTAGTTTATGTAGATGACTTTACTAACCCATCTAAAGTAACAGGGTATCGTTCAGGTAATGTTTGGTATGATGCTGCTGGTGTAGAGGTGGATGACCCTTCTTTAATTACGCAAGAATCCGATGGTAATGTGACACCTTATTTAAAGAATGATGATCCACAAAGGGAAGATCGTTATCAAGCTTTTAAAGATTATGAGCCTGAAACAATTTTTATGCCTCGTATATCTTTTTCTTTTCCTATTTCTGATGAGGCACAATTCTTTGCACATTATGATGTTTTAACACAAAGACCCCCCACTGCAAATAGACTAGATCCGACTGAATATTTGTTCATGGATAATACTGTTGGAGGTTTAGTAAATAATCCAGATTTAAAAGCAGAGAAAACAATTGATTACGAGTTAGGATTTGCACAAACTCTAAGTAAGCGATCTGCATTAACCTTGTCAGCATTCTATAAAGAAATGCGTGACATGATTCAGGTTGTAGCAATACCTTATGCTTACCCAGTAGATTATATGACTTTACAAAATCAAGACTTTGGTACGGTAAAAGGCTTTTCTGCAGCATACGATCTTAGAAGAACAGGAAATGTTAGTCTTACAGCTAATTACACATTACAGTTTGCTGATGGAACAGGTTCTGGATCTTATTCAGCTTTTAGTTTAGTCAACACTGGAATGCCAAATCTTAGAACTTTACTTCCGTTAGATTACGATCAAAGACACGCTATTACTACAACTATAAATTACTCTTTTGATGGAGGTAAGGATTACAATGGCCCTGTATTATTTGGTAAGCAAATCTTTGCAAACGCAGGAGCTAACTTCATTGTTACAACAGGCTCTGGAACACCATTCAGTAAACAAAGTAATATTACACAAGAAGCTGCTTCAGGTATCAATGATCGTTCTGTACTAGAAGGTTCAATCAACGGTTCAAGATTACCTTGGTCATTCAGAATTAGCTCTAGATTCAGTAAGCGATTTGCTATAAAATGGAATACTAAAGAAGGTGCCAATAAGCAGGCCAATTTAAATGTATACTTGCAAGTTCAAAACTTGTTAAATAACCAAAATGTAATTTCGGTATATAGAGCAACTGGTAACCCTGATGATGATGGTTACTTAACAAATGCTGCTGCGCAAGCAGAGATTAACTCTAAGAATGATCCTCAATCATTTAGAGATCTATACAAAATGGCAGTAAACAATCCTAATAATTATAGTATGCCAAGAATGGCTAGATTAGGTATAACACTTGACTTTTAATAAGAATTATAATGTTTGATAAAAAGGAAATATCCATGAGAATAGTTTCAAACACATTGTTATCCATTGCAGTAGTGTTTTCTACGGCATTAATGGCAGAAGAAAATGTTGGTCAAAATCAAAATGCTTCAAACTCGAATGCTCGTGTTGCAGCAGGTTGTGCGCCTTCAACATCTCAAACAGACTTAGATATCAATAACATCCGTACAACTATCATGGCTGGTGGTGATATGTGGTGGGATTTAAATAATGCTAAGTATGAGATTCCAAAAAATAGTAATAAACACTCCATGTTTGCTGGTGCACTTTGGATTGCGGGTGTTTCTGATGGTGGGCAGCTTAAAGTAGCTGCTCAAACATATCGTCAGACAGGAGATGATTTTTGGACTGGCCCATTAGATCCTGCAACAGGATCTATCTCTCCATCTGAATGTGATGAGTGGGATAAGCATTTTAAAATCAATCGTTCAGACGTAGAGGAGTTCTTGGCGTATATGGATAACCCTGACGCATATCCAAACTATGTTATTCCAGATGTCATTAAGCAATGGCCTGCAAAAGGAAACGATGAAGGAATTGCTGGAGATAGAAATATTGCCCCATTCCACGATGTAGATGGTGATGGAGAATACAATTATGAAGTAGGAGATTATCCTGACTTCAATATTTCTGGAGATGATATTGATGCTGAGTTATTTGGTGACCAGAACTTGTTTTGGGTATTTAATGATAAAGGAAATGTACATACAGAAACAGGAGCTGAGTCAATTGGTTTAGAAATTCATGCGCAAGCATTTGGTTTTGCTACTGATGACGAAATCAATGATATGACCTTTTATAATTACAAAATCATCAACAGAGCAACTACAAAGTTATTAGACGCATATTTTGGTCAATGGGTAGATCCAGATTTAGGATTTTACTTAGATGATTATGTAGGTTGTGATGTAAGTAGAGGATTGGGTTACTGTTACAATGGTGATGCAGAGGATGAAGGTGCTGCTGGTTATGGTTTAAACCCTCCTTGTATAGGTGTAGATTTCTTCCAAGGTCCTTTAGCTGATGAAAACGATGGTATAGATAACGATCGTGATGGTTTAATTGACGAGGGAGAAGATGGAATTGATAATGATGCAGATGGTTTAATAGATGCAGATGATCCTGATGAGCGTGAACAGATTATTATGTCAAAGTTTGTTTACTACAATAACGATTTTACAGTAACAGGAAATCCTTCTGAAGCACAGCATTTTTATAATTACTTGCGTGCAATATGGAAAGATAACGTTGATTTCACATATGGTGGAAACGGTAAGGAAGGTACAATCGTTTGTGATTTTATGTTTCCAGATGACTCTGACCCAAATGGTTGGGGAGTTGGAGGATCTCTTGACAATCCAATAACGATGCCAATTTGGTCTGAGGCATCAGAAGGAAACATACCTGCAGATAGAAGATTCCTGCAGTCAGCTGGTCCATTTACTCTACAGCCGGGCGCTGTTAACACGATTACTACAGGTGTTATTTGGGCTAGAGCTTCTGCTGGAGGTAATACTGCGGCGGTAGGATTAGTAAAAGTATTTGATGATAAGGCACAAGCATTATTCAACAACAACTTTAAGGTATTAGATGGTCCTGATGCTCCAGACATGAATATTGTAGAAATGGAAAATGAGTTAGTTATCTATTTAACAAATGATGAATTATCTAACAACTATCAAGAAGGTTATAAAGAGAAAAATCCGAATATTACTCATACTACAGATAATCTTTATGAGTTCCAAGGATATAAAATCTACCAATTATCTGATAATACTGTTTCTCCTTCGGAGTTAGATAATCCAGATAGAGCACGATTAATTTTCCAATGTGATAAGGATGATGATATTGATCGAATTGTCAATCAATATTTTGATTTATCAACAGAGCTATGGTTTCCTGAAATTATGGTAGATGGTGCAGATAATGGGATCTCGCATTCATTTAAGGTTACTCAAGATCAGTTTGCTACAGGAAACAAAACATTGGTTAATCATAAAACATACTATTTCATGGCATTGGCATATGCCTATAATGCTGCTGAAATAAACGCTGACCCATACAATCCCGAAGGTTCAGGTCAGAATGTTCCTTACAAGCAGGGTCGTAGAAATATCCAAGTGTATTCTGCTATCCCACACAATAATGCACCAGAAGATAATGGAACACTTATTCTAGCTGAATATGGAGATGGTGTAGAACTGACAAGACTAGAAGGTGCAGGAAATGGAGGATTATTCTTAAACTTTACACAAGAAACACTAGATAACATTATAAATAACAATATTGATTCATTCCCAGTTTATCAATCTAATTTTGGACCAATAGATATTCGTGTTGTAGATCCAACTTCTGTGCAAACTGGTGATTTTGTTATAATGATGGATTCAGTTCAAGACTTTTTAGGTTGGAAGTTATATGAAAAAGATGCTAATGGTGTTTTAGAATTAATTGAGGTGTCAGATGTGTCTATATATCAACAATACGAGCAAGTTGTAACATCACTAGGTATTTCTATTAATATGGCGCAAGTCACATCGCCTCAATATCTAAATCCCGTAGTTGGCGCTCCAGATGTAATTGGATCTGGTGTTAGTGGTGAAACTGGTGAAGATGGTTTTATTGATGCAATTATTGAATTTGAAGATGAGTCTAATGCTTGGTTATCTGGAATTTCGGATCAAGATGAGACAATTGATGAATTTAATAATTGGGATTGGGCTTATAATTGGATTCGCTCAGGAAATCACGATTATGATGAGGGTGATAATCCAGCTGATGAAAGGGAAGACGAAAACGATTATCAATATGGAGCAGTTCAATTACCTAACAACGGCGGTTTAGATTATTATAAGGAAACCGATTTAGGCGAGGTGTTTGAGGGCATTTTAGGCGGCACTTGGGCTCCGTATAAGTTCACTTCATATTTTCACGATGGCCCTGCAGTAAGTTCGCTAGTAAGTTCTAAAGTTGATATGAATGAACTCCAATCTGTAGATATTATATTTACTTCAGATCAATCTAAATGGACGCGTTCAGTTGTTTTAGAAGCTCAAGATTTTGACACATTTGCAGAAGGTGGAGCAACCAAAATGTCACCTAGAGCAGCACAATCAGTTGATAAAGATGGTAATCCTGATGGAACAGGTACAGGCATGGGATGGTTCCCAGGATATGCTGTAAACCTCGAAACAGGAGAGCGTTTAAATATCATGTTTGCTGAAGATTCTTGGTTGTGGAGTGAAAACGGTAACGATATGAAATGGAATCCAACCTCTAATTTAGAAACAGAAGTTGCTCCATCTTATGATTACTCTAGTGGCCATGTTTTTGAAGGAGGAACTTATTTGCTTGGAGGTAAGCACTTTATTTATGTGATGAATTCAACCTATGATGAGTGTGCTACATACCGTAATTTATTCAATTCACCGGCTTTAATTCAAGCACAAATACAAATTTTTAGAGAAACAATGTGGGTAGGCTTCCCACTATTGAAGGAGGGTGAAGAGTTATTATCGAATAAAGCTACCGTTAAGTTAAGAGTGAAGAAGCCATTTACTGAATACGCTACTTCAAATAACCCAATCAATAATGACATGCCTGCATATGAATTTACAACTCGTAATATTAGTCCAGTAACAGCTGTTCAAGCCGCAGCAGATTCTGCATTAGCCATGATCAATGTTGTTCCAAACCCATATTACGCTTATTCAGCATACGAACAAAATCAGTTAGATAATAGAATTAAAATTACTAATCTTCCACAAACTTGTGAAATCAAGATTTACACGGTAGGGGGTCAATTGATTAAAACAATCAAAAAAGATGATCCAACAATTACTTCGGTGGATTGGGGATTAAAGAATGAGTACAATATTCCAATTGCAAGTGGACTTTACATTATCCATGTTGATGTGCCAGGGGTTGGAGAACGCGTGCTAAAATGGTTGGGAGTAATGAGACCAATTGACTTAGATACATTCTAATTAATAAAAAGAATAAAACAAGACCTATGAAAGGAATAAATAAGTTGGCGTCAGTTCTAATAGTTGGCCTTATGGTTGTTGCTAGTTTAGAACTACAAGCAGGAAATGAACAGCGCGTAGGACAAGCAGGTGCTACGCAGTTGCAAATCAACCCTTGGGCAAGAACAACTGGCTTAGGCGGAGCAAACATCGCTTCAATTACTGGACTAGAAGCAACTTTTGCCAATGTTGCTGGTTTGGCTTTTACTGAAAGTACGGAGTTGATTTTCAGTCGTTCCAACTATTTGATGTATGGCAATAACCAATCGGTAAGTAATATCAATGCATTTGGTTTTGCTCAAAAGATGGGCGAGTCATCAGTGTTAGCTTTAAGCATTATGTCAATGGGATTTGGTGAAATTGATATTACTACAGAAAATATTCCTGAGGGAGGTATCGGAACGTACTCGCCATCGTTAACAAATATTGGTGTTTCATACGCTAAAGAGTTCTCAAACAGTATTTATGGAGGTGTAACACTCCGGTTAATTTCTGAAAAGATTTATAACTTAAATTCTGGTGGAGCATGTTTCGATGCCGGTATTCAATATGTTACAGGCGCTAATGAACATATTAAATTTGGTGTTGCGTTAAAAAATATTGGTTCTAGAATGTTGTATGGTGGCGATGGTCTTTCATTTAGAGGTAACGCAGAAGAGGGAGATTATTTTTTAACCATTTCACAACGCTCCACTGATTTTGAACTTCCATCTTTATTAAATATTGGATTGTCTTATGATTTGCCAATGTTGCCAGAAGACCATAGAGTTTCTACTTCAGGAACTTTCACTTCTAACTCTTTTCAAAAAGATCAATTTAGATTCGGCTTGGAATATGCATTTAGAGATTTAGTAATGCTTAGAGGTGGATATGTATACCAAGAGGGAATTACTAACAGTTCGTACGAAGCAACTATGTCTGGCCCATGTGCTGGATTGTCTATAGAACTTCCAATGGGCGATTCTACTTTTGGAATTGATTATTCATATAGAGATTCACAAGTGTTCCAAGGGACACACTCAATTGGAGTAAGAATAGGCTTATAATAAAAGGCAAATAAAAAACTGAAGAGAAGGCCTTAGAGGTCTTCTCTTTTTAATTATATATCAGAACAGTAAATTAAATAGCTATGTCAGAAGTTGTTTATTATACAGAAGAAGGATTAGAAAAGCTAAAAGCAGACTTATATCAACTGAAATCAGTTGAGCGCCCGAATGTTGCGCGCCAAATTGCGGAAGCAAGGGATAAAGGAGATTTATCTGAAAATGCTGAATACGATGCAGCTAAAGAAGCGCAAGGGTTATTAGAGGCAAAGATTGCTAAAATGGAAGCAGAGCTTTCTAAAGCGCGTATTTTAGACGAATCACAAATTGATACTTCCAAAGTTTTAATTATGTCCAAAGTCACGATTAAAAACTCGGCTAATGGTGCTAAAATGACTTACACCATAGTGCCAGAAAGTGAAGCAGATTTAAAAGCAAAAAAGATTTCCATTTCATCTCCAATAGCAAAAGGTCTTCTTGGAAAAGAAGTAGGAGATACTGCCGAAATTCAAGTTCCTAATGGACTTATGAAATTCGAGATTGTAGATATCAGTAGATAATGCCAAGCATTTTTTCTAAAATAGTTGCAGGAGACATTCCTTGTTATAAAGTAGCAGAGAATGAAAATTTCTTAGCTTTTTTAGATATTTTCCCTTTGGCGAAGGGACATACATTAGTTATTCCTAAAAAAGAAACCGATTACATTTTTGACATGGAT
>CEUM01026195.1_pt1 | contig 17598 bp, 13 predicted proteins | sample 356421 | NCBI WGS metagenome assembly CEUM01 (sample SAMEA2622716, study PRJEB7988) | marine metagenome | biome: marine biome (ENVO:00000447); feature: surface water layer (ENVO:00002042); material: "saline water (ENVO:00002010), including plankton (ENVO:xxxxxxxx)" | depth 5 m | reverse complement strand
GATATAGAAAAATATGAAATAAGATTAGGAGGCGCTGCAAACTGTGCTCTAAACATTAAAGCATTAGGAGCAGAACCTATTCTATGTAGCGTATTAGGAAAAGATTTATATGGAGAAAGGTTCCAACAACTTATGGAAGAATCTAATCTTTCTGAAATTGGTCTATTTTTTTCAGATGTAAAAAAAACTACAGTAAAAACACGAGTGATATGTGAAGGAAAACATCAATTACGTATTGATGAAGAAGACACAAAACCTCTACAAATTGAAGATGAATTCCTGCAAAATGTTTTAGAGATTATTGATAGTTGTGAGGCACTTATTTTACAAGATTATAATAAAGGAGTACTAACAAAAAAGATTATATCTGATTTAATTTCGGAAGCTAACAAAAGAGGTATTCCTATAATTGTCGATCCTAAAAAAGATAATTTCTTAGAATATAAAAATTGTGATATCTTTAAACCAAACCTCAAAGAAATTAAAGAAGGAATGGAAATAAGTTTTAACGAAAAAATAGATTCTGAATTAGAAAATGTTACATTCAAACTTAAAAAGAAGTTAAATGCAAAAGGAATTTTACTAACTCTTTCTTCAGATGGAATTTGCATTAATTCTGACGAAGGATTTGTTCATACTCAAGCTTATGGTGGTCCAGTAGTAGATGTTTCGGGTGCAGGAGATACTGTTATTTCGGTAGCTTCTCTCCTATTATCTGAAAAAGTTTCTTATGAAGATATTTCAAAGATTTCCTGTCTTGCTGGAGGAATTGTTTGCCAAAAAGTAGGAGTTGTACCAATTAACAAAAAAGAACTAATATCAAAAGCATTACAAATAATTTAAACTATATAATTTGAGCAAAATTACTCCATATAACTCGACCGATTCTAAAAAAAAACAAATAGGTAAAATGTTTGATAATATTGCTGATAATTATGATTTTCTAAACCATTCATTATCTTTTGGAATGGACTATTATTGGAGAAGAAAAGCAGTAAAACAACTTACTAATAATCCTAAAACTATATTGGATGTAGCTACAGGAACTGCTGATTTTGCTATTTCTGCTTGCAGAATAAAAAAATCAAAGATTATTGGAATTGATATTTCGGAAGGTATGATAAATGTGGGTAAAAAGAAAATAAAAAAAAGAGGTCTTGAAGATAAAATCGAATTACAAATTGCAGACTCTGAAAAGCTTCCATTTTCAGAAAATAGTTTTGATGCTATTACAGCAGGATTTGGGGTAAGAAATTATGAAAACTTAGAAAAAGGGCTTTCTGAAATGTTTAGAGTACTAAATAAAAGTGGAATAGTCACTATTTTAGAGCCATCTAAACCAAAAACTTTTCCTTTAAAACAGATTTATAACACCTATTTTCATAAAATTTTACCGATTATAGGAAAATTAATCTCAAAAGATAATAGTGCTTATACTTATTTACCAAATTCGGTCGAGGCCTTTCCTAATGGAAGAGATTTCATCCAACATTTAGAAAATGTTGGATTTAAGAACTGTAAACATATTCCATTAAGTTTTGGTATAGTCGATTTATATGTAGCAATAAAAGAATGAAAGAATCGTTTTTGGTTCTAAAATGAATAGATACTTGTTACATATAATTGTCAGTATTTTGTTTGTCAATTTGGCAAAAGCACAGCTACAACCCACTCCTAAAAATCTTCCTAGATATGACTTCAAAAAAATACATTTTGGATTCACATTAGGCATTAATTCATTAGACTTTAATATAAAATATAATCCTGAAGTAATTTATCAAGATAGTTTATACGTTTTACATTCTAATAATCAGAAAGGATTTAATTTAGGAATAGTTTCAAACTTCAGATTAGGAAAATATACCGACTTCAGATTTGTACCCGCTTTAGTTTTTGGAGAAAGACATCTAATTTATTCATTTGCTGACAGTTTAAATAATATTGGTACGGAAAAGAAAAAAGTAGAATCTACTTTATTAGATTTTCCTATCTATATAAAGTATAAATCTGAAAGATATAATAATTTCAGATCCTATATTCTATTTGGTCTCAAATACAGTTTAGATATAGCATCTCAAAAAGATATTATTGAGGAAGATGAGGTAATTATAAGACTTAATCCAAACGATCTTATGGGCGAAATAGGGTTTGGAATGGATTTTTATCTAGAGTTTTTTAAATTCTCTCCACAGATTAAAATCTCAGCAGGAATTCTGAATTTATTAGACAAAGATCAAAGTGTTTATACTACATCCATCAAAAAATTATATACAAATGGATGGATGCTATCTTTTACTTTTGAGTAGAAAAAAGACATTAATTGGCTGAATTATGCTAAATAATTACATTTTTTTCATTTTTTAATGATTTTTTATAGATTTGTAATTTGAATTTTAATTAAATATTAATAAAATGGACATTTTTCTGTATATTTCATTAGCTTTAATTATCTATGTATTAGTTTTAATTCTTTTAAAAAATCTAAACTTTTGGAAGAAAAAAGAGAATAAAATTTATAATAATTGTTGCCCCTGTGAACTTCAAAAACCATTAGAAAGGATTAGAAGAAAAAAATTAGATTATTTAATTAACTACACAACCTTTCAATTATTTGATTTTAAACGATATAGATGCACTGAGTGCGCACTTGAATGTAGAAGATGGGACAAACCTTTTAGAGGAAAATTTTAATTACAAAATTTATTTAAAATAATTCCTACAGAAACCGAAACATTTAAAGATTCTGCATTTCCCTTTTTTGTAATAGTTATTTTTTCATTAGTTAAGTTTAAAATCTCTTGGGAAATTCCATGAGATTCATTCCCAAATACTATTAGTGAGTTCTCTGATAATTTACAATCCTGAATTTCAATACCATTCAATACTGAAGCATATATCCTGATATTATCATCTATATTATTAAACATCTCAGCTAAATTAGTATAAAAAACATTTACTCTTGAAATAGAACCCATTGTAGATTGTACTACCTTAGGATTATATAAGTCTACAGTATTTTCTGAACAATATATATTTTTTATTCCAAACCAATCACATATCCTTATAATTGTACCAAAATTCCCTGGATCTTTAATATTATCTAATGCAATATTAACACCAGAAAAATCAAAATTATTTTGTGTTTCGGGAATTTTTACAATTGCTAAAACTTCTGAAGCAGTTTTTAGTCCACTTATTCTATTTAGTTCATTTTTAGTAACTTCATTAATCTCTATTTTAGAAAATATTTTATTAGAATCTATCCATGCAGATGTAGCAAATATATTTGAAACCTCGTAAGAAGAATCTAATATTTCTAATACATTTTTTGTAGACTCTACTACAAATGATTTATTTAAAATCCTCTGTTTTTTTTGCTGTAAAGATTTTACTAATTTTATCTGATTCTTACTTATCACTTTATTAAATTTATTCTATTTATAAATTTATTCAAAATTATTGCTAAAATACTAACAATGTTTCTAATTTTGTTAATCTAAAAATAAATAAAAATTAAAATGTCAAAATTTGAATTAGGGGTTATTTCAGGAAAAGAAATAGGAGTAGTTTTCTCAGACGCTAAAAAAAATAATTACGCGTTACCAGCAGTAAATGTAAGTAACACATCTACAGTTAATGCTGTTTTAGAAACTGCAGCAAGAGTTAACTCACCAGTAATCGTACAATTCTCAAATGGTGGATGTCAATTTTTTGCAGGAAAAGGATTGTCTAATGTAGATCATCAAGCATCAATTGCAGGTGGAATATCTGGAGCTATGCATGTTCATTCAATGGCGGAACTTTATGGTGTTACAGCTATCCTACATACTGATCACTGTGCAAAAAAACTACTTCCATGGGTTGACGGATTGTTAGAAGCAGGTGAAGAGTTTTACGAAATACATGGAAAACCATTATATAGTTCTCATATGATAGATTTATCTGAAGAACCTATTGAGGAAAACATTGAATTATGTAAGGAATATCTAAAGCGAATGAGTAAAATAGGAATGAGTCTTGAGATTGAATTAGGAATTACAGGTGGTGAAGAAGATGGGGTTGACAATACTGATGTTGATAACAGTAAACTATATACTCAACCAAAGGAGGTTGCTTATGCTTATGAAGAGTTAATGAAGATATCAGATCAATTTACAATTGCAGCAGCTTTTGGAAATGTACACGGTGTTTATAAACCAGGAAATGTACAGTTAACACCTATTATACTTAAAAATTCTCAGGATTACATTGAGAAAAAATTCAATACAAAAAAACAACCAGTTAATTTTGTATTCCATGGAGGATCAGGATCTTCACCCGAAGAAATAAAAGAAGCTATTGGATATGGGGTAATAAAGATGAATATTGATACAGATCTTCAATGGGGATTCACAATTGGCACTAGAGATTATTTTGCAAAATACAACGAATATGTACAATCTCAGATTGGAAACCCTGAGGGTGAAGATTTACCAAACAAAAAATATTACGATCCAAGAAAATGGATTAGAGATGGAGAACTAACTTTTATTGAAAGGTTAACAAGATCTTTTGAAGAATTGAATAACATAAATAGAAACAGTTAGATATGGGATGGTTTAAAAGAATAAAAAAAGGAGTAACAACAGAAACTAATCAGAAAAAAGAAATTCCTGAAGGGTTGTGGTACAAGTGCCCTAAATGTAAAACAATTATAACTTCTGAACAGCACCATCAACAGTATTATGTTTGTAATAATTGCAATCATCATCACAGAATTAATGCAAAGGAATATTTTGAAATTTTATTTGATAAAAATAAATTTACTGAATTAGATCCAAATATGATTTCAAAAGACCCTTTAGAATTTGAAGACAGAAAAAAATATACAGAAAGATTAGAATCAATACAGAAAAAGACTGGTCTCAAAGATGCTGTAACAACCGCATATGGAAAAATCAACAAAAAAGATGCTGTAATTGCGTGTTTTAACTTTAATTTTATTGGAGGTTCAATGGGTTCTGTAGTAGGAGAAAAGATTGCAAGAGCAATTGATCACGCAAGAAAAACAAAAACACCATTAATCATTATTTCAAAATCTGGTGGAGCAAGAATGATGGAAGCTTCATTTTCATTAATGCAGTTAGCTAAAACCTCTGCTAAATTAGCTCAACTTGGTAATGAAGGAGTTCCTTACTTTTCAGTATTAACCGACCCCACAACTGGAGGAATTACTGCTTCCTTTGCAATGCTTGGAGATTTAAATATAGGAGAACCTAATGCTTTAATTGGTTTCGCGGGACCAAGAGTTGTTAAAGAAACAATAGGAAAAGATCTTCCTGAAGGATTTCAAACAGCTGAATTTGTTAAAGAACATGGATTCTTAGATTTAATTATAGACAGAAAAAACATGAAGGAAAAACTGTCTCAACTAATCCGAATATACTCATCATAATATAAATATATATTAATTGTTGTAGTTTAAAAACAATTACTATATTTGCAAACCTAAAACAAAGGAGAAAAACAATATGAGTTTAGACACACAACAAAAAGAAAAGTTATTTACAAAATACGGTGCCGGAAAAGAAGATTCTGGATCTGTTTTTAGTCAAGTAGCTTTATTCACAGAAAGAATCAAACATCTTACAGCACATTTAAAAAACAACAGAAAAGATTTTGGAACTCAAAGATCTTTACAGTTAATGGTAGGTAAGAGAAGAAAATTACTAGATTACTTAAAAAGAAAAGATGTTGTAGCTTACAGAAAACTAGTAAAGGACTTAAAATTAAGACGATAATTTACAATATAGATGACATTAAAAAAGGCAATTACCAAAATTGCCTTTTTTATTTTATAAACAACAAAGAGGCAAAACAGAAAAAAAATGAATAAAGAAATTACAAAGAAAATTACCTTAAAAGATGGAAGAGAAATTACTATTTCTACAGGTAAATTAGCAAGACAAGCTCACGGTTCGGTTGAAATAAGAATGGGTAAAACTCATATGTTAGCAACTGTTGTATCTAGCAAAGAGGCTAGAGATGGAGTTGATTTTTTACCGTTAACTGTTGATTATAGAGAAAAATTTGCTGCGGACGGAAGATTTCCAGGAGGATTCTTAAAAAGAGAAGCTAGACCAACAGATCAAGAAATATTGGTAATGAGGTTAGTTGATAGAATTTTAAGACCAATGTTTCCTGGTGATTATCACGCAGAAGTTCAAATAATGATATCATTAAATTCACACGACCCTGAAGTTTCACCAGATAGTTTAGCTGCACTCGCAGCCTCCACTGCGATTGCTATTTCAGACATTCCATTTAATGGACCAATATCAGAAGTAAGAGTTATTCGATTAAATGGAGAGTTTATAATAAACCCTTCTCCTGCACAAATGGAAGAAGCAGATATTGACTTAATGGTTGGAGCATCTGCCGATAGTGTAGCAATGGTAGAAGGAGAAATGAATGAAGTTTCAGAAGGAGAAATGATTGAAGCAATTAAAGAAGCTCATGAAGCAATTAAAGTTCAGTGTAAAGTACAAGTTGAATTAGCTTCAGAAATATCCTCTTCAACCCCAAAAAGAGAGTATTGTCATGAAACACATGACGAAGAATTAAGAGCAAAAATTAAAAACGACACTTACGAAAAGGTATATGCAGTAGCAGCAGAAGGACTTAGAAAAGATGAAAGATCAACAAAGTTTAAAGCTATAAAAGAAGAATGGATAGCAAACTTATCTGAGGAAGAGATAGAAAATTATGATAGTAACCTTATAGGTGTTTACTACCATAATGTAGAGAAAGAAGCGGTAAGAACACTAGTGTTAAATGAAGGTAAAAGATTAGATGGTAGAAAAACAAATGAAATTAGGCCAATTTGGTGTGAAGTAGATTATCTATCATCTCCTCATGGTTCCGCTGTGTTTACAAGAGGAGAAACACAATCATTAACTACCGCTACGTTAGGTACTTTACAAGATGTTAATAGATTAGACGGGGTTACATTTCAAGGACATGAAAAATTTTATTTACACTATAATTTTCCTCCATTTTCCACAGGAGAAGCTCGACCATTAAGAGGGACATCTAGAAGAGAAATTGGTCATGGTAATTTAGCTCAAAGAGCTTTAAAGAAAATGATTCCCGCAGATAATCCATATACTGTAAGAATTGTATCTGATATTTTAGAATCAAATGGATCTTCATCTATGGCTACAGTTTGTGCTGGAACTCTTGCACTTATGGATGCTGGTATAAAAATTGACAAACCAGTTTCTGGTATTGCAATGGGATTAATATCGGATGAAAAAGATCCAAATAACTATGCGGTACTCTCTGATATTCTAGGTGATGAAGATCATTTAGGAGATATGGATTTTAAAGTTACAGGAACTAAAGATGGTATTACTGCATGTCAGATGGATATTAAAGTTCAAGGACTTTCTTACGATATATTAGAACAAGCTCTTAATCAGGCAAGAGATGGTAGATTGCATATTTTAGGCAAACTAACCGAAGTAATAGACTCTCCTAGAAAAGAGTTGAAACCACATACTCCTAAGATTGTCGTTCTTGAGATTCCTAAATCAACAATTGGTGGAGTAATTGGTCCAGGAGGAAAAGTCATACAAGAATTACAAGCTAAAACAGAAACTACTATATCAATAGAAGAAGTAGATGAATTAGGTAGAGTAGAAATCCTCGGTACAAATCAAGAAGGTATTGATACTGCTGTTTCTAAAATAAAATCCATTGCATTTGTTCCTGAAGAAGGAGAAATTTATAAAGGTAAAGTAAAATCAATTATGCCATACGGAGCATTCGTAGGTATCGCACCTAATGTAGATGGATTGTTACATGTGTCTGAAATTGATTGGAAAAGAATAGAAAATGTAGAAGATGTTTTAAAGGAAGGACAAGAAATTGATGTTAAGCTAATCTCAATTGATCCAAAGTCTGGAAAGTTAAAATTATCTAGAAAAGTATTATTACCGAAACCCGAAAAAAAATAATTTGAAATAATCGTAACCTTTTCATTAAACTTTACGTAAAAGTCCTTGAATTACAATAGTATTTAAAAACATTAAATTACATGAGACAACTTAAAATTACAAAACAGGTAACAAACAGAGAAACACCTTCATTAGATAAATACTTACAAGAAATCGCTAAAGTAGATTTAATTACTCCAGAAGAAGAAGTAGAATTAGCACAAAGAATTAAAAAAGGAGATAAAGTTGCATTAGAAAAACTTACTCAAGCTAACCTTCGTTTTGTAGTTTCAGTGTCAAAACAATATCAAAATCAAGGACTTTCTCTTCCAGATTTAATTAATGAAGGTAATTTAGGACTGATTAAGGCAGCTCAAAGATTTGATGAAACAAGGGGGTTTAAGTTCATATCATATGCAGTATGGTGGATTAGACAATCAATTTTACAAGCGTTAGCTGAACAATCTAGGATTGTAAGGCTTCCATTAAATAAGATTGGGTCAATTAATAAGATTAATAAAGCATATGCTAAATTAGAACAAGAATTTGAAAGACCTCCAACGGCTGAAGAAATTGCTGAGATTACAGATTTATCAATTACGGAAGTACAAGAATCTTTAAAAAATACAGGAAGACATGTATCTATGGACAATCCTCTAGTTGAAGGAGAAGACAGCACCATGTATGATGTTTTAAAATCTGATGAAAGTCCTAGTCCAGATCAAGATTTAATGCTGGAATCTTTAAGAAAAGAAATTAGAAGAGCTCTTGATACTTTAACTCCAAGAGAAGCTGATGTTCTTTCTTCATACTTTGGATTAAGTGGTGGTCATGCTATGACATTAGAAGAAATTGGAGAGAAGTTTGACTTAACAAGAGAAAGAGTAAGACAAATCAAAGAAAAAGCTGTAAGAAGGCTCAAGCATACTACTAGGAGTAAAATTCTAAAAACCTATCTAGGATAAAAATTTAAAAGAGGAATATCATTCCTCTTTTTTTTATTTTTAAATTTGTCAAAAATTTAATATCGATGAGTATAATTATAGCACCATCAATTTTAGCAGCAGATTTCGGAAATCTACAAAGAGATTGCGAATTAGTAAATAATAGTAAAGCAGATTGGTTTCACCTAGACATTATGGATGGTGTATTTGTTCCTAATATTTCTTATGGAATGCCAGTAACAAAAGCTATAAATAAAATAGCTAAAAAAACACTTGATGTTCACCTAATGATTGTAGAGCCTGATAGATATATAGAAACATTTAAGAATTTAGGAGCTGATATTTTAACCGTTCATTATGAAGCTTGTAATCATCTGCATAGAACTCTTCAAAATATAAAAGCAAATGGAATGAAAGCTGGAGTTGCTGTTAACCCACATACTTCTATTAGTTTACTAAAAGATATTTTGTTAGATGTTGACTTAGTATTAATCATGTCTGTAAATCCAGGTTTTGGAGGACAATCATTTATTGAAAATACATATAACAAGATTGAAACTCTTAAAAAAATGAGAACAGAAAGTGGATCAAATTTCATTATAGAGGTTGATGGAGGAGTACAGATCAATAACGCTCCCAAACTAATTAAATGCGGGGCAGATGCCTTGGTAGCGGGGAGTTTTGTATTTAAATCTGATGACCCTATAAAAACAATAGCTGATTTAAAAAATTGCTAATTTCCATTTAAATAATCTCTTAAATACTCAAACTCTGATGTTAAATCTCTATTTTTACAAATAATAGCCCTACTTATTATATTATCTTTATCTTCTCCTATTAGATTTGGTAATATTTTATCAATAAACTCTTTGCCAAAATCTTCAGAAGAATCTTTAGGTAATTCACAAGGTAAATTATCGACCGCCATTACCGCTACTACCCCATCCTTTAAATAGTCATCTTCATTTTCTGAAAAAGGATTATATCCATAAATAGGACTTTCTATTGTTGAAGATCTTATAGTTGAAGCAACTGGGCCATCGATATCACAAGATATATCTGCAACTACTTTAATATTAAAATCCTCTGATCTAACATCCTCTCTTGTATAAAGATAAGGAGATCCACTTGAGTAAAAATGACCTGATATAAACAAATCAGTAACTCTAGCATATTTCATAAAAGTAGATTTATATTTTTCGGGATTTGCGTAGAAATCATATTTTTCAGAATTTCCTCCATCTATCCTCACATTATAATCCATTGTATCAATTCTACAAAAAACTGCTTCATCAAATTCTCTATTTAAGAAATCATATTTTGAAACCTGTTTAATTTTAGAAAAATTTAAAATTTCAAGAACTCCATTTGCAACTCGTCCATTTCCAGTAATTAAAATCTTTTCTTTTTTCAATTTTAGTTTCAACAATTCAGATTCAACCTCTCCTCTCCCATCACATAATTTTGCAGCCTTTAAGTTATATTGCCCTGATTTTAACCCATAAGTTAAAAGTCCATTATATGCACCTACAATACCCGCATACCTTCCAAATCCTAACAATCGTTTATTATTAATATCTTTTAGAAGTTCATAATCTACCATCTGTATGTTAAGGTTCACCATTTTTTGCAACAACTTTCTATTATAAGGCTGCTTCTTAATTGTATGAGAAAAGAAAAAATACATTTTAGATGAGATAAGTAAACTATTTGGCACTTCTTTTACTCCTAATAGAACATCACATTCAGAAAGATCTTCAACAATTTTAACACCTTCCTTTTTATATAATTCATCTGAAAAACAACGAATATTACTAGATTGCACAAACAGATCTATAGTTGTGTTTTCTATAATCCATTTACATTGACTTGGAGTAAAAACTACTCTTTTATCAGGAGGAAACTTTTCTTCTCTTAATATTCCAATTTTCATCTTTATTTCAAATTTTTACAAAAATAATTATTAGATCTTAACAAACTAAATTATTTCTTATTTTTGCGAAAGATCTTTAACATATTGGGACTGACTTGGATTTGACTGCAAGATGCGTTGAATTGTAAGCATGTCGAGCATTGTTTTTTGGCTCGTAAATATCAAAATTCAACTTTTTTAATTGGCGAAAATAATTACGCTTTAGCTGCCTAATTGATATAATTACGTATGCTTTTGTCTCTGTCTAAGGATCTCCTGATTCCTTATACTAAGGAGGCATCATTAAGTTCAGGATAATTAATCTATTTCTTCTATAGATTAGTGAAAAGTTATGAAGATAAGAATTAGGAGTGGTTGCTTTTTCCCGACCTTTTTTCGAAAAATAAAATTAGATAAACATGTAGAAATCTTTTTAACTCCTTGTTAGGACGTGGGTTCGAAACCCACCAGTTCCACTGTAAAAAACCCTTGTAATCTAGTGATTGCAGGGGTTTATTTTTTAGTAGACTCAAAATCCTAGTAGTTTACAATCTATTTTTTTTCCGTCTTCTTTCCAACATTCAATATTCTGATAATTATCTGGATCTTCATCAATTGGATTGTTAAATGCATGCATCGCTAATTGTCCATTTGGATAAAAATATTTTTCATATTCCTCTTGTCCTGTATCTGGATTAAACATTCTTTCCCTAAGTAATATATGATCTTTATTGTAGTATGAGAATATTCCATATTCTACACCATTTTTGTAAAATCCTTTTCTGTAACCTCCTTCATCATAGTACCAAATACTCAAACCGTTTCTTCTACCATCTATAAAAGTACATTCTTCTTGTATCTTATCATTATTCCATAATTCACAATTAATACAGTTCAATAATTCACCTTGAAAATATATCCCATTTCCTGTTGCTATAAAGTCTTCTTCTTCAATATTAATTTTTTTTTGTCCAAACCCAATCAAAGGGACACATAGTAAGATAAGTATTAATTTTTTCATTTTAATTTATTGTTGATTTTTTGAAAATACCATTGACACTAATCAAAAGGTTCGAAATCTAATATATTTTTATCGTTTTCAGTAACATGTCTGATATTATTTATAATTTCATAATATATTGATCCCGTGTACTCACTATAACTAAGTGACAAACTAAGAAGATAATAACTACCTTTTTTTAGATATTCTGGTTGAATGTCAAAATTCTCAGATCCCGCCCAATCAATAGAGTAATTTTTGTATGATCCATCTTGATAACTAAACCTCATAAAATAATATGGAACATCATCATCACTATAACTATAGGATTTTAGTTTTGCTATCATTTCAACGCCGCAAGAAGTAACACCACCACGAGCATCGTCAACTGAACTTATAACACTTCTTAAAGAGTCAATTTTATTATATAAGTCTTCTTCTTTACCTCTAAAGTCAATCTCTTGATCAACTATTTCATAATTCATACTATCAATGACTTTTTCAATTTCAAATTTTAAATTAGAATTAATTAATAATAATTCTTTTACATCTCTTTTGAAGCTTTCAGAATCTTTTTTTAGACTATCATTTTCTGAAATTTTTAATGAAAGTTCATTTTTATAACTATCAATTTCTGATATTTTAATTGAAATTTCATTTTTAAGACTATCTACAATTTCATTCAATCTAAGTATTTGTTTTTTCTTACTCTGTCCTAAAGAAAGAAAAGGAACAATACATATTAGTATCATTATTTTTTTCATATTTTTTTTAAAAAAATTAATATTTTTTTTCAGTAGAGTAACTTAAGAAAAACTTAATGTAAGTAAATAGATCTAACTATTCAAACAAAATCTTTCTTTCTACTGTACCATCTTTATATATAAATATCAACAAAGTATTCTTTCTAAAAGGAACCTCCCTGCCTAAAATATCAACAATTTTATCTATTTCTGAAAAATTTATTTGCTCGTAAATAGAGGTTGCAGCAAAATCTACATACATAAAGGATGTGTCCGAAACACAACCAATTGCGTCAGTTACTATAAAATAGTAGATCCCATTAATCAAAGGAGTGAATTGCAATACTCCCCCATTACTTGTGGAGGAACTTAACAAACCATTGGGACCATAAATATCGTAAGTATAAGGTGAAACACCATTTAATGCAGAGGCATCAATATCTGTGCCATTTAAACTTAAACTAGATGATAAATCAGAGACTGACAGATAGGTAATTACTATGCTATCACAAATATATCCATTCGTTAGTATATCAGTATAAATTCCATCTGTATTGTATACATTATTTCCTACAACAATACTATCACCTAAGCAAATATCTACATTATTACTAACATTATGAGTTGGATAAACAGTAAGAATAGTATTAACAATACTATCACAACCATAAGAGTTTGTTAAAATATCTGTATATGATCCCTGTTGACTATAAACATTATTGTTTATTGTATAAGTTTGTCCGTTACAAATATTTTGTAAATTAGTCTGAACTGAACTCTGAGTTACATTAATTTGATGAGTAACAATACTATCACATCCTGAAACTGAAATGAATGTATCTTGTATTATAACAGGAGTTGTATAATACTGACCAGAAATTAAAACACTATCTCCCAAACATATTGAATAATTCTGTTGGCTACTTAAAATCGGATAAACAGTTAGATTTGTATTAATAATACTATCGCATGTACCATTTGATAAAGTGTCTGAATATTGCCCTGTTAGAGTGTAAATACTACTACCAACACTATAATAACTTCCCGAGCAAATACTTACATTGTTAGTAGATGCTGTAGTATTACCAACTGTTAAATCTGTAATAATAATACTATCACATCCATTAATACTACTAAATACATCTGTATATAATCCCGTACTATTGTAAGTATTGTTTCCTACAGTTATACTTCCTCCATTACATAAATCTATATTCTGAGTAGAAATATAATCCTCTAGAATAATTGCTTCCACTGGTATTAAATTAGTGTTACAAGATTCTTTCTCAATTTCCCAATCATAAAAGAAATAATAATATCCAGCAGATGCATTGGTACCGGTAATTGAAATTATATTTGAAATATTATATGGAAATTGAGCACCAGTAGAGTTTCTGAACATGTCATTATTGTTGCCATTAATACCTAGTTGCAAATCATTTTGTACGGGTAAATCAAAATTTAAATATAATCTATAGCCATTATTAATTGATGAGGGAATAAATACGTTTGTATCCTTCAAAATCGTACCACTACTATTTCTCAACTCAATTGTTCTATTACCATCAGAATAAGCATACACTAATACAGAAACTAATTTAGAAGGTGTATAATTATCAAAAATTAAATGTCTATTCCCCTGGTATGCACCTCCAGCACCAAAAGTATTATCTGATGGACCTCCAAATATATTAGCAAAATTCATTTCAGCTTGTGCATAGTAGGTAGTAGAATTATTTAAAACTGGAGTTGTAAAGATAGGTCCTGAGAATAATAAATTTTGTCCTAAAGGATCAGAGTACCACTTGACATTATTATTAGATGAATTAGATTGTAATATTAATGAAGAACTTCCACATGCTGAATCTGGAATTAAACTTAAATTCAAATCCATTATATTTACATAATCTATAAGACTATAAATATTTGTTCCATATTGGTTAGTTGTTGTTAAGCTTACAGAATAAATTCCTCCAGTCTGATATGTGTGACTAGGATTTTGTAAATTAGATGTATTTCCATCACCAAAATCCCAAAACCAACTTGTTGGCCCATTTGAAGATAAATCTGTAAAATTAATAGTTCCACTACAACTCATTGTATCAGAAGCTTCAAACAACGTTACAGGTGGTGCACTTGGATAAGTACAAGTCCAATCCATTTCAAAACCTTGACCATTAACACCTGCGTCCGCATGTAATAATATAGTAATAGCTCCTCCAGATGATGATATTGTTCCAGGTGAGTTATTACAAAACTGCCCTAATGACGGAGAATTGATAGAATTACCATCAAAAATTTCTACATAATCATAAATACAATTGGTACTGTTTTCTAAATCAAATGTAAGGAAATCTATTGTTACTTGACTAGCTCCAATTGGAGATATTGTTACCCAACTATCATTATTATCGAAATAATTACCATTTGGTCCACCAACATCATATAATGTACCACTACATGCTGTTTGAGTAGAATTACCAGTAACCATTGTAATAATACACGGATTATTTGCATTAATATCAATCAATGATTGAGAAATAATACTATCAACACCAAGTGGACCTGTTGCAATTAAACTTACAGTATATGTTCCAAAACTTGTATATGTGTGAGATGGATTAGTAGAAGTACTTGTATTCCCATCACCAAAGTCCCAGTAATATGAGTTAGAAAAGAACGAAGTATTAGTAAAATCTACTGTAGCTGGTACATTACAAAAAATTGAATCAGATGCAAAGAAGTCTGCTGAAGGTGGAGAAGTTATTTGTAAATCAATGCTCCATAGACCTCTTCCATATGTTGCTGCGATTAATTTATTAGACTGATATTGTATTTCCAATTCTGAAACTATGACATTAGGCAATGTTAAATTGTTAAAATTTGACCAATCGGAAGAGTTATTATCTCTAATAAAAACTCCTAAATCTGTACCAATATATAAAGTTTCAGAATTACTATTTTCATCTAAAACAATAGTATTTACTGGTATATTTGGAAGTGTTCCAGAATAATTTGTCCAACTATTTCCACCATCTAGTGATTTATATACTTTTTGAGATGATGTATATCCTGATAAAGTAATCCAAATTTTATCAGGATCAGTAGGATGAACAGCAATATAAGTTATAGTTTTATTCGGTAAACCAGAACTAATGTCACTCCATGAGTTACCTCCATTATTTGTAACATATAAATCTGCGCCATCAGCAAAGTAAATTCTTGAAGGATTGGATTTTGAAATGGCTATTTCATCAATTCTGTTTCCATTAGTTACTCCATTTGTAATTGTATTCCAATTATTACCACCGTCGGTAGATTTATATAGTTCATCGTAACCAATGTAAATTATGTTAGGATCGTTTCTATCAAGAATATAAGGGGTTTCCCAAGCTCCATTGTTAGCTGGAGCTATACTTGTAAAACTATTACCTCCATTTGTAGATTTTCTTATATCTCCATAATATAATGCTCCATACATAATATTTGAATTAGTATAATCAATTATGCATTCCATTCCATCTCCACCAATTACGGGATCCCAATTATTTCCATCTTTCAAAAAGGTACCATTATCTTGAGAACCAGTAATTACTAAATCTTGTACAGTTTGTGAAACACCAAGACTATAAAATTGGGTTATTTGTAAACCATCTGAAATATCTGTCCAATTATTACCATTATCAGAAGATACATACAGTCCACCATCATTTCCAGAATATATATAATCATTAATTGGATTATACTTTAACATATGTTCATCCGCATGCATGTATGTAGTTCCACTCGCTCCATACCAATGAGTATTTATGTTCCAGCTTTGTCCTCCATCAATAGACTTCCATGTATTTACTCCTCCTACGAATAATATATTTTCATCATTAGGGTCACAAGCAAAAGCTAAATCATACCAAGCTTGACCATCAGTGTCTGATCCTGTTACTGACCATCCCAAAAGATTAGGAGAGTTAGATTGTTGATTCCAGTTTTGACCTTCATCAAGAGATTTATAAACAGCATAAAATCCATTATTATTATCACCGAAAAGCGCATACACTACAGAAGGATTATCTGGTGTAACTGCCACACATGCCCTGACAACAGATGAAGTTGATGGTAAACCTGAACCAGATTGACTCCATGTAATACCATTGTCAATAGATTTGTATATTGAAGTACTACCCTTTGATGCACCATATACTATATTGGAGTTTGTAGTATGAAATTCTATATCAGTCATATTTACAGAAGAGAAAGTATTAGTAAAATTTACACCACTATCATCAGAGCGATAAATCCCATTTGAAGTTGATACAATAATTACATTAGTGTTTATTGGATCTATAAGAACTCTATTTCCTCTATAGTAGTTAGTGATATTGAAAGAAAGGCCGGTAGTATTAAATGTATTTCCACCATCATTAGATTTCATAAGTCCATAAGAATATGTATCACCACCATCTCTATCTCCAGTTATTATAAAAATTTCATCAGGATTAGAGGGATTTATTGCAATATCAGAAACCCCTAAATTATTCAAAAAATCTGTGGATGTGCTCCAAGTTTGTCCACCATTATCAGATTTCCAAAAACCTCCAGCTGGTGCTCCTACATAAAGCTTATTCGGATCAGTTGGGTGAAATGATATAGTGTTAACTCTTCCTATTCCTCTTTTATCTCCATTTCCTTGAATAGGTACATTAACTGGTCCAACTTGAGTCCAAACATTGTTAGAATATGGAATAGAATTATTTTGTAATCTTAAATATTCCTCATAAAGTATCTCTGGTCTAATCTCACCATCAGGATAAACTCTTTTTTCTATAAAATTCTCCCAACGTTTATATTGTTTCCAACCTTTACCTTTTTCATAAGGCTTATTATTCCAATATTTATTAAACTCTTCTTGTATTTCATAGAAGTTTTTATTTGGATTTTGCAAATCTTCAGTCCATTTTTGTGAATAAACAACTAAAGGAAATAAAAAGATAATTAGAAACTTTTTTCTCATAATATTTTTTTT
>CEUM01109847.1_pt1 | contig 17655 bp, 12 predicted proteins | sample 356421 | NCBI WGS metagenome assembly CEUM01 (sample SAMEA2622716, study PRJEB7988) | marine metagenome | biome: marine biome (ENVO:00000447); feature: surface water layer (ENVO:00002042); material: "saline water (ENVO:00002010), including plankton (ENVO:xxxxxxxx)" | depth 5 m | reverse complement strand
CCCATCGCTGCCCCGTTCTGTTGCTGAAACATTGGTGCCTGTTGATACATTGCGTGATGCTGTGTCGCACCGGAGAAGGCTTGACCTTGAACGTTCGGGGGGGCTTGCTGCCCAAATCCACCTACCATGTTGCCCTGAAGTTCGTTAAGTCCCATCGTTCCACCCCCCATGACCGGCATTGCATGCGCCTGCGCCGGAGTGTCGAACAAGTTCATGATATCATTCTTTGATATTTCTGGCTTTTGCGCGGGCTGCACATCCGCTGGCGGCATGTTGTTCGTCGGCGCCGACGCGAAGTCACCCCAACTATCATCAGCGATTGTTTGCTCTGAAGCTGCTTGCCCTGGAACCGGAGGAGCCGTGAAATCGCTCCACTGGTTTGCCGTCTGTCCGGAACCCGTGTTGAAATCCGACCATTGACTCCCACCAACCTCTGCAGCGGGCTGATTAGTTGGTGCGGGAAGGTCCAATGATAGCAAGTCTGCTATCCCATTCTGTTGGACCGCCGCCGACCCCACTGAGGACATTTCTCGCGTGGGTTCGGGTTCAATAGGAGTCTCGACGGGAGGGCTCGCGACTTGAGCAACCTCTTCTGGTCCACTTCGACTGCTATCTTTGTATCTTCCTCGTTCGTATTTATTCTTAATGAATCTCTCGCACGCGTCTCGGCCACTTCCTGGTCCCGGTTTCGCTCCCGTTTGGAGCTCAGCCTCCCAAAAACCATTCGCCCTGGCGTTGCCCATGCCTTCCATGAACGCCACCTGCTCTTCAGTCCACTTATCCAATGTCGTCGATTTGACCTTGGATATGTGCACGCCCAACCCGCGATGCGATCCGCTGCAGTTGGTGCAGAAAAACACTCCCAACGACGTCGACGCCCACCTGGGCAAGCGCATCGTGCACTCGGAACACGTGAGATTTTCCGATCGTTTCAGGCACTCCTGGAGACGCTTTTGAAGCGCTTGCTGCTCGCGCTCGCTCATCGCGACGTCGCGCTGAGTTATCGAAAACTACTTCTCTCGACACGTGCGATCGCTGAACTCGCTCGTCTCCGTTCGGCGGGCGCACTCTGACGATGGCGGTGTGGGCGGAGAGCGCGCCCGCCGTGGCCTCGGACGGCAGATCCGCTCGACACCGATCTTCCGAGAGATTCGAAATGATTCTCAGGCATTTGGCGTCGCTGAATAACACATCCATCGTCCTCGCCAGTGGATCTCCGCGTCGTAAAGAGATCCTGAGCAATATCGGCGTCGTCTTCAACGTCGTCAAAAGTAAGTTCGAGGAGGATTTGGACAAGCGGAACTACGATGGCGCCGCGGCGTACGCCCAGGCCACGGCTTGGATGAAAGCGAAGGACGTCTGCGAGAATTGGGATTGTTCCGAGCTCGGTCCCATTCCAGACGTGATCATCTCCGCTGACACAGTGGTCGAGAGCGACTCTGGGGAAATATTGGAGAAACCGGCGGACAAGAGCGAGGCTACGAGGATGTTACAGGCGCTATCGAATGGGAAGAGTAAGGTGCATACGGGAGTAGCCCTCCTCGCACCCAAAGTACCCCGTCAAGGAGGTGCGATTTATGGTAAGAGCTTTAGCGAGACCACAAAAGTAGAATTCGCCGAGCTGAGCCTCGCTGAAATCGAAGCGTACGTAGCAACCGGAGACCCTTTTGATAAAGCTGGAGGTTACGGTATTCAAGGTGCGGCGGGCGTCTTCATTCGAGGGATTGTGGGTGATTATTTCAACGTCATGGGATTCCCAGTCCACGCGTTTGCGCGTGAAATCGAATCAATGGTCCCACCAATATTGGAACACGCATAGCTCGCGGCTCGGAGTCTTAAACCTACCGGCAGCGACGGCGGCAGCGACGGGACCCGACTATTTAAGTAAACATTACAAACCTTCTATAATGGTTAGTCTTAAACCTACCCGACTATTGAAATATCTATTTCTAAACTGTACCATAATTCCTCCGGACCACACCCAACTAAAGCTTACGCAGACCGATGTGGACTCCGTGGAACAGATTGTGAGAATACAAGGTGGAGCCTAGCTCGAAAACTGTTCCCGGGTCAGGAAGTAATCTCCTTCGCGCTCCAGCGTTAAATTTCAATTTTGATAACCACGGTGTGGGTGTCGTCAAACTATGGTGCTGGTTGTTCATTGATTCACTAGGAGTACCGTCGCGCAGGAACTCAAAGCCGTATGTATCTGTTCCACCAACCATATCAAATTCATCTTCGAAATCGTCCCAGTATTTGTCGAAGAGGTCTCTGAACGTATTTGTGATGCACGTGCGGATTGCAAAATAATCCTCCGTGCGTGCCCCTGGTCCATGCACAAAAATACCGATTTCGACAAATTCCCACTCCACGACAGCAAGGCGTACCTCACTTTTCTGTTCGTTGAGATCAAACGCACTCAGCGAACACTGCAGAGGAATGTAATGGGGAAAGCTACAATCCGCTTGCCACATGGTGCGAACATCCGGACAATCAAGAGCGGGTACTAGAGCCCAATCTTCATCATGCTCGTCTGGATGAAATCGGCCTGCCTCCACTAGTTTTTTGCGAAAGATAAACCAAAGTCTCTCAAACGGCATAGTGTCATTCATGGGAAAGGGCGTCTCAAAATCGTCAAACTGAGCGTAAACGATGAATATGGGTCTCCCTTCTTGCTTTGCGGCAGGTGGTTGCGCATTCGTGGGAGTCGCTGGCGCTTGTTTCGGGATTGGCGCTTGTTTCGGGATTGGCGCCTGTTTCAGAGGTATGACGATTTCTTCAGCGTCCATGATTGCATTGCTGAGAGCGAATTCAAAATCTGGCTGACCTGGGGGGACATTGAAATAATATGTGATGAACGGAACGAGTGTGCCTATAGCTGTGCAGCCCGGAACTGGGACATACTGCGGAATCTCCATCTCGAACATTGCGACCACCATTTCTGGAATCCTGAAAATGTGTCGTTCATCAAACGTCTCGAATATTTGTCGGAACAACTCGAGTGTCATCACCTTGAATCCAGGTCTCCGTCTTTGGCCCATCGCTAAATGACGCACGAACATGTAGTACGGCGAATCGGGTTCTTCCGGATGTTCTGGAGCGAAGATGAAATTCGTAACTTCAATCAACATGGCTATGCTCTTCACAACCACAAGATCGGTACCAGAAGGAACGATAGCTGCCAGTGCATTGCAGAGCTCATCATTTTGCCCGAATGCTCGTTCCGTCATGATCTGAATAGACCAGGCCATGAAAGCCGGCATATAAGTGTCAACCCAGGTAGCTTTACCGCGTGTCAAACACCTATCTTTCACCAAATCTTTCACCAAATCTTTCAGCAATTGATTGACTTCTTTGGAGTTCGGTGAATTCTTGCCACATTTTTCACAGTTCTCAACCTCGTGCTCTTCACACGCCGAGAATTTGAACGTCGAATTCCACTCCCTACCGCCATCTTTGTAGTAAACAAGTCTGCAATCTATGTCCCCTACGAAAGGTTCGAATTCATTTGAAGTCGGGCAAGCCTCTCCTTTGAGGTTAAGTCTAGCATAGTCGTATTTCTGTCGTATTGGGAAGTCTCCGCCCAATGAAGCTTGTGTGGCTTCTACCATCCGGTTTCTGATTGCTTTAACGTTGCATTTTGTTCCAGGATCCAAAACTTCTAGCATTTCCCTCAAGGGTTCCGGTAAATCGGCGATCGGAGTATTGCTGAGTATATCGTCCATCTTGGCCACCATTTCTTGAGTCTGCTCTGGACTCAACTTGTCAGCCACGCGGTTGCCCCAAGTTGACGCGTAACTCTGAAAGGCGTCCAAAACATCTCGAGCAGCCAACTTCTGATGGTCAGATCCTCGTGAATCGGGCTCGGCTCGCCCTCGCGGCGGCTTGTTGGCCATGCCGCGGCTTCTCGGCGTCTATCGATCGGGAGGAAAGAGTCCAAGGAGTGTCACGCGATCTCGCCACCGAGACTTCGCTCGCGACCGCGACACGTCCGCGACACGTCCACGCGAGACGATGACCGACGTAAAATGACCTCGGACGAGAGTCGCGCGCGCGCGCCCCTGCGTTGACGATTCTCGACGATTCACCGCTGAGGCGTCGGACAGACTCGTCGAATCTTTCGACGAGGAGTGAGGTTGGCTGGTCGGTCGCCATCCTCCAAGCAGAGGCGCCTCGCAAAGATACCGGCGCGAGCGCGGCGCGAGGGATGCAACCAGCGATGGCTCCAGGGATGACGTCATCGGGCTCGTGAACGCGATGAATGGGTCCGAGACCAAGGCGAGGGCGACTGACACGCCGCTCATGGAACTGGGCGCTCTGGAATCTCGCATCGTGCTTCTGCGGCCGAGCACTCGGAATCGGTCGCCCTACATCGTGGACGTGCGAGTGATGGAGAGAGAGAGGATAGGCTGTAGATCAAATAACGTGAGTAAAAGTACATGCGTTTACATTTCATTCATTTCGATTCATTTCGATTTGTCGGCGTAAGTCTCATCCGCTTGTGGTGAACGTCCCATGTTCATTTCGTATTCACGTATGTGGTTGTTGTAATTGTGTAGAGGAAAGTTGGTTGACGCTCTGCGCCCTCTAGCTTGAACTAACGCAGTGTCATAGGCTATCGCGGCTTTTTGAGGCGAGTCGAAGAGCCCCAGGTACAGATGTGAGTTCCTTGGCACCCCCAGTCGCGCCTCGTGCGAAGCCTTCAGAGTGTCTTCTCACCTCCATGATCAGCTCATCCAATGTGAGTGAGTCGATGAAATCTATCAAATCTGCGTATCGAGATTCTGGAAAGTTCATTTTCAGCGGGCGCGAACCGGTTCTAGATCGATCGCCCATTCGAGAAAGTTTCAAAACGATGATGTCGAAAGCCTCAGCCGCAAACTCTTCCTCCACATGACCTCCCAGGTAAACTTGGCGCCGAGATTCTCTCAACCATACGTGTGCCTCGTACCGTCCAGACTTTGCATGTCGACAAACGCCATTGAATCTCGATGATCGAGGCTTGCCACGCGGTGTTTGGTAAGGGACCGATGACGAAACAATCACCGGTGGTTGTAGTCTCGTAATCGGTGGCCTTCCACGGCGTTTCATCGTCTGCGTTCTCGGGGTTCCTCGCGACGTTGATGGACCGGTGTGTTGTGTTGGAGTCTTGAATTTTCGCGTATCTGCTGTGTTTTGTGAATCAGATGGAAAGTATTCCATCTCATGAGCCGCTTGCTGATTGAACACGTCCTCCCACGCGCTATTGTTCAGAGTTGGAGTCTCCCTGGTGCTCTCGTCAAAGAGACACAGAAAATCGTCTGGCGCTCCGACTGGAACTCCGTGCGACTCTTTCGGCGGTTTTTCCTCAAAAATCTTTTCATTCAGTTGTTTTTTGATGTTTTCTTCCTTCGATGCCGTCGCCGGTGCCTTCCCCGCCCGACCTCTGGTCCGCATATTCCTTCCGGAAGTGTTTCGAACCCTTTTCTCTGCGTGTGTCGAGTCGCACACGCGCCGTATCCGATGTGCTCTCGCGTCACCGACCGCCTCGTTCGATTGTACAATTTTCAAACGTTCCAAACGCGCGCTCAACACTCCGTTCGCGGGCGTTGCGCTCTCCCGTCGCGCGCTTCAAACGTCTTCTCTTCCACTCCTTCGCCCGCGCGGGCGCAGGCTGGCGGGCGTCACACGTTCGCATCCGCGCCACCAGTGTGATTCTGTAAATCTCATACAATATAGAATGATTGAATGCGTGCCAAAAACCCGAACATGATAAAAAACATAAAACAGCCGCCACGAAAAACGAGGGTGGATCGGAGGGGCGGCGCGCGGGGTTTGGGAGGGTTCGGGACAGAACGCGCCGCCGAGGTCGTGGACCCGCGCGAGCATCGGTCGTCGACTGGAGGCGGAGAGACACGGGCGCGATGGATCCCGCCATGCTCGATGGGTTCCCGGAGGAGGATAAGGCGAAGATGATGGGAATGATCGAACAGATGCAGACGCGAGACAGCTTGCGGATGTATAACAACTTGGTCGAGCGGTGCTTCATGACGTGCGTGCAGTCGTTTCGGAGGAAAACGTTGGAGAAGGACGAAGAGAGATGCGTGTCGAAGTGTTGTGAAAAGTTTTTGAAGCACTCCGCGCGCGCGAGCGTGAGATTCGGGGAGCTGAACGCACAGTCGATGCAAGGGATGCAAGGAGGACCTCCGGCGTCGTGAGTAGAGTGAGAGTGAAAACGCGTTGAAAATTTTAGTCAAACACGCGATTTGGGTTAGTTTGCATCAATTCTATAATAGTTAAGGCTAGATTTGTGATGACCTCCTACGCAGACACCGAAGAGAGGACGTCCCAGTACGTCGGGAACGTCTTCTTCGTGCACTTCGGGTCGTTGATGATGACGTCGACGTCACCGCAAGCGGCGAGGGCGAAAGCCATAGCCATGCGGTGGTCGTCGTAAGTGTCAATATCAACGTTCGCCTTCATCGTCGCCGGGGGTTCAAGCTTGTGCGGCGGGGTGATGACACAGTAATCCGAACCTTCAAAGACATCGCAACCCAGCTTGCGGAGTTCGGTGCAGATGGCAATCATGCGCTCCGTCTCCTTAACACGCCAACTCGCAACGTCACGAATAGTCGTAACGCCGTCCGCGAAAAGTGCGGCAACCGCAAGAGTCATGGCGGCGTCCGGCATCGCATTCATGTTCACATCAATCGCCTTCAACGGGCCTTGAGGTCCAGTGCAAGTGACCGAGTTTGGTCCCCATTCGAGCGTCGCACCCATTTGTTCCATGGTGTACGCGAAGTTTGTGTCCCCTTGAATACTCTCCGAACCGCATCCGATGACCGTAACGGTACCACCAGTAATCGTGGCACCGGCGAGGAAATAAGAAGCCGAAGAAGCATCTCCTTCGACGAACGCACTACCCGGGGAGACGTACTTTTGCCCGCCTTGAATCTTGAAGCTCTGAAGGTCATCAGCCTTTTCAACCTTGACACCGAAGCGTTCCATGAGCGTGATCGTCATCTCAACGTACGGCTTCGAGATAAGTTCGTCCACGATCTCGATCTCGATCGATCCTTGGCAAAGCGGCGCCGCCATGAGAAGAGCAGTGAGGTACTGTGAGCTCACCGAACCGCTGAGTTCAACTCGTCCACCCGGCAATCCGTTCGCCTCAACCTTCACAGGAGGGCATCCAGTGCCCATCGTGCATTCCGCCTTCACACCAAGCTGCACCAAACCATCGACAAGGTCTTGAATCGGTCTCTCGCGCATTCTCTCGACACCATCAAGGACAAAAGTACCCTTGCCCGCCGCCGCCACAGCGGCGGTGAGAGGGCGCATCGCCGTACCGGCATTACCAAGGAACAAGTCCGCGCCTTCCACGGGGAACTCACCACCGCATCCAGTGATTTCCAAGATGTTGTTCTCTCTATCTTCAGTGAAGTCCAATCCCAGGACCTTGAGCGCGTCGACCATGTAGCGAATGTCATCGCTATCCAGTAAGTTTTCCACCTTGGTGGTACCTTCCGCAAGCGCCGCGAGGAGAAGGATGCGGTTGGACAACGACTTAGATCCCGGAAGGCGAACGGTACCCTCGACTTTCTTAATCGGCTTGAGCGTGAGCTGTTCCATCGCACCGGTAGCGTTCGCTCGCGTCAAGGTGCGCGACGAGCGGCTAGGGCGGCGTCTGGTGCTCCCACATTTCGCCGGTGCGAAGGACTTACTGAGCGTCGCTTGACAAGACATGATTGACGCGTGGCGATACAACAGATGTAGTTCCTATCGCAGCGTGCGCGAACGTTTAGTGAAGCGCGCGCGACTGTGGCGAAGGCGAACGATAAAGCGCATCGACCATCAGCCTCGACCCTTTTAAGGCGACCATCGTTCTTGCCTAGAAACTCTTGTATTTTATTTTCTAAAAGTCTATCAAAAGTGGATAATCAAACATTCACGAAGCTGCGCGCACCGATGAGGGAGTGTTCGAGGTGAATGAACTCACGTTTCAAAGCGTCAATTTTATCCAGTTTGGCTTGCAGTTTAGTCTTTTCATCTGAAGTGCGACCAAGAATTCCGAGACTTCGCTTGTTGTCTCCTTCTGCACGTTTCTTTTCAGCTTCGAAATGGGAAGCGGCAGACTCGAACCAGTGAAGTGCGTCGAATGCTTCGTGTTGGCCAAGAACACTGAGCAAGTAAGCTATTCCGAGAGCCAAACCATCATCAGTAAATGTTGCTGTTAGAGATTCTTTGGTTCGCCGGGCAAGTTTATCTTTTGACGCTGAAATAGCTTCAGCTGCGCTCAGCGTAAGAGCCGGAAGTACCAAGTAAAAGTCTTTCAAATGCTCGTGAGCTTTGTTGCGAAGTTCTGTCGAGAACACCGAAACAAGGACCTGAAAGTAATCCGTTCCATCTGTTCCTCCCACATTGAGAGCTTCAAGCTCATTCTGGAGATTTTTGAGACACTTGACCGTCCAATCAGACAGTCCGTCCACTGCAAAGCTTGCGTCGGCAGAAAATTTTGCCGTGTGTGTGCTTGGTACAAACTTGGCCGCATTGGTACTATAGTGCATCGCACCTAGACGTATCATGCGCACAAATCCTAATGCATTACCGATTTCGGTCACTAGGTCACGAAATTGATCGATGAATGACGATCCGTCGCTCGACAAACCTAGTTTGCGCACATCCCTGATTAGCCGAAGAGCTGACTCAACTGGATACTCAAACTTTTCATCGAGCTTCGACGCACGATAGCCAGTCTGCTTAGCGCTCAGCTTGATAGCATCACTTTTGGCCTTCGTCTCAGCGTGCACCATTCGGGCTTCTTTCATCAGTTGACTTCTGATGTGGTCGTCAAAAAGAAACTGGTTGAAAATTTGGAAGCGCTGGGCGAGATACTGATACGCAAAGTTGATACTCGTGTGCGTTATGCCGGTTCCGTGGGTCCTGATCGAGTTGGCGACATGGCGAATACTGATTGTGTTCAGATGTTTCCGGTCTGAGTCCGCGCTAGCCTTCTCCACGAAACATTGCGTGTTCAAGTTGTAGTTGTACTTGGATACGAAGATGTGGATGTTTCGCATCAACTCAAGTACGTCCAAGCCCTGTTCCAGCGTTTGACTCGGCAACTCGATTTCGGCACATCGTAGAGAATACTTTTCGATGGCGAGATTGCGCATTTCCACGTACGACTGCGAGCGAACACGGTGTTAGTCGCTCACTCCCAACAGTGAAAAAAATATAATCACTCGCACAACAATTAATTATTTTGACACCTACCTTCCAGTTATGCAGCGCTATGGCCGTATGATTGTGAAACGTTTTATTCAAGTACTCTTCCACTCGATTTTTAATGTCAATCTGTCGAAAATAAAACATCAAGGTCAGATTTTCATTTCGCACACGTGAATTAATTAAATAATAAACTCACCTGATAATTCAGCATGCGGATCGGGGGCAGAATCGTGAATGCTGACAAGTCCCGAACGCCATCTTTGAATGGATTCATGCTTGCGATGCCTATGATGCGAGCAGAATGAAGATGCATACGCAAATCTGTCTCAATATCTCGACAAAGTGGTTGAATTATTTCACGCTCCAGAGAATTCTCAATAAAATGTTGATACGCCGCCATTTCGTCGGGTTTCGCACCACCGCGCATTAGTAGCGTTTCACAGCCCCTGAACGCGTTCACAAGCGCGTTCAAACGACCAGCTTCGTTCGGCCTGGCATATATTTCAGAAAGACAGACTGGAAATAATTCCCGTGTGAGAAATAAAAAAGACGTGTCACACTGATCTTGTATGCTTTTGCGGTATCTACAGAGCGCCTCGAGAAGTTCTACAGACTCATGTGCGATGCACTCATTCTCTGAACTCATGATGCGGGCTCCACAAATCGAATCAAGGCACACACGAAGAACATGTGTCCTTTTCTGTGTCGCTGGACCTGACAAAACTCGTCCTAAATGAATGAAATAATTAATTAATTTTTATGTCGTTGTGTTCGTAAAATGACGACCCACCTGCGATGTGCAAGTTTGCAAGAACATCTTGTTTGTTGGTTTCGACTTTTCCCGCTGAAATCTGCGCTTTCACGCGTCCCCAACCGCTTGTGGTCGTCATCGTCGAAAGTGTATTTTCTAATAATTCCTGTGCGGGTACCTACACGTTATGTTAGTTCAGACTTGTTTAAACTGAATGGTGATGATGTGAAACATACCAGTAAGCGAATCAATCTATCCTGCAAAAATTTCAGCAAGTGCTGCAGCTCCAGACTCGTTTTGGTATTCTGAGTGAAAGCATCGTACATCGCTTGCAGCATCTCAACCGCTTGAGCAATGAGCCTGACACGCTGCCTGGTCAACGGCGCATCCATGACCATGTGTAGATGCAATACTTCTTGAATGTAGTGGCGTAACTGACTCGCACACCTTGTTCCTTCCTGTAATAATCTTATACGGGCGCTCATCGTCACAGATAAACTGCTTGAGGGCGCCTGTACAGCCGTAAACTTGGCGAGCCAACAGACTGACTGTGATAGGAATCGCCTGAGCTTCTCCGGAAACGAGTCGTCGATAGTGTCAAGCATTTGCCGATGGCGCGAAGCAATAGTTTCTGACAGGGTCGCAGTTCTAAACTCTCGAGCCCCGGGAGACAAATGAGCGTCCAGAATCGTCCCTGGACAGACGGAGACTGTCGTCGTCACCGGGACTAGAAGGCACAGATTGTGTACCTCCCATGCCTTCGTACACAGTTGTCTATCCGTGATGTCAGGAACCAAATGTGAATGTAAACAAGTCAAACAAAGAGAGGACAGTAGCGTGTTCTTGTCGCTTAACCTCTCCTTATCGCTGTTCACGCGATCAGAGGCACGTTCAATCAACTCGAGAGTCACCGCTGCAAGTTCCTTGATGAACCGATCTGGTTGCTCAGTCCCCGCCAATTGCTCGAGAATAGAGCTGAAGAACGAGGACGAAAACAACAGCTTCTCCACAATTACGATTGATGAATCCAAACTCGCTACGTCGACTTCATTCATACCGAACTGCTCTGGATTTGTGCGAAGCACCAAGACTACACGCTTAAAACTCATCAGCGCCATGCCCAACGTCTTGTTATTGCGAACAGTCTCATCTATACCAAGACCGATAGCTAACGCACGACCCAACATATCGAATGACCACTGCAGGCGCACAGATTGATACGGAGTGTACGCCGTAAATGTCGAGTAGACCACAGTGAGCTGCGTAAACAAGTTACAAATTACGGCTCGTACCTGGTCCATAAACAGCAAAGTGTCTTGTAGTGGCTGCAACTTCTCGACAAACGCAGTCCTAAGTTCAGCTTCTGACACTTTATCTTCATCTTCGTCATGCGCTCTCTCCCCGAAGGTCATCAGCATGGGGAAGATTGTTTCGTTTGCAATGGTACGCAGCCGTTCAACTTCACCACCTAGTTGTGCAAAAATCATCGTCGACTTTCCCAGCAGCGCGTTCTCGCACGAGACTAGATCCTCTATGCGCATATTCTCGCGCGGATCTCCATTTAAGATGATTGGATCGTCCCACCCACCGACTCGGAGTTGCGCGCGGTTTGAAACTTCCTCACCCAACCGCTCGGTGGTCTCCCTCGTTTTCTGGCTCCAAGTCTCGACGTACTCGCGCAATCCATCCAGCACCTCTCGCATCGCCACCGTAGCGTTCTCGTGGTACTCCTCCGGGATCACGGGCGCGCTCGTCGACTCCATCGCCGCGCTCGGCTCTCCGTGCGCATCGGCTAACACCGGTCGTTGGTCAGAGGATGTTGCCGCGCTCACGTCCGTCATCGAGACGAGGAGACGAACGTCGCGCGCGCCGCGCCCGTGAGTCGCGCTCTCACGTCCCTTTCACGGGCGCTCCCACCGTTTGTCTTCTCGTCGGCGTCGCGTCCTGAAGACTTGAACGAAAGATGTCGCGCATTCGTTCGTTCGGTTACTCGCGGGACGTCGGCGTTCTCGCTGAGGGTCGTGCCTCACACGGCGCTCGCGTCGTCGTCGTCGTCGTCGTTGGGACGCGCGACGACGACGGGGAAGAGTGCGAGAGAAGCGTGCGGACGCCATGGACGCCGGCGACGCGCACGTCGGGCGACGCTCGCGGTCGAAGAAGTTGGTGCGAGCTCGAAAGCGCGCGAGGTTGGAGGCGGCTGTGAAGACGCCGGGGACGACGACGAGCGCGAGAGATGTGAGGGAACACGGAGTCGTGGATGATGAGAATCAACAGCAAGAGACGATAACTCTCCCGCGGACGTCCGCGCCGTGGTTCTCTCGAACGCTCTCGGTGAACGAAGAGACGTCTTTCGAGGTGTATTACCGGCGGCAAGGCATTGTTCGCGAAGACGAGTGGGGAGAGTTTCTGAGATATCTTCGCTCGCCCTTGCCGGTGACTTTTCGGATGAATAGGATGGCGAGTAGACAAGAAGAAGTCCGAGAGGCGCTGCAATCCGGGAAGCACTTGCTGCAGAGTGATCGAGAATTACGAGACGACCGCGGTAAAGTGATCCCACCGCCGACTCAGCTTCCGTGGTGCGACGGCTGGCAACTCGGTATGGATAAGATGAGTCTAAAGTTCACGAGAAATCCGGTACTTCGAGAGCTACAACGCTGGCTGGTCAAGTACAATAACACTGGTGTACTCACTCGTCAAGCTGTGGATTCCATGGTGCCGGCGGCGATTCTACAAGTGGAACCACATCACCGGGTTCTTGATCTGTGCGCATCGCCTGGATCGAAAACTACGCAGGCTCTTGAGGCGCTGAATGTGAGTGGTGAGGAAGGATCAGCCACGGGTTGCGTCATAGCGAATGATATCAATCCCATGCGTTGCTACTTTCTCGTACGACGGTGTGCGGCGCTCCGTAACGCCACGGCGAATTTGATGGTCACAACTCATCAGGCGCAATGGTATCCGAATGTAAACGTACCGATATCAGGTCACGCACCTACAGAAAATGGTGGACGATATCCAGAGGGATCATACGACAGGATTATTTGCGATGTTCCGTGCTCTGGTGATGGAACGTTGAGGAAAAACCCACAAATTTGGTCCGAATGGCGACCAGAGTTTGCCATGGGTCTCCACCGGCTGCAGCTTCATATCGCTCAGCGCGGGGCGGCCTTGCTCAAAGTCGGAGGATACATGGTGTATAGCACGTGTTCTTTCAACCCGGTGGAGAATGAAGCCGTCGTCGCTGAACTAATCAAGCGGTGTGGTGGCGCGCTTGAAATCGTCGACGCGGCGGACCGCATTCCTGAGCTACTGCGTCGGCCGGGTATCTCGACGTGGAATGTGGTCACCATGGTCGAAGGGGACGTCGTTGAATACCCAAAATACGAAGATAGCCAACGAGATTCCGTTCCAATAGGTCTGAAGAGAAAGTTCTCAAAATCAATGTGGCCACCAGAAGTGACGCCGGGGCGCATGGGTGCACTCGGTAAGCGCATCAAAGGCAATTCCATCCCTCTGCACCACTGCATGAGACTCGTTCCACATCTTCAGGACATGGGTGGATTTTTCGCAGTTCTTTTGAAAAAAGTGGCGCCGATCCCTGGACCGAAAACGTCGGAACCTCCCAGAAAGAAAGAAGGGTGTAAATACAAGCGCACAGAGCCGAAACACCTGTACTCTAAGATGTCTAGTAAATTGCTGAAGAAACTCTCCAGAGAATTCGGTCTCGATGATGACAAGACCTTTACGGAAAAAATCGCACCTAACTTATTCACTCGTTCAAGCGACGAAAAATCAATCGTTTACATTTCTGAAGGAGTGAAAACACACTGCATTGATTCCGTCGGCGCAAAACGAATGAACTGTGTTTGGTCTGGTGTGAAGATTTGGGAGCGCTCGGAGCGAGACAACTTTTACATGTTGACGCAAGATGGAATGCACATTATTAAACCGTACATCACCAGGCGGAAAGTGGAGTTGTCGCGATCTGAGATTAAGAAGGTTCTGCAGTCGTTGGGTCATGAAATCCCCGTACTGTCTCTGTCTCCAGCTTCTCGTGAAGCCATTCGCGAGTATTCACCGGGTTCGTTGGTGGTTCATTTAAGAGGTGGTGATAGAGGCTTGACTTTACCGGTTGTCGTAAATTACACCGCCAACAATGCACTGAAACTCATCTGGAGATTCAGGAAAGGTCTTGAACAAGCGCCGAAAGTGAAAATTCGCTCTCTCCTCGCGGGTCTCGATGCTGTCGTTCAAATGTAGCTTTATATTTGTGAACTTCAATTACTAGTGTACTATACTTACTTTTCTTCCGCCTTGGCTAGTTTTTCAATCGCTTTGCACGCGGCGGCGTGAAAACTCTCCGCCTGAGACTGCGCATTTGAAGCCGCCGCGCGCATCTTGAGTGCAAACATGCTCATCTTTGCATCATCTCCAGACGCGGCGTTGACGCACGTGAAGGACACCCCTTTGCCTCCCTCCATCAGTTGGAACTTTTGACCTTTGAAAAGAGAGGCATTGAGCATCAAACGGAAGTTACCCTTCGCTCGCATGACGAGTCTATACCTGTTTTTGCCTTGGTTGAGGCGAACGTCGCCGCGACCGCGCTCCATCCAACGAGATCCCTTTTCCTTGTCGACGACGTACTCGAACAAAGCACCCTCGGTACGAAACGTGCAGGTTTCGTCTTCTTCGCCCGTTTTCGTCTCGACGACTTCCAGTTCCACGATGGGCTTGATGGAGTCGTTCGCCACCTCTCTCTCCGGGTCGTCGTCCCCATCTTCCTCTTCTGCCTCTTTCTTTCCAGCGCCAAACAACGCCACCGGCGCTGCGGCGGCGCCACCGAACGCGGGCGTCGACGCTTTAGACGCGAATCCAACTCCAGCGTTGGCGTTCGCCGCCGCGAATCCCCCGAATCCGCCTCCGCTCTTCAAACCGCCGAACCCGCCGAATCCGGCTCCCGAGAGCGCGCTCCCGAATCCTCCACCGCCCGAGCTCGGCGCACCGAATCCAGACTCGGTCGTCGTCGTTTCCTTCTCCTCCTTCCCGTCCCTCGTCTCCGTCTCCGCTGGGCGTCCTCGAACCTCTCTCGCCTCCGCCTCATCCTCATCCGCATCCTCCGCCCTCGGTCGCTTCGTTCCCACCTCCGTCTTCGTCGGCGCCTCCTCGATCGCCGTCTTCGTCTTCCCCTCGGCGCCGTCGCCCGCGTCCGCCTCGGACGACGGTCTCTCTTCCTCCGTCTCCGCTCGCGCACCCATCGACTCCGTCTGTCGCCCGCATCCATCCATCCATCCATCGTCGTCGTCATCGTCCCGTCGATCGATCGATCGTTCGAAGACGCGCGGTGGGTCGAATGAATGAATGAATGAGTGCATGCATGCATGCATCGAATCGAATGTCAAACGCATCGACGCATCGAACGCGCGCATGGAATGAATGGAGTGGAATGAATGCGTCGAATGCGTCGACGACAGATGACGACCGCGCGGGCGAGGGCGGAGGCGATCGAACGCGCGGGAAGGCGCGCGTTTCGCGCGCTCGAACCGAGGATCCTCGCGTCGAGATCGTCGTTCGATGAACGGTTGCGACGAGGGGTGCGACTGGCGATGTCGCGCGAGGATGCGCGCGCGTTGACGCGCGCGAGGGGCGCGATGCCGATGGATGCGATCAGGGCGGAGGCGAGGGAGAGGTGCGCGAAGGTGGCGTCCACGGCGTCGGCGAAGGATGCGTCGGGACTGAGCGAGGAGGACGCGGGAGTGCTCGCGCTCTTAAGGTGGTTCAAGGAAGATTTCTTCGCGTGGGTGGATGCGCCCGCGTGCGCGCATTGCCAGAGCGCGGCGACGACGCTCGCGGGGACGGAAGGACGCGAGCTGACGAGCGAGGAACGCGAGGGAGAGGCGGGACGGGTTGAGATTTACGCGTGCGGTGCCTGTGGTAAAAATACTCGATTTCCTCGGTACAACTCAGCCATCAAATTGCTGGAGACGCGACGAGGGCGGTGCGGAGAGTGGGCGAACGCGTTCACGCTGTGTTGTCGGGCGATGGGATATCGCGCTCGATGGGTGATGGATTGGACGGATCACGTGTGGACTGAGGTGTACAGCGAGAGTCAAAAGAGGTGGTTGCACTGCGATCCGTGCGAGAACGTTTGCGACAAGCCCTTGCTGTACGAAGTTGGCTGGAACAAGTCACTTTCCTACGTCATCGCTTTCTCCATCGAAGGCGTCGTCGATGTGACGAAACGATACACGAAGGATATGCGAGCGCGGTATCGCAACAGAGGAGAGGTGTACGAACGGTGGCTGGAGCAGCGCGTGAAAGATATCACCAAAGAGCTCAGGACGGCGATTCTACCGGACGAGGTCAAAGTCCTCGAACAGCAAGACGCGTGCGAACGCCAAGAGCTGGAAAAACCGGCCGTGGATATCGGGGAGTCTCTGCCGGGACGACAAACCGGTAGTTACGCGTGGAGAGCCGCGCGGGGCGAGCTCGGAAACTAGAAGTCTATGAACTACAGTAGTTATTTGTAAAAAGAATTGTGTGCTATTATCTAAATACGCACGCGTTTTGGCCCTCTTAAGGAGTGCATCAAAGCTAAAACAACGGTAAATAAAGTCAAGGCACCCGCCTGGTGTGCCGAGCCGAGCTCGACAGGCACGTGATGAAGCAGTGTCGTGATGCCCAGAGTCACTTGTCCAGCGGTGGTGGCGAGTAAGGCGTGAAGAAGCATTCGCGTTCGTGGATGCAACGCCACGGAATTACGATGGCCGAGCCACACAGCGCTCACGCTCGCCAGCGTCGAGAGCGCGAGAATGCGATGGTCAAACTGGACGGCGGCGGTATTTTCAAAGAAATTTCTCCACCCTTTGCTCTCCCACTGGTCCAAATACTCGGCGGGAATCCATTGACCACCCATCAGGGGAAACGTGTTATACGCTCGACCGGCGTCCATCCCCGCGACGTAGGCGCCGGAAATGGCGGTGACGCCGATGAGACCGGCGAGCGGATGCACCGCTCGATGCAAACGCTTTGTGGCATCAATCAACGCCTTGCTGGCGCCGGCAGCCTGACTCGGAGACGTGGGATTTATCACGTTCAAAGTCGTCCAGAGCATGCCCGTATAAATCGTGAAAGCTCCAGTCAAGTGCGTCGCGAGACGATACGGACTCACTCGAGGGACGTCGTAGGAAAATTCTTGCTCCTCCAGACCGCTTTTCACCATCCACCAACCAATCATCCCTTGCGCCGCGCCGAGCACGAAAAACACGCCTAGGCGCTTCGCCAACGCTGACGTGATGTAACCCCGAGAGGCAAAGTACGCCAACGGGCCGACAAAGTATAAACCCAAGACTCGGCCCCACATGCGGTGTCCGTACTCCATCCAATAAATAAACTTGTACTCGTCCACCGTCATTCCGAGATTTGCCTTTTTATACTCAGGGCTCTGTTTGTACTTTTCAAACTCCGCCTCCCAGTCCTCGTCCGTCAGCGGTGGGTGCTCGTACTCAAACTTCCAATCCGTCATGGATAAACCGCTTCGCGTCAATCGCGTCATTCCGCCCAAAACCACCATCGAGAACACCCACGCGCACCCTCCACCGAGCCACCACGCCACCTGTCGCACCGCTCGATCACCACCGACGACCAGGGGCATCACCACCGCCGTCCCCACCGCGGTGGACCCCGCGCGTCTTCCC
>CEUM01084290.1_pt1 | contig 17661 bp, 19 predicted proteins | sample 356421 | NCBI WGS metagenome assembly CEUM01 (sample SAMEA2622716, study PRJEB7988) | marine metagenome | biome: marine biome (ENVO:00000447); feature: surface water layer (ENVO:00002042); material: "saline water (ENVO:00002010), including plankton (ENVO:xxxxxxxx)" | depth 5 m | reverse complement strand
TCTTCCTCTTCTTCCTCTTCTTCCTCTTCTTCCTCTTCTTCTTCTTCCTCTTCAGGTTCTTCAATAGTTTCAACAGGTTCTTCTAATGATTCATTTAAATCTAATTCTAGTGTTGACATTATATATATATATATATATAATAAATATTATTTAATTAAAGAAACGAGATAATCAATATTATTCCATTTTTTTTTATCTATTTTAATATTACTGTTATCATATTTTAAATATTCACCATATGGACCATAACACAACAAGATATCTTTGTTATTTTTATTTCCAATAATTTTTGGATAAGAAATAATTATACGAACATGTTCATCATTTAAATCATCCAATGATATCTTTTTGTGTTTACAGTAATTTTTGAGATTATAATTATTTGTACCATTTGTTAAATATGGACCAAATTTACCATTTTTGACTTCATATCCTAAATATGTCGGAATATCTCTTTTTATTGTTCTAATTTTACTTTGTTCTAGTATAATAGGATTAAACGTATTATATATTTTTTTTATAACAGTCTTCCAATCAGATTTACCGTTAGATATAGAATCTAAATCATTTTCTACATTTGCCGTAAAATCTACATTTATAATATTCATAAAATGTTCTGATAAATATTCAACTACTAATTTTCCTAAGTCAGATACGATTATTTTGTTTTTTTCTTTTGGTACTGTATATAATTCAACATCATTTGTTATTGTATTATTTTCTAGTCTAATAATTGTTTGTTCTTTTCTATAGCTAGGTATATCCTGAACATTTGTATAATTTCTATTATATAATGTATTAATTATATTTGAATAAGTAGATGGTCTACCTACACCTGTTTTTTCTAATAATTTAACAATCATAGATTCATTTAAATATTTTGGTGGATTAGTTTCTCTAAATATACATTTAGATGATTTTAATATATATTCTTGTTTAATATCTAGTTTTTTATTTTTAATAGGTACTGTATTTATGTATTTTAAAAATCCTTCAAAATATATATCTCTAACAATATATTGATAGCATCCATATTTTTTAATATGTTCATTTGATAAATTATAATAATATACATCATAAATAGTAGGAGACATATGTGATTGTATTGTTCTTTTTAAAATTAAATTATATAATTTTTGATATACTCCACCAATATTACTTGAATCATAAGATAAGTTGGTAGGTCTAATACATTCATGTGCTTGTTGAGAAAACTTAGATGTTTTATACTTAGATGACTTATAATATTCCTCTCCATATTTAGATATTATATGTCCTCGAAGATATCTTCTAAAATCATCTGATATATATGTTGAATCCGTTCTCATATATGTTATTTTCCCTGATTCATATAATTTTTGTGCTATATTCATGGTAGTTTTAACATTAAAACCTAATACATTATATGCATCTTGTTGTAATGATGAAGTTGTATATGGTGGTGGTGAATATTTTATTTCTTCCTTGTTAGATGAATCAATTATCCTAAATTTATCATTTTTAGAACAAATTGTAAATAAATCATTTATATCATTAGTATTTAATGACATATTTGATATAAATTTGGTTTCTATATCATCATTGAATACACCTGTTATTGTTGACAAGATATCTTTTTTTGATTTATTAATTTTATCTTCATGTTCTACCAACATTTTTAATAAACAACTTTGTACCCTACCAGCTGATAATCCTTTTTCATTTGTATTTATTCTTCTCCATAATAATGGAGATAACTTATATCCAATGATAAGATCTAATAATTGTCTACATTTCTGTGCATTCACTGAATTCATATTTAATTTTGTTTTATTATCTAACGCATTAATAATAGATTTTTTAGAAATCTCATTGAATATAATTCTATTATTTTTCTTAAAATCAACATCTAATAAACGACCACAATGCCAAGCAATCGCATCTCCTTCTCTATCATCATCTGCAGCCAATATAATATTTTTTGTTTTTATTGATTTTAATGTTTTTAGTGTTTTATGGTTAACATTGAATTCTGGTTCAAAATCATTATCAATCATTGATTTTAGTTTTTTTGTATTTAAATTACATATATGTCCATAACTAGATTTCACAATATAATCATTTCCTAAAAAATTTTGTATTTTTTTAGCTTTAGCTGGTGATTCGACTATTAATAATGTACACATAATTGTTATATTATATTATTCATTAACTTTTAGATTCTATTTCCTCTACACTTCAATTGATTTTTCTAACACATCACTATGAGTAGATATAGGTGTCTTAATGGCAATATAAGTTATATTACTTTTACTATTTATAGCTACAACTATATTTTCTTTATTCTTAATAGTATTCTTAATATTATTATAATCAAAGTATATATAATTATCTTTACCATACATTTTTATTGCATCTGTATCATCTGTTGGAACTCTCATTTTAATATTATTTGGGTCTATATTATTTGCTTTACAATAATTATCAATAAATTCAAATACTTGATTATAATTCAACTTATCACTGGACATACGTCCTTTAATATCTGAATATACGCCTTTTTCTTGCAAATCTTTTTTAGGATCATTTATAGAAAATTCAGTTACTTTACCATTTACCATGAATATATAATTATTCGATTCTGATTTTATTGGTCTTGAACTTGGTTGCGAATGGTCGTCACCTATGTTATCTGAACTCTTTGATCTTAATAAATAACCAGTACCCAAAAGAAATGTACCTGCAGCACCAAGACCAGCAATAGCACCAATAGATAATCCTTCCCCACCGCGCTTCTTTTTCTTTGTTGCCTTATTTGTTCTCTTCTTTGTCCTCTTCTTTCTATATTTTTTATTGTATTTAGTTAGTGATTTAGACATTTGTTTCTTTTTATGTTTAGACATTGACTTTGACTTGGATTTTTTGTGTTTTGGCATATGTCTTTTTTTGTGTTTAGACATATGCTTTGACATTGAACGAGATTTAGATAATGTTTTTTTCATATATATATATACATTATTTATATAAAAATAATAATTAAAAAAAAATAATTATCTTCTCTTAGAATGAGATCTTGAACGCTTCTTCGAGTGAGAACGCTTCTTAGAGTGATAACGCTTCTTCGAGTGATAACGCTTCTTCGAGTGAGACTTAGAATGCGAGCGTGTACGAGACCTAGAACGAGACTTTGAACGAGATTTAGAACGTGACATTCTCATATTTATAATATTTTATAATATTATAAATATAATAATATTTAATTAAATTATTGTTGAACGCATTGAGCAGGCATTGAATCATTATCATCAGAATCATCATTTTTGAATGTATTAACATGATTATAATAATCTATATTTATCCCATTATTATCATAGATAGGATGATTCACTAATTCTTTAATTTTACTAATATTCGGAATAGAATCAGGATAAATAATATTAAATTTAATTATAAGATTTCCTTTCTTATGTTCACCAAATTCAGGCATACCATAACCTTTGATAATCATCATTATATTCGGATCTATTATTTTATCTATATTTATTATTAAATCAGTGTTTATGTATTCAATTATATGATCTGAACCAAGAATAGAATCCCATAAATGAATATCCTCTTCTATATATATATCTCTATTTTTATGAACAAATCTATCATTTGGTAATTCATTTATTTTTATTATTAAATCATTTCTTTTATTTAGTGTATCACAATAATCTCCTTTGCCTTCTAAAAATATCTCTTTTTGTATACTACCTTTTGATATATTTAAATTATATTTATCAACAATATCTACATATCCATTATTATTACAAGATATACATTCATATCCATTTTTAATAGTATAACCTTTTTCATCACACATATCACAAGGAACATTTACTGTTTGAACGAATGGTCCAAATGATTTAGATGATTTTATATATTTAGAACCATTGCATTTACTACAAGTTTCTCTACCATCTTGCTTACACCCATATCCATTGCATTTTTTACAAATATCTTTTGATTTTATTTCTACAGATTTCTTACATCCATTATATAATTCTTGTATAGTTACATCTAAATTATATATTTTTTTTGTATCATCTTGATTTTTAAAAAAGTCTGATTCAAATATAGTTGATGTAGAAAACCCTCCTTCAAATATATTACTAAACATATCAAATGGAGAACCAGAACTAAATCCACTATTTACTGCATCATAGCCACCTAAATCATATATTTTCTTTTTATTAGAATCAGATAATACTGAATATGCCTCAGATATTTCTTTGAACTTATCTTCTGTACCACCTTTATCTGGATGATGTTTGAATGCTAATTTTTTATATGCTTTTGAAATATCTTTTTGAGAGGCATTTTTATCTATTTCTAATATTTTATATAAATTTTTCATATAGTATTATGATAACGATTATTTTTTATATTATTACAAAATGTACATATTTTGATTATATACAGTATAAATAATGTTATATATAAAAATTTTCTATTCATAAGAATGGGTAAATTAAATACAGGTGATACCAAATTATACATAAAATTATTATTTTTATTTTTACTGAAGATATCTTGTCCTCTAAAATAATTTTCTATAGCTGTTAATGCACAATCATCATTATTAAATATCCAATGAAGAAAAACAAATGGTACAAATACCAAATAAAAAATATCACAAGTCAATCCATAACAAAAAAATGGACAAGTTAATATATATATTATCAATAATACATGTATAAATTTAATTATATTTGATATACACTGAAATAGTTTAGACATTAACAAATATATATATATAATAATATTATATATTATGAAAATTAATAAAGATGGATATATTGTTAAAAAGAAAAAAATAACAGAAAATGAAATAAAAGAAATTAAAAATGAATTGACAGTATCTCCATTTACTATGAATGAATTCGGAACTAATATAGAAAAGAAATTTACTGTTTTCTTAGAATCACCAAAAAGATTGTATATACCTAGATTTTACGGAATAAAAAAGTTTGGTAATTTAGATTATAATGGTGAACAAGGATTACCAATTAATTGTAGTTTTAAAGGCGAATTAAGAGATGTTCAAAAACCAATATTCAATCAATCTATTACTGAGATAAAAAAAAATGGAGGAGGGATAATATCATTAAAATGTGGTGGAGGCAAAACTATATTAGCATTATATATATTATCTCAGCTTAAATTAAAAACAATTATTGTTGTTCATAAAGATTTTTTGATGTCACAATGGTTAGAAAGAATAAATCAATTTATACCAGATGCTAAAATAGGAAAAATACAACAAAGTATTATTGATATAGAAGATAAAGATATTGTATTAGCTATGGCTCAAAGTTTATCAATGAAAGAGTACAATAAAAAAACATTTGAAGAATTTGGATTAGCAATATTTGATGAATGTCATCATTTCGGTGCAGAAATATTCCATAAATGTATGTTAAAAGTTGCTTCAAAATATATGCTTGGATTATCAGCTACACCCAATAGAAAAGATGGTTTACGTAAAGTATTCGAATGGTTCATTGGACCTATTGTTTATATGTCAAAAGAAATTAATAAGGATTATGTAGAAGTAGATATATTAAAATATAATTGCGATGATGAGAAATATTGTAAGATTGTAAATAATGTTAGAGGAAATCCTTGTAATCCTATTATGATTAATAATATATGTGATTATGAACCTAGAACAAAAATTATTCTTGATAAAATTATTGAATTATATAATCAAGGAAGAGATATATTATTTCTAAGTGATAGGAGAAATCATTTAGTATATATTCATGATTTTCTAATATTAAATGGATATGATTGTGGTTATTATATCGGTGGAATGAAACAAAATGAATTAAAAATATCTCAAGAAAAAAAAATAATTCTTGGTACATTCTCTATGGCATCTGAAGGTATGGATATTCCTAAATTGAATTCTATAATATTAGGATCACCCAAATCAGATATTGAACAATCAATTGGTCGAATATTGCGACAACCTGAACATATTAGAAAATTTCACCCATATGTTTTTGATATGTGGGATAATTTTGCTAATTTTACTAACCAATACAATAAAAGATTAAAATTCTATACCAAAAACAAATATGATATTAATATCGTAAGTAATGGTGTTAGAACTAAATATAAAAAAGAAAGAAAGAAAAAAATAAATAATAGTGTTTGTCTTATAGATTAATCAGAACCAGCTTCTTGAGATTCTGACTGGCCTGTACGTGTCTTCGGAAAAAACTTGTAATTATATGATTCATTGTCAATAAGCAATGGACCTCCACCAATTCCTTGAATTGATACAGCTTCGGTCTTATCATCCGTTTTCTTAATTTCAAAACTAACGTATTCACCTGGGAATAGCTTCCTAAATGTTTCGGCTCTCTTAGGTGAGATATTTGATTGATGACAAAATACTGATGTATCATTCATATCATCATCGCTAATTACTTTGATAAATCCAAATCCTTTCCTGACATTAAACCAATCGACAATTCCTGTATTCCTCGCCATTTTGTTATTATATATTAATATTACTATATAATTGTATCTTTATATATGTTTGTATTTAAAATAAATTATCATATACCAAATAAAGATGATATATTTTATATTTATTGTATTGATTATTTATTTTGCTAAAAATGCATATGATATTAATAAATTCAATGATAGTTCAGAAATATTAGAAATTGATGAATTAGATAATTACAAAAATAAAAAAATATTTAATCCAATCTTATCTTCATATAAATTAGATTTCGATATATCTCAATTTATTAGTGATAATTTATACAAACATTATATCACAAATGAACAATTAGTTAGATTGTATGATTTTTATAATCTTGACAATATATATATTCACAAAAATCCTAATTTATACAATGATTCTAAATTAGATACATCAAATATTGACGAACTTTTTTTTAATAATTATTCTTGTAATATCACTAAATCATTGTCTATTTATAAAGATAACATAACAACAGATATATTAACAAATAAAAACAATAATAATTTATTAATATTATTGAATGGAGAAATGAATGTTAATCTATATAATCCTATTCATAAAGATAAGTTGTCAAGTCAAAATAAAAACAAATACAAAATTAAAATTAAATTAACAAAAAATAAGAACTTTTTGTACATACCTACTAATTGGTTATATGATATAGAATCAAATGATATATCCGTTTATATTAATATAACATCTGATACTATATTCACATATCATTATAATTTATTAAGGTGATTTACCAAATTGATATCCAAGTAGATTTTTTTCTTTTTTTTTAGTCATAAAATATACACAAATACCAAATAACAGTAATAATACAATAAGTACTATATATCCTGTAGATAATCCAGTTTTTGGTGTTGGTGCTGACCCAGGTGGGGTTTGACCTGGTGGTTTTTTACCTGGTGGGGTTTGACCACTTCCTGTTCCTGTTCCTGTTCCTGTATCAGTTCCTGTTTTAGAACCTGTATCAGTTCCTGTTTTAGAACCTGTATCAGTACCTGTTCCTGTTCCTGTTTTAGAACCTGTATCTGCACTTGGACTTATATATTGTTGTTGTTGCACACTTGCAGGTACACATTCAGCGTCACTAAAATCACCATACAAGGTTTTTTGATTATCTCTATTAAATCTACATTTTGTAAATACTCCTTTTTTTAATTCTATATTTTGTATTTCACATCTATTTTGTAATACATTACTTTTTGGTTCATAATCAGGTGAATCACCACTTTCATCATCTAAGCACCACCCAAAAGATTTTGTACATTTCTGTTCTCCTCTGGATTCTGCTATCTCACTACAATTAGATACTACTGTTTTACCATCCCATTTTTTTGGTGGTTCACATCTATAAACTGTTTTACCTTTATATTTACCAGTTTCAGCCACGGTACTTACTTTGGTAAATTGTATAGTAGTATTAGGACAATCGCAATCATTGATATCTGGAGTCCACTCACTAAGATTATTAGGATATATACCACATATTGGTTTTATAGATTGACAAGCATAAACTGTTCTACCTTTATATGGACCTTTCTCAGCTACCCACGATTTTTTGGTAGTAGTATTAATAGGACAATCACATTTATTGATATCTGGAGTAGGGTCACTATTATTTCTATAATCTAACTCGCATATTGGATTTTTTGGGTTACATCTATAAACTGTTTTATCTTTATATGGACCTGGTCCAGCTACCCAAGATTTTTTATAAGTACCATTAGGACATTCGCATTTATTAATATCTGGAGTAGGCTCACTAACATTTCTATTATTTATCTCACATATATTTGACTCCATATCTATATTATAACAACAATAATTTTCATCACCAATTATACATTCATTCAGTTTACTATCTGATCCATTGCATTTACCATTTTTAACATTACATGGATAATATTTATTATTATATGAATAAAAACTATTAGTACATTGTTCTAATGATAAATTATCACATTCACTAGATGATTTTAATAATTTAGTAGCAACATTTTCTGTCCCACAATTATTTTTTATTTTATCATCAGTAAAATAGTCTTGTTCTAAATCTTTTGAATCACTTTTAATACATTCATTCACTTTTTTTTTATCTGTATAACTTGAACTATATGAACTATCTAAATAATCACAATATCCATTAACATCATTACCATTAATATTTTTTGTTTCTGGATTCCATCTACACTTAGCCCATCCAGTACTTGATAATGTATAACTTGCATTATCATAACTATCCACATCAGATGCATTTAATGAATAGTATTTATTATCACATATAGATGATACTTCTTTCATATTTAATAATATTTTACCCTCTTCATATGCATATAAACATTTATCTTTTGGTGATAACTTTTTAGAATCTTTTACAGCTTCATCAAGATTAGTTCCATTTGTCTCTGGACACATATTTCTATCTATTCTATTAGTATTTCTTGATTCTAATACATTCATATTTTTATTATATATTTCATAACTAGTTAAACATGATTTATCCTGATGAGGTAATAAATCTTTATTTGCTTTATTATTGTATAAATTAAAATCTGAATTTAATACACCTAAATCATTATTATTACTCTTTTTATCTGGTGGATTTTCATATGATAATATAGATTCGTCTGTATTATCAATAAATGAATTTACATTTATTTCTTTACTTATTTCATCTGGAAATAAATATTTGTAATAACCTTCATTTGTATCCGAATTAATACCGTCATATATATGACTATTTTTAAATGTTATATTTGGATTTTTTAAATAAAACACAGGATTAGACTTATGATCATCTATACTTTTTTTTACATAAAAACCTGATTTACTAAATCTACTATCACTACTATCTAACATATTTGGACTATTTGTAGATGATACTTTTTTAAAACACGTTTTAGCAGGATTAGTTTTACTTGTGTCATAAGTAAAAAATCCAGAACATTCATTATCTAATGAACAAGCCTCTCCTGCCGATGCACTGTTTAAATTATAACATCCTGATCCTAAATCACTACCCAATTCGTAATTTGTGCATTTCATTAAATTTTGAATACCATCATATGTTTTATTAATAACATTATTTTTTTTAATACCACTACAATTATTACTATTTACATAACAATCAAGGAGTTCTTGTGCTATTTTACTGGCATTCTTATTAGACAAGCAATTAGGTAGGTTCATAAAAATGGATTTAGAATCAGTAAATGTATAATTATCCCTACGATATTTATCTATAGCAGATAAAAGACCACTACAATTTAGTTTAATATCATTTTGTTCATCTCTCTTACATATAGCGTCTAAATTATACGGTTCTGTAGATTTCTTATCAGATGAATCATTAAAATCTAATGTATATTTATACAAATTATATTCATTTATTTTTTCTGATTCACTAATGTTATTTATAAATAAATTCGAATCTGAACTATTTATATTCTTTTTAGCATCATCTGTTATATTTAGAAAACAAGTTCTACCACTAATATTATGATCTGTTTTATAAAATGCATCACACATTGATGTATTTATACAATATTTAGATGCAACTGATAAAGATATTTCATCCATACATCCAGTTGTTTTCCAGTCCGATGATATACTTCCATCTTCTGGTTTTTCGTGTGTTATAATATTGACTCCATCTATTTTTTTTAATTCTGTCTCATTTACTAATTGTTCTATTTTTTCATATGGTTCTAAGAAAGCACCGTGTAGCTGACATTCTTCACCATCTATATAATATTTACTATCTTTATTAATGTATTCATTTTGTAAACATTTTTTGTCTGGTACACATTCAGCGTCACTAAAATCACCAGCATTGGAGCCGTAGGCGTCTCCACCACGGGTTTTATTGGGGTCTCTATTAAATTTACATGTTGTATATTCTCCATTTTTATATTGTATTGAGTTTCTACATTTTGTATCTAGAACAGAACTTTTAGGAAGATAATCAGGTGAATCACCACTTTCATCATCTAAGCACACCCCTAAAAAAGATTTTATACATCTCTGTGTTTTACCAGCTTCTGCTATCTCACTACAATTAGATACTATGGTTTTGCCTACGCCCCAATGTCTCGGATTATCTAAATCAGGATTACATATATATTTATCTTCATTAGTAATTAAACCACTAGTTTTACTTGAATTTCTAAAATCATAATTTGGTATTGTTGGAGTTGGTTTATAAGAAAATCCAGTACATTTCCAATTAGGTGAATCAGATGAATTATTGTCATTGTGTTTTTTACATAATTCTGCACATTTTTTATATCCTGTATTAGATGCATTATAACCATTTCCATTTACTATATTAGTGGTATTTTTAATAGAAGTTGTTAATGAATATGTTGGTATTGTAAAATTATCAGTATTAGTAGTAATATTACTTGGACACCAATTAGTACCAGTTAAAGGAAAACCCATGTTTATATATTTTTCTCCTGAATCACTTTTAAATATACATCCTTTCTGATCATCTAATAATTTACCATTATTATCTATTTTACAATCATTTGAACATATATTAAAATGAATACTACTATCATCACTAATATTTTTTAATTGACTATTCCATTTATCTGTTTTAACATATAAGTCTTTATTATCATTAGATATCTTTGTTAATGATGTATTTATATTTTTTATAAAACAAGCTTGACTTTTTGGATCATCTGGTTTAGACATAGTGAACCCATCACATAATATATTATTATCACACATTTGTTGTACTTTGTCAAATTCTAAAGAATCATCTGTTGCGCATCCATATTCATTTATTGCATTATCTTCAAAGCCATCAACTAAATTTGATGACCGAATTGAATTATTTTTAAAACCTATTGTATTATCGTACTTTTCGTATTTTTCTTTTAAATAATATGCGGAATTTTCAAAACCAACTGTAGTACTAATCGGTACAGGTTTAAAATTATATTGATTTGTTTTAAAACATACTTTTGATGGATTTTCTTTATCATATACAAAAAATCCGTCACAATCTTTTTGTGAATCACAATAATCTTTAGCCTCGTATACTGTTTTTTTATTGGATGTACATCCATTATCATCTAATCCAGATCTTTTTGTTAACTGAGTGTTATTATTCATATAACCAATATTATTATATTCTTTGTATTCAAGTTTCCTAAATGTTGGACAATAATTTATATCATTTGTTTTACCTATTAATGTATCATCTAGATATTTATTTGGTTCTAGAGTCTTATCTGTTTTTTTATTTATTATATCACATTTATTTTTATTTTTAATATGAAAAGATACAGATTGTTCTTTTTTAACAGATGTTATTCCTCCAATATTAAAATTTTTTAAACACGCTCTTGTTTTATTTTTATCCAAATAAAATCCATTACATTCATTATATTTATCACATTTTTTTTTAGCATCTTCTAGATCTTTAACAGTCATACATCCTGTTTTTTTATTATTATTATCAGAGTCTAATTCATCTACAACATTCATAGGAAATGTAACTTCATTTGAATTTTTTAATAAATTACTTACACCATTCAAGTCAGTGTATTTATCAGTATCAGTACATTGTACAGGAATATTAATGTAATTATTATCTAAATCATGAATTGCTATATCTAATTCATTTATTTTTGTCCAAGATTTTTCACATTCAGATGCAGATATACATGAATCAACATATTGTTTAATATCATATGTATTTTCTATTAATAATTCACTATTATTATCTGTCATATAATATTATTACTTTATTATATATAATAATTTATTTAATAATCATCACATATATTTAATTTATTTTTATTATTTTTTTTCTTACTGACTACAATCACTTTTTCTTTTGGTATAGAAACATTCATAATTTTTAATATATTTGATTTCTTTTCTTCATCTAAGTTTTTATATTTATGAATAATAATTAATAAATATTCATAATAATTATCAATTGTTATATCACTCATTAAAATATTTGCTTGTTCTATATAATATTCTTTATTTTTAACTATTGATTTACTTTGAGTATCATCAGTTATTGAATCATCTAAACCAAATAATTCTTCAATTAAATCTTGATTAGTAACAACTGTCTTAGCATTCATTGTTTAAAATTAATAATAATATATATATATTATTATTAATTATTTTATAAATAATATATATATGTATAATGAATTACTTGTACTGTTAGGAGTAATATCTTTTAAAATATTACTAGATACAATGAATAATAAGATTGACATGAATAATGACATAAACGATGACATTAATAAATATGAAGATTCTGTAAATAACGACGACAAAAAACAAGATAATAATATAGATAAATATAAAGACAAATATATATTTTTACCAACTATAAATCATTGTCCAGGTAGTTATTCTAGTAACTTTAATAGATTGTTTAAAAATCAACATATTCAAATACCTGGATATACAAATAATAAAACATTTGATATTACAAGATATTATAATAATAGATACAAAGAACCACAACCTATTTTTATTGAATAAATATATATTTAATATTAAATGAGATATATTAATTTAGATTACTTTATAATGACAATAATATTATATACATTTTATAGGTACGTATTTTTCTATATTAATATTATAAAAAAATATAATTAATATATATACTATGTCTAAAAAATATAGTAAATTAAAAAAAAATATTACAAATTTAACTAAAACAGTTGATTATAATGTAAAACAAGTAATAGATAAAGTAGATGATCCTAAGTTATGGGAATCAACAACAATATTGTTTTTCATTCCATTAATAATTTTAATTATTATTATGATTGGATATTTAATATATAGAGAAATACATAAAAATAAGGAGGAAGAAAAAAAATAGATATAAATAATACATAATAATAATATAAAAAATGAATATAACTGATGTGGCAAATATGATATCTTTGTTTGGAACTTTATGTGGGTTATTTTCTAGAATACCACAAGTATATAAAATATATAAAAGCAAATCTGCGAATGATATATCATCTAAATCATTAGTCATTAATATTACTGCTAATTCGTGCTTTTTATTTAATACTCTAGTAAATAAAAATTATAGTATATCAATAAATTGTATTACTGTTATTACATTAGAAAGTACCATTTTATATATGAAGAATAAATATACTCATATTAAAAAAAGTTCAAGTGGATTGAGTTTAGTTGATATGGTTAGTGATGATGATACTGATATATAATATACTTAAAAAAATACCAATATTATAAAGTAATAATATATAATCATATGATTATATATTATTACTGATCGCGTAGCTCAGTAGGTTAGAGCACCTGTCTTATGAGCAGGAGGTCACGGGTTCAAGCCCCGTCGTGATCACAGCCCAAGTAGCTCAATAGGTAGAGCGCAAGACTTTTAATCTTGTGGTCGTGGGTTCGAGTCCCATCTTGGGCAAAGACTTGTCAGTCTCTAAATGACATTTAATCCGTCATAGCTCAGTAGGCAGAGCACCCGGCTGTTAACCGGTAGGTCGCTGGTTCGAGCCCAGCTGACGGAGATTGGTAACGTTCCCGAGCGGTCAAAGGGGCCTGACTTAAGATCAAGTGCATTATGCTTCGTGGGTTCGAATCCCACCGTTACCACTTATGTCCGTGTGGCGCAACAGGATAGCGCATCAGACTTCTAATCTGGGGGTTGCGGGTTCAAATCCCGTCACGGATAACTTACCTAAGAAGCTTAATTGGTAAAGCTTGTAATTGATGGTTCGACTCCATCCTTAGGATTTTTACAATGATTCTAATTCAATTGATTGGTTAGGTGGTTTACTACTACCGATATTTCTTAAATAATTAATAAAAGTCTCAATAAATCCTAAACGTTTTTGCATATTATCACTAGGTGCACCTACTGGAGTATCACTTTTTCCACAGGTTGTACCTCTAAATGTCATAAAAAACTCTATGATAGCTATTAAAATCAATATAATTGATATTATGAGTAATATATAATGAACCAGTTTAACATAAAATAACGTATTCAATTTTACATTTTTAAATCCAAATATATCAATAGTATATGCATCATCATCATTTTCAATAAATTCTTTGTTTAATTTCGGTGAATCATTATCACACACAACAGGGGGTGCTGTTGTGGTTGGTTCTCCATCTTCACATTTATAATTTCCTACTATATTATAATTTCTTATATAATCTTCTATATTATTTAGTCTAAAATATAATAAAGCACATTTAATTATAGAAAATACTGTTAAAGTCATATATAATATGAATTTTTCGTGTGCCTTATTAAAACTATCCATAATTTTATATAAAGCTAATGATAATAGCGATGCTATTGTTAATAATGATATATCCTCATAATCATTAAAATATATATGTATTGCTTTTTCTATATATTTAGTTATACGGGTATTAGTTTTTATAAATATATAATAAAATAATATTAATAATATAGCTAATATACAGGTGAGTGCAAATATGTATAGCTTTAACCATTTTATTTCACCTCTTTTATTCTTAATTATCGCCCGTATTAAAAGACCAATATATACTATAATAAAAACTGTACTCGCGTATATATAAAATTCAATGTATGAATCAGTGAATTCATCATCTTTATCTATATCTTCTTTTTCTTTATCACTCATTATTAATATATATTATTAATTATATTATTTTTTAATACAATTATTATATAGTTTTCTTTTACTATCTAATAATTCCCTAAAACTTTCTACAAATACACTCTTAAAATTATAATATTCTTCTACAAATTTATCGTAATCATTATATATCTCTTCATATAATGTATCTGTTCTTGATTCATATGTTGTATTACCAACGTGTGTATCTCCTGTTAAATTCAAAATATATAAAATATCTCTTTTAAGTTTTACATTTTCTATAATTAAATCATAATTTACATTATCTATATATTCCAATAAATTATACTTTGAACAATCACATATATGTTCATCATATATATATTTCTGTTGAATACCTCCAATCCAATAAGATATCATACATGTGATCAATATTGGAATGTAATTCATAATTACCTTTTTAAAAAAAAAATATATTATATATTTCAAATTATCTTTTTCTTATTTTCTTCATAATCTTTGGTGGACTACTTTCTTTCGTAATTTTTAAATGATTTTTTAAATTTTTACTATTAATTTTATATAATAAGTTTATAGTCGCATATAATTCTGGATTATATCTTATAATAACATTTTCTACATATTCTATATCACGTTTTGTTCTAAAACTAATATTATCTAAGTCTATTTCCAACCATAACTCTCTTGGTGGTTCAGGTGGATCTTTGTATGCTAAATATATCGGCATAGCTTATATAATATTTAATTTATTTTTTATATTATTATATCAAATTATTTTAAATATAATACATATATGGTAAAAGATTTCACATTTCTACAATTACTAACAACAACAGTTATAGTAGAAGCATTTATATTGTATTTATTTAGATTCACTAAAAGCCCATTAACAGGTATAGCAATCAATAGATGGTATAACAATTTGGGATGGTCTGCAGTCATATTGGATTTATTATCATTCATGATAGGATTTTATATTGCTAAATTTATTTATGAATACTTAGTAGATAAAAAATATATTAATACGAATTATGAATTATATAAATTTTTAGGAATAGTATTAGTTGTTCAGATACTTCATGACTTTTTATTTTATTTTTTTGTGATAAAACCTTATCCAGAAAATAAAAATATAGTTATGGATGAATTTAAATATTATGCAGAAAAAGTCAAGACGGGTGCTGTTATTGGAGATTCAATTATGTATTTAATCGGTACTCCATTATTGTATCTTATTATACAAAAAAATGATATAAATACAAATACATTCATATCAATCGTTTCTTTATATTTAATCGGATATTTTATCTATCAAAAACCTGTAATAAGTATGAAATAATTAAATTGTTAATTATATTTATTTATAATATTATTAATTTGATATTTAGTTTGTTGTTTTCTGAAAAACAACAATATGGGTATTAGAGAATACGATTTCGAAGATAATCCACCTATTAAAGATATACTAGCACCTCAACAAAATACAATGCATAATGAATTAATCATAAAACATGAATATGATATGTGTATTAAATGTATTCTGAGTATGTTCTGCTTAATATCATTAATATTAATAATCGGATTCATTGTTTTGATATATGTATTATTCAAATAGACAAGATATCTTTATTGAAGTTAAATAAATAATTTTAAATTTTTATTGTTTTTTTTTTGTTTAAACGAGAGAGAAATACAGCAACTATGAGTGTTAATCGTTTATTGCTTGATGCAATTGGACAAAATCCAGAAGTTCTAATGGATTTGTCAAAAGAGAAGCGTGAAAGCCAAGAGTTTGTCTTGGCGGCAGTTTAAAAAGATGGATGGGCTATCGAATATGCTGCACCTGAGATCCGTGGAGACCCTGCGATTATCAAAATGGCGCTTAAAAGTCATGGGTTGGCCCTCAAGCATGCGCCTCAAGAGATGTGTGAAGACCGTAATATTGTATTAACTGCAGTCCGACAGTTTGGATTAGCCCTCAGTTATGCATCCGATGAGTTACGTGGAGACCGAGAAATAGTCTTGGCTGCAGTCCAAAGACAGTTTGGATTAGCCCTCGAATATGCGTCACCAAAGTTGCGTGGAGACCGAGAAATAGTCTTGGAAGCAGTCAAACAATATGGGAATGCACTGTATTATGCATCAGAAGAGTTTCGTAAAGACCGAGAAATTGTCTTGGAATCAGTTCGTAATGATGCTATATCATTCAGATATGCATCGGAAGAGTTACGTGGAGACCGAGATATTGCTTTGATAGCAGTCAAACAAGGTGGATATAATCTCGAATATGCATCGGAAGAATTGCGTAGAGACCGTGAGATTGTCTTGAAAGCTGTCCAAAATCGTGGAGATGCACTCCAGTATGCGACCGAAGAGTTGCGTGGAGACCGAGAAGTTGTCTTGGCAGCAGTCAAGCAAAATGGATGGGCAATCGAGTATGCATCTGAAGAGTTGCGTGAGCAACTAAAAAAAGAAGGGTATTAAATT
>CEUM01049308.1_pt1 | contig 17711 bp, 15 predicted proteins | sample 356421 | NCBI WGS metagenome assembly CEUM01 (sample SAMEA2622716, study PRJEB7988) | marine metagenome | biome: marine biome (ENVO:00000447); feature: surface water layer (ENVO:00002042); material: "saline water (ENVO:00002010), including plankton (ENVO:xxxxxxxx)" | depth 5 m | reverse complement strand
AACAAAATGAAGTTTATGCTCTTAAGGGTATAAAAAAAGAAAAAGATGCTTCTCTATACAAAACAAAAAAGTTCCCAGGTCTGGTTAAAGTTTTAGAACAGAAGCTCTATTATACAGACAAATATAACAGCAGTTTTAATGAAAAAGTCGGTAATATATTTATTTACCGCTCAGAAGGGAGTATTTTATTAAGAGTTAAAGATGGTTTTTATTACCTCGTCATCGCAGCTTTTCTAAAAACTATTTGTTTAGGCTTTATTTTCTTCTGGGTTTTCAAAAAGTGGTTAATAAAACCTCTTTCAAATTTAATAAAACATGCGGAATCTATAAATTTAGAAAATTTAAATAAAATTTCCTTAGGTCTAACACCTTCTGAAAAAAATGAACTTCATATTTTAGAAAACTCCTTAAATTCAATGATTGAAAACATTCAGGACTCAAAAGAAGAGATTACTCAAAAAAATGAAGAACTTTCAGAGAGCTATAGGAATCTATTCTCGCTTTCTGAAGAGCTAAAGGCACTCAATAAAAAAATTACTGCTAATAATATAAACCTACAAGATGAAGTCGATGAAGCAAATAATGAGCTTCAAATCTCTTTTAACAAAACGGAGGCCATGCTTCATAATGTAAATAAGGCAATTTTTGTAACAGATTCCAAAGGTATTGTTCAAGCACCAGTTTCCAAACATTGCGAAACTCTTTTTAAAAGGGATATCATTGGAGAAAACGGACTTAAACTCCTTTTTTTCCACCTCAAAGATCATAGCGAGGAAAAGAAACTAATTATAAATGCCTGGAACCACATTTTTGGGAAGGAAAAATCTCAATTTCTAAGTGTCGAAAGTCATTTTCCAAGAGTCGTTATCCATCCCGATACAAATAAAAAAAGAGGGAGGCACCTTCGCATTGCCTACGCTCCTCTAATTGATAAGAGTGAAAAAATAAATAACCTTATGTTTCTTGTGGACGACATAACTGATGAGACACTAGAAAAATTAAAAACAAAAAAAGAAGGTAGATACTACCATATCATTATGGAAATTCTACCTGTTTCCAATAAGGAAAAGCTCATTACATCTATTGCTGGCTATTTAACATTATCTGTTTCTTTGCTAGAAGAATTCCTTTCTCCCGAAAGTGAAAGAAATAAACTGCTTAGAAGTCCAGAATATATCAAAAAAACTTTAATCAAAGGAAAAGATGAAGTTTTTCAACCTCTTTCAGATTTCCAAAGCCTTTTGAAAAGCATAATTAGAGATTTCGAAAATTTAGACAGTCAGAAAATATTATTCAGTATTAAGGCCATAACTCAAATTATTGAATTACTTAATACTTACTTAGAAGTGTTCGATATCTTAAATAAAAATAAAATCGGACCAGAAGTAAATTTTGCAATTCCTAAACGGTTTGAGAATTCTGTAGAAGAAAAAATTCAAGACCTTCATAGATTGATGACGAATATTCTTGAATACGTCTTTTTGGTTAGAAATATAGAAGACCTTGATAAAGAAAAAATTGAAAATGCTCCAAAAAAAGCAAAGCTTTATGGTGAGTTTGACAAAATTATCGAACTCCTTATGAAAAGATCGCAACTCATCTCTTATATTTTAAAAGTTGTTGGTAAAACAGAAAAGTCCCAAGCCTTTTACAACCTGTCAGAACTTTTAAAACAAATGCCAAGTAAAGATAAACTCACTGAGGCAGCATTGGTTAACCACCTGGTCACCCCCTACGCCGACATTCGAAAGGCTTGACTCTCCCTCTGCCTTAAAAATTCATAAAACCTTGAACAAAACCTGAAGCGTCGGAAACAATTCCCTTCCAAAGAGAAAAACAAAAGCACAAAACCTCATCAGGAATAAAAGAATGGCACGTCGAAACCAGGCCGCTATACCAGCTTCCTCCTCCTCACCTTTCTTTTTTAAGTAATAACCCAAAAGAACAGTGAAGAGAAAAAAGATTCCGTAGAGGACAAAATATCCTCTTTTTTTGACCAACCCAAATAATTGAGGAAGGGCCGTCTCATGCCTAAATTCTTCCTTTAAAAATCTATAGAGAAAAGGAAAGCGGTCAAAGATTGATCTGAAAGGAGTCCTTTGAATAGACTCCTTTAACTTAGGAATGACCTCTTTTTCATCAAGACCTCTAAAGTAATCCCTAACTTTAAGCGCCTTTTTAATCAGGTCTTCCTGTTTAGGTCTTCCCTTTCCATCAACTTTTCCAGATTTATTTGTTTCATGCTTTATCCCTGAATAGAAGACTTTGAGTTCTTCTAAAAGACTTCTCGACTTGCTTTCTGAGTTTTGAGAGAAAAGAGAACTTGGCGTTAAAAACACGAGGGAAATAAGGCCTAAAGTGAAGGCTGTTCTAGATAAAAAGGTCCTCATCCTTAAGCCCTTTTTTGTTTTAAATTGATAAATAGAGGGATCGTTTTTTAAAAGATCCCCTTAAGCTCTTGCCCCTACGGGAAGTTCATCCTTTTTTTTTAATGTATCAAAAAGGAGCGTCACAGGTGCAGCAACAAAAATAGAACTGTAAGTACCAATAATAACCCCAAGAGAAATTGCAAAGAAGAAATCTCTAATGGCCAATCCACCGTAAAAGTACATACTGAGAGCAACGAAAAGAGTTGTTCCAGACGTTAGAATCGTTCGAGAAAGAGTCTCGTTGGCGGCTTTATTAATGAAGCCATCCAAGGTCCCCATACCTGCTTCTTTTTCCTCATGTTCACGAACCCTATCATAGATAACAACGGTATCGTTCACTGAATAACCAATAACTGCAAGAAGGGCAGCTACCGTTTGAAGGGTAAACTCTGTTCCTGTAAAAGCAAAAACCCCAAGAATAATCGAAACATCATGAAAAAGAGCGACGATCGCACCTGGAGAATATTTAAAATCAAATCTCAAGCCAATATAAATCATAATAGCGATAAGGGCCCAACCCATCGCCTGGAAACCTGCAATTCTAAGGCTTGCTCCAGCTTTAGGACCAACGATATCAACTTTTCTGATCTCTGGGGCCTTAGCTGCTAAACCTGTTTTAAGGGTTTTTCCTAAAGCATCAGTCACTTTATTAAGGTTTTCTTCGGCTCCCGGAACCTTAACGAGGAACTCGTTATCCTTGACCTCACCAATCGTTTGAACACTGACGTTTTTAAAGCCACCCTTTTTTAAAACGCCCCTTAAGTCTTGAAGTTTAAGGGCCTCCTTAAACTTCACCTGCACTTCAGCACCACCACGAAAATCGACGCCATAATTCATTTTTGTAAAAAGACCGAAAAGGGATATAATAACAAGCCCAATAGAAAAGACGCTTGTAAACTTAAATTTTCCAACAAAATCGAAATTGGCATTTTTGATTACTTCAATCATTTTTTTTTCCTCATCCAAAATCTAATTTTTAAAAATAATACTCTACTTTTTGGCCACCATCTAAATACTGAGGTCTTGCCCTTCTACTTTGTTCATATAAAATTCAAAAAGAAGTTTTCCAACAAAGTAAGACGTATAAACAGTTGCAAAAATTCCAATCAATAAGGTAACCGCAAACCCTTTAATGGGACCCGTTCCAAAGCTGAGAAGACAAAAACCGGCAAGAGCCGTCGTAATGTTAGCGTCGATAATAGTCCAAAAGGCATGACCAAAACCATTGTCTACGGCTTTGTAGTTTCCGACACCTTTTCTTTTTTCTTCTCTAATCCTCTCGTAAATAATAATACTCGCATCAACCGCCATACCAATCGTTAGGGCAATCCCAGCAATACCTGGAAGAGTCAACGTGGCTTCAAAACCAACGAGGCAAGCCAAAACAAAAAGAATGTTAAGACCAAGGCAGATAATCGCAATCATCCCCGAAGCCCTGTAGTAATAAAGAATAAAAAAGAAAACGAGAGCACAACCAACGAGACCGGCAAAACGCGCTGAGACAATAGAATCTTCACCAAGACTTGGCCCAACAGTTCTTTGTTCTAAGAAGTCAAGCTGAACAGGAAGAGCACCGGCCCTAAGAACAAGAGCGAGGTCCCTAGCTTCTTTTAAGAGAGCATTGTAACCACCAGTTCCCAAAGTAACCTGAGCACGCCCACCTCCAATTCTCGCCTGGATAACAGGTGCACTATAAACATTACCATCAAGGATAATGGCCATCCTCTTTCCAATATTCTCACCAGTCGTTTCTTCAAAGACTTTGGCACCAGTTGATTTAAAATCTAGTGAAACGTAGGGCTTGTTTTCTCTTTGATCGATACTAACTCTTGCATCTTGAAGAGCATCCCCTGTCAAACGAGGATTTGACTCAACAAGATAAGGAATCTTTGATTCAAGCTCATTTTTGAATTTATTAACTTTCTTCTCAAAGGCAAGTTCATAACCTTCAGGAAGGTCTTTTATAAGGAATCTATTGAGCTTATCAACAAAGGCACTGAACCTCTCACCTTTTTTGAAGACGATTCCGGCTTCTTCACCTTTGACAACCCAATCATTCATTGTGGCCGGTGGAATTTCGTCATTCACAATCTTGAATTCAAGTTTAGCTGTTTTACCAATAAGCTCTTTGGCCCTTTTAATATCTTTAACCCCAGGAAGCTGAACAATAATTCTGTCCTTTCCCTGAGAAAGAATCTCTGGTTCCGTAACACCAAATTCATCAATTCTATTTCGGATAACCTCAATCGATTTCGTTACAGACTGCTCCTCAAGAGTTGTCTTTTGGACTTGAGCAAGACCGTACTGTAAAAGAGTACCCTCTTCTTTTGTTAAACGAATATAAGATGGTGGGAAATTGTCCCTAATGATCTTTTTGACCTTTTCAACATCAGCTTGGTCAGCGATGACAATACTCTGCTTGGGGTCCTCTACAGCAGAGTCATCCAAGCCCCCAATGGTCATTTTAATCTCTTCGTCTTTAAGGACATACTCAAATTTACGAGCATAACCTTTAATCTCGTCTCGGTAGACTTTGTTAAAGTCAATTCCAAGAATCATGTAGAGACCACCTTGGAGGTCAAGACCAAGACTCACCTTTGATTTAACAGGAAAGTTAGCTTCTTCATTGAAGTTGAAGACCGTAGGAATCACGGCAACAATAGAAATAACAGACAAAACCAGCAAGAAGGTAAATCGGTACCACCAACTTCTCTTCATGAAACACTCCTCAATTAATGAATAAAAGCTGGCCACCAAACAGATGGGACCCAGCACATATGCTAATATAGAAGATTTCTAGACACTTAGGCAACTAATCCTTATGAGGCTTTTGGCACTCCTCTTTTGAGGAAGAAGGAGAATTCTCCGAAACCTTCGGTCTATCCTCAACGACTTCACTAACTATATCATCTTTGGCCTTTTGAAATTCTCTTATCCCCTTCCCTAGGCCTTTTGCCAATTCGGGAAGTTTCTTAGGGCCAATAAAAATCAAAGCTATAAAAGCAACAAGAAGAAGTTCTCCACCACCAAGTCCAAACATATACCTAAGCTCCTAGAACAAAAACACTGCTAAGCAATTACCTTTAGTCCTTTTTGGCCGGAGTCTCAAAGATTTTTGCTGATAGGCCACCAATTTGGCTTCTCAAAACTTTAAGCTTCGATCCTTCATCAATATCAAGAGTCACAACTTTATCTGTAATGCCGATAATTTTTCCTAGGACGCCAGACTTTGTATAGATATCATCACCCTTTTTAAGGTTAGCAAGAAGTTTTTGCTCTTCTTCCATTTTCTTTTTCTGAGGACGAATCATGAGAAAATAAAAAATGAAGAAAATTATAATAAAAGGTGCAAATTGAACAATTGGGTTAGGCTGAGCACCACTGGCCTGAGCATAAGCAGAAGACATGAAGAAATCCATCAGTTGATCCTTTCTTTTTACAGTTAACTGTTAAAGTTCCAAGAATGAACGACTAAATGCTTTTAGTCAAAATATTCGTTGGACGCGTACTTGTTATAGAAGTTGGAGTAAAATTCGTCAAATCGATCTTCTAAAATTGCTGCCCTGGCCTTTTTTACCATGGAAAGATAAAAGTGGAGGTTATGATAAGTAATTAGTTGCCCCGCAAGATACTCACCCACATTGAAGAGATGACGCAAGTAGCTTCGTGAGTAACGCTTACACACTTTGCAAGAGCATTCTGGGTCAGGGGGAAGCGGATCTTCTTTAAATCTTTCCTTTTTTATATTGAGGGGGCCTCGGGCCGTTAGAAATTGGCCATTTCTTGCGTTTCGCGTTGGAAGAACGCAGTCAAACATATCAAGACCATTTTTAATACCTGTTAGTACATCGAGAGGCTTACCAACTCCCATAAGGTAACGGGGCTTGTGCTCTGGCATAGTGCACACAAAAGAATCGCAAAAGTCGACCATTTCCTGATTTTTTTCACCGACGGAAAGTCCCCCTATTGCTAGTCCTGGAAAGTCCATTTCCTCAAGCCTTTCCATACATTCAGTTCGAAGGTCAAGCTCCAACCCCCCCTGAATAATTCCAAATAGGCTTTGATGTTCTTTCAAAGGATAATCTTTACATCTTTTGGCCCAACGAAGAGTCAGTTCAAGGCTTTCTCTAAGACGTTCTCTAGAAGCTGGGAGAGCAGGGCATTCATCAAAAACCATGACAATGTCGCTTCCCAATGCTTTTTGGATTTCCATCGACTTTTCAGGGCCAATAAAATGAGATGAGCCATCAATATGACTTTTAAAAGTAACTCCATCTTCAGTTACTTTATTGAGACCACTTAAAGAAAAGACCTGAAATCCTCCAGAGTCCGTAAGAATGGGCTTTTTCCAAGACATAAACTCATGGAGACCACCACTTACTCTTTCAATTAATTCATGACCTGGTTTTAAATAAAGATGGTAGGTATTTCCCAGGATAATCTGGGCGCCCATTTCTTCAAGGTCTTCCTGTGTCGTTGCCTTCACAGTTCCCCTCGTTCCTACTGGCATAAAAATGGGTGTTTCAATTTCACCGTGGGCGGTTTTAATTACTCCGGCCCTGGCCTTTCCAGACTGTGCTGTTTTTTGAAAAAACATAACCAATTATTTCCTTTTTTTAAGGCATTCTGCCCTTCACTTAGCGGTCAATTCCGAAGAATAAGCATTGCATCTCCATAGGAAAAGAAGCGGTAGCCTAACCGAACAGCTTCCCGATAGAGCTCTAAAGTTTTCTCACGTCCTATTAATGAACTGACAAGCATCAAAAGAGTTGATTCAGGTAAATGGAAGTTAGTGATAAGACCTTCTATGGATTGAACTCTAACACCAGGATGGAGGAAAATATCTGTAGAGTACACCCGCTCGGGCTCAACTACCAAAGAACCCTTTTCATCAATGGCAGACTCCAAAGCTCTTAGTGACGTCGTCCCAACACAGAATATTTTTTTTCCCTTTTCCTGGGCCTTTACAATCTTCTCTCTATTTTTTTCATCAAAAAAGTAAGTCTCCGTATGCATTTTATGGTTTTTTAGGTGCTCTTCTTTAACTGGTGCGAAAGTCCCTCTTCCGACATGAAGTGTCACAAAGGCCCTTTCAATAGAACGATCATCCAGCTTTTTGAAAAGCTCATCAGTGAAATGAAGCCCAGCAGTCGGGGCTGCCACTGAGCCCGAGTTTTTGGCAAAGACTGTCTGGTAATCCTCGTGATCTTTAGAATCAGACTCTCCTTTTCTTATATAAGGAGGAATGGGAATTTTTCCAAATTTTTCCAAAACCTCTTCAAGGGGCACAGAGAGGGTTACCCAAAAATCACCTTCCTCAGTTGCTTCAAGGAGGCGGACTTCAATGGCTTCCTCCTCGTTCCCAACCAAAAAAAGGTCTCCCTTTCTTTTCTTTCCAGAACACTTAATCAGGCAAGGGTAAGACCCATCAGACCGAGCTTCTAGGGATAGAAAAAATAACTCTGCCTTACCACCGCTCTCCTTTTTACCAAACAGCCTGCAGGCAAAAACCTTCGTTTGATTAAGGAGCAAGAGAGACTCTTTTGGTAAATACTGGGGGAGGTCTTTAAAAGTTGTGTGGGTAATTGATTGATCACTCATTTTATAGACAAGAAGCCTTGATTCATCCCTTTTGGACGCTGGTCTATCAGCAATAAGCTCAGGTGGGAGTCCATAGTTATAAGAACTTAAAAGAAGATCAATATCTTCAGACTCACCAAGCCCCGAATCACAGACAAAAGTGCCTTTCAGCTTTTCCCTTGAATTTTCCACTTTTTATGCCACCCTAATTTTATGAACAAGATATTTTTTAAGGCAAAGCCACTCATCTTTTTAATTCATATTTTTGTTTTTCTTCTTCTTCTAGGCGCCAAAAACCATCTCAGTTTTAGTCCAGATATGGCAGGCGAAAGGCTCCGAGCGGAGCTTAAATTTCTAGAAGAAGAAAACGTGATTATACATAATCCACCGCCTATAGCTAAGGCCCAGAATATTGCACTTATTGAACAAGAAATTCAAGATGAATCTTCCACTCCGCACAAAAAAAAGAAAAAAGGCGGGTCGAGAGAGCAGATTTGGCTCAGGGCAAGATAATTTTATTTTCCAAAGGTCTTATGGTTTGGAAAAAAATGGACCAAAAAGAGGTTTAATAAATTCTTCACCCTTATTTAGAGTGCTTTGAAGAAGTTCAATAACTTGCTCAAGCCACGTATTCATGAACTCGAGGGCCCCATAATTATTTACTTGAGATAAAAGAAATTGAATCATCTCCTCAAAATAAGTCATATAAACATTCAAGCCTAGCTTGTTTAATACATAACTCCACCAACTATCCACTTCCTCAATATCTTGTCCCGCATTAGTTACAACAAAAAGAGGGTTCTTTTTTTTAGCTTTTTCCGTCATAAGCTCTTTCCTTCTTCCTTCCAAGTTTCTATAAGACCAGCAATATGTCTAAATTGACCTTGAAGTTTATCAAACTCTTTCCCTTTAAACTCAAAAACTGACTTCTTTTCAGCTTGGCTTTTTACCAAAGAAGCTCTGTTATAAAAAGGGTCTACAACTTTAGGTACATCAAATTGTTCTTTGAGGTCACCTAAAATTTTCTCCAAATCTTGTCCTTCTTGCTTTCTCCTATAGTCTACCAAGTTTGGTATGTGGGCCAAAATTGTTGGTGTCTCGGCGATTCCCATATCTTCAATATTCTCGAGAACTCCATATAAATGGCCCAACCCTTTCCGAGAAAATTCATCAGGACGGAAAGGCACTAAAAGACCATCAGTAGCACATAAAATATTGACAACCAACAATCCAAGTGTGGGTGGCCCATCAATAACAACATAGTCATAAAAATTGAGAATATTACTCTTTTCTAAAAAGCGCTTTAAAATCAACTGACGAGGTGAGGAAATTCCAGCAACAGAAAGCTCAAATCCAGATAACTCCTCTCCCGAGGGGAGGAGGTCAATGGTTTCTCCTCTCACAACAATATCCGTAAAAACCGAAGGTGTATGGAGGGCCTTCAATTCTCTAATTGAATTTATGAGAAGGTGGAAAATATTGTTATCCTTCTCGAGAGAAACGCCACCAGAGCAGAGAAGACTTAAGTTCGCTTGAGGGTCCATATCAATGCATAAAACCCTTTTTTCACCTTGCTTGGCCAACGCATGAGCGATATTAAAAGCCATGGTCGTTTTTCCAACTCCACCCTTTTGATTAAGAAGAGAAATAACTTTGCCTTTTGGCTTTGATTTATCTTTATTAAAAAAAAGTCCCATACAATCATCCCTGTTGTTTTTGACTCAGTTTAGATTTTCGCCATACTAGCACATATGTTTCTTTTTTATAAGATTTAAACTCGATTATATTAATGCCCCTAAAGATTGGACAAAAAAAGAATATTTTTGAAGAAACAAAAGTTAAGTACATTGGAGTCGGTACTTAAATCGTTTTTTAAGGAGAAAAGTTTAATCACTTACCGATACAAACGACTGCTAATTTTGTAGAATTTAAACTCATATTAATCGTCCCATTTAGGATAGATAATGAAACCTTTCTTTCTTCTCTTACTTACAATATTTTTCCTTATTCCTCATACTCAAGCAGATGAAATGGTAAGGGTCCAGACTATTTCAAAAGACCGCCTTAATTTTGTTGTAGGTCTAGGGAAAGGAGACGGTATTATGGTTGGGCAACAGTCCTTATTCTCAACAAGAAAAATCTCCCTTTCAGCAAGAGCAATTGAAGTTAGCAGATATTTTTCACTTTGGGAGCTTTCAGAAAAAGATAGCGTTGTCCCTTTTAAAAAGGGTCAAACCATTAGCTATAGTAAAAGGGTTAACTCTATTTTTCTTGAAATTCCTAGACTCTATAAACTCCAAGATGACTCATTCCACAAAGAAAAAAACTACTGGTTAGGAAAATGGAATTATTCGCTAAGTCTTTCTGAGTCAGTTTCAGGGGCCAATTCAAATGATCAGTTACTAAGAACGGGAACACACTTTGAAATTAATTATTTAAAAGATTGGACCACAAAGTTAGACTGGAGCTTCGGTGCCCGTTACGACCAGGAAGTTTCAAGAAGGCAAAACCCTGGGCTCGAAGTCCCCAACACTAAGTTTTTCGTCATTGGAGATCTCTATTATCACTTTTCCAGGGTTGGAGAATCTAAAGTTAACCCTTACCTGGGCTTGGGTGTTGGCATAGGATACTCAATCACTTCCATTAGCAGCAACATATCCAAAGGGTACGCAATGATTCTTCCTTCTATAAAGGGAGGCTTTCAAACAGAATTCGCTGAAAATAAATTCCTTCTCGCTGAGGCGACAATCGAATCCGTCAGCTCAACAGAGACTTTTCCTTCAGGGGTAGAGCAAAAAACGAGCACCCTTAATGCCAAAGCATCTCTTGGGTATAAGTTTTAAAAAGAAATGGTCTTACTTTAATAGCCCAATTTCTTTCAACCTTTGGAGAAGAAAGTCATTGGCCAAAATATCTGGGTATTTGGCACCTTTTCCAACGCAGGAAGGAAGGCATTTTAAGACTGCTTCAGGGTTTGGGTGGACGAAAAAGGGCATAGAAAACCGAGAAGAGTTTTCAGAGTCAGGGTTTACAACTCTGTGAGTTGTAGCTGGGATCACATCATTGGTTAATCGAGAGAGCATATCACCTGAATCTACGACAATTTGATTAGAAGTACTTTCAACTGATAACCAGGTTCCATCCCTATCTTTTAACTGAAGGCCTGAGTCAGTAGCACCAACAAGCATAGTAATAAGGTTAATATCCTCATGTGCAGCAGCTCTAATCGAGTTTGTTGTATCATTACCATGCAGAGGTGGGTAATGGATGGCCCGAAGGATCGAATTACCATCTTGAATCATTTTACTAAAAACACCCGGCTCTAGGTCTAGAGCAATACCAAGAGCTTCCAAAAGTGATTTGCTTATTTCATCCAAAGTTTTATAAAGGTCTAGCATAACGGGCTTAAAGTCCTTTATCTCCGCGGGCCAAAGATTGGCATCGTAAACTTTTTGATAAGGATGACTATCCGAAAGCTCTCTTCCAACATGCCAAAACTCTTTTAGGTCAGGGTATTTGCTATCTTTGGCATGCTCTTTCAAAAAAGGAGTATAACCTCTTTGCCCACCATTTAAGGCAGCGTATTTTTCTTTCTCAGAAATTGGTAAAGAAAAGAATTCCACAACTTGCTTATAGGAGTCCTGAATCTGTTTTTCTTTTAGGGGGTGGTTATTCAGTATTATGAAACCGTAATCGACAAGACCTTCATACAAGCTTTCAACAAAGGAGGTTTTTTGAGAAGGACTTCCCTCTAGAAAAGATCTGAAATCTAACTCAGGAACCTTTCTCAATTTTAGGTTATCACTATTAAGCGGAGACTCTTGCATACGAGAGTTAACAGACATTAATCCTTCCTTATTAATTGAAAACCTTGGCTTATCTCCCACACCTAGACAAGATAAGTCAAGATTTTTTCCAAGAAGTATAATTCATTTCCCAATGCAAGCTTTATTCTATATAAAAAGGAATAAAAACAAAGAATTAAACTGCTTCTTGGAGATGCTTATGCCCTTCCCATGGGCCCTGATTTTCGCTACTTTGATCTCGTTGTCCTTTCAACTTGAGGCCTCTGATCAATTTTTTCAATCCAAAGGATCCTGGGTTCCAATCTCTGAAAAAGAGGGAATTAAAGTCTTTAAAATGGAACTTAGCAATAGCCCCCTCTTGGCCTTGAAGGCCCGCGGAACAATAAAAGCTTCCATAGAATCTCTCCTTTATATATTCAGGGATGTCAAAGGGTCTCTTGAATGGGCACCGCGTCTAGAGAAACGAAAAATATTAAAGAACATTTCTGAGAGTGAAGCCATTGTTTATGAAGTGAGAAAGCTCCCTTGGCCTTGTCAAAGGAGGGACCTTATCCTCCACAATAAACTTCACTTTGATAAAAGCAAAAAGGCCCTTGTCCTTGTCACAAAGTCTCTTACGAATTACCCCCATGACCCTAAGCCAGAAGATATGGTGAGGGCCCATCTGTCCCACAGTGCCGTAACAATGAAACCTATAAACGATAAAGAAACAGATGTTGAGGTGACCATCCATGTAGACCCTCGGGGTCAAATTCCCTCCTGGATAGTCAACTTGATCCAAAAAAACTGGCCATACCGCTTTATAAAGGGAATGGAGACAAGGAGCTTCTCAATTACACCGATCTTAGGACCAGAGCTTCTCAATTTTGCTTCCTTAGCTAAACCTAACTAACGGTTAAAGGCCCTCTTTAAGGCTTCATGAGGTTTTTTAAAATTTCCTGAGGAATAGTTTTTATCTAAATCACCATGAATACTTTCCAAAAGCTCATGGGTGATCGGCTCCGTTAATAGCCTGTGGGCAAACTCGTGGGATAGGATAAATATACAGCTTAAAGTTCCTATTTTACTTTTATTCAGACCTCTTGGAAATCCATCGCCATTAGGCCTCTCGTGATGCTCCCAAATAATATTACGAACATCTGGTGATAATTCTCCCAACCCCTCTACAACCTCACACGACTTTAGTGGATGAGAAAGAACCAGTTGCTTTTCTTCTGGTTTTAGCTGTTCAAAAGCCTTATCCGTTTTTTTACAAATTTTTGCAAGGTCATTGCTTTTAAGACTCACATCCTGCATTAGGGAGGCGTAGGATAACTTTTTATACGTTTCAGTCGTCGCCCACTCAGTCTCATTTGCGATAGCAGTGCTTATATAACATGTTAAGAGGCTAAGCTCATAAATATAGTTATCCTTCTTGAGAATCGTCTTGAGTATAGAGGAAATTTTCTTATTTGACTTTATTGTGTTTAAGGTTGACTCGACAACACCGTGAGCTAGCTCAATTGCCCTCTCACCCATGCCCACGTAACGAAGACCTTCATGGATACTTTCTACTGAATCCATTTGAAGTTTAACTTTTTCAGTTTCATCGCCATCTCTGGTAGCGAGTTTTTCCATGACTTCAGACATCGCTGAATCCATGAAAGATTCATATTCATTTTCCTCAATGTAAAGGTACTTCACACCTTTAACAACAATGTTATAAATAAGCTCTTCAGAGATTTCATCGTCTTTATTTACAACTTTTAACATCTTGTTATCACCAATTTTTAAATGGGCGCCAACAAAACATTTATTAAAAGTTAAAAACCTATCGATGGAAATTCTTTTGTAACCATCAATAACCTTTATTAGCTCCTTATTCATAACAAGCTTCATTTTTTCTAATAATTCTTCTTTTTTGAATGGCTTAGAAACAAGAGGAGAAAAATCGCCACTAAAAAGTCCACTTAACTCGGGAAGCTTTTCCACAACATCCTGATTTTCACCACAGACTAGTAGAAAAGGGATATCTGGTCGATTCTCCTTAAGCCACTGATAAAGTTGCCCGCCGTCTCCACCCGGCATATAATAATCTGAAATGACAATATCTATTTCAGGATTCTCTTTTACAGCTTCAATACCATCTACGGAAGAGGAGCCTAAGATAGTTTCATTATCAAACTCAGACTCAATATACATCGCCATTATTTCAAGGTTGCTCTCATTATCGTCTACAATGAGAATTTTTCCTTCGCTCATAAAAGCTCACCCTTTGAGATATGCTGCTTATGCTTTAAATTCAACATTATTAAAGGAGAAGTGATTACTTGGAAAAAAACTAGGTAAGCACCACTCCCTTTGGTATCAAATAATCATAACACTATTTGGATAAAGGGCCTAAGATTGAATTTTATTCCCAAACACTTAAAGCTCTATATCTCCGGAAGTTCCTGACTCTTCCGAATGAATATCAACCAAAGCATCTGCATCAACTTTACCCATATTGAGGACATTAAAAAGAATTAATTTTTCAGCAGCGATTCTTTGAGTAAAATACTTGTAAACTGGTTTTAATTCTTTAGTACAAAAACGATCTTCAAAATCTCGTAAGAGTTTTTTTCTTATCCAAAAGTAATCCACTCCATCTTCAACAGTTCTTCTAAATTTAAGCCTTACACCCTCTGCAAGACAATCATTACCACCAACAAGAACCCTTGCTCTAAATTTATAAAGAGACTTTCTCGGGGATCTTGATTTAGACTTCTCAATATCAAGAATTTCCAACACGCCTCTTTCCTCAGCATAACTTCCATCTATTGGACCAATATAGGAAGCTTGCGAAGGTCCATTTAGACCTAAACAAAAAACAAGCAAGACCATTAGCTTTTTCATGTTAAGACTCCAACTAAAAAATTTATTAATATTTATTTTTATTCAATTAAAACTTATTTTTTCCTCTTACAAAATAACCTATTTCCCATCCTGATGGAAAGTATTAGGACAAGATGACTATTCACGAACACTTTAATAAGCACAAATACGAAAAAGTCACTCCTGTTAAGGGACTTATCAATCCCTTTTTAAACCCTAAAAAAAAATGTCAATTGAGGAATTCTTAATATGTCAAAAACACACCTCTAGCATAAACACAGAGTGTTTTCTTGTCTGGTAGGCGCAATTATTTCCCCCAAGGTTGGGGGAAATTTTTTCTACTTTGAAGTCAAAGTGAAGACTCCATCCCAATCTTCTGGAGGAGGGTTTTCCTTAAACTGATTGCAACGGTCTATATAGATCAAAGAAGGGTTAGTTTTCTTACCTTCAAGGTCAGGAAACCTCTTATTCTCATACTCTAAGGACTTATTAAATCCCTCAATGGCCTCATCCCATTTTTGATTTCTATAGAGATCTAAAGCTTCATGGAATAAGCTCTGAAGAGTTAAAAGGTCCTCTTCCGTCTTACCGACTTCACCTAAAAGGTCATAAGTTGTGACAGGTTCTTTTTTACCTACAACTCTCATCGTGTCCAGTTCTCTCATTACAAACTTATCTTCTAACATATCCTTGGTGAACATAGAAACTTGAGTAAAAATACCATACTGCTTAGCTGCTTCTTCCAAACGAGCAGCTAAGTTCACGCTATCACCCATCATGGTGTAGTTCATTCTCATGGCCGAACCCATATTACCCGTAACAATTTCACCGGAGTTAATACCTATTCTCATCCTCATATCATGGACAATTTGTGGCCACTTATCTCCTTCAGAAACCCATTTTTTTCGAAGATCAAGAAGTGCATTTTGCATACCAAGAGCAACTCTACAAGATCTAACAGCATGATCTTCTAGAGGCATGGGAGCACCAAAGAAAGCAATAATAGCATCACCTTCATACTTATCTAAAGTTCCACCCTCTTCCAATAAAATATCAGTCATGGCAGAGAGGTACTCATTTAAAAGCTCAACGAGCTCAGTAGCGGAAAGCTTTTCAGAGAAAGAAGAAAAACCTTGAATATCTGTGAAATAAGCCGTGATTATTCCGCAATCTCCCCCAAGTTTTGGAGGCTCACCACTTTCATACATCTGGTCAATGAGCTCCGGAGAAATATAGTTCCCAAAAGCATTTTTGAGAAAGGCCTTATCTTTGGCCCCTATATAATAATTTAGTAATGTGTTCCATGAGTATGTACCCACGACGGCCAGTAGACAGAAAAACAGTGAGAGGGTGTAGCCTCGAGGTATCAAATGGTAGATATCCACATAAATTATAGAAAACCCAAATACAACGACAAATATCGCATCGGCGATGGCGTTTTCAAACTGCTGAATACCTATCATTAGAAAGGTTCCCAATATAAGAATCAGCCATGAAATATAAAGAGACTTTTCTTCTGGCTTAAAAAACCTATTTTGCAAAAGCATACTCGTTACACTCATGTGGGTATAAACCCCAGGCAAAGCCGCATCGATGGGCGTATGCCTTAAGTCGTGTGCCCCAGTAGCTGTACTTCCAATAAAGACAATTTTTCCTTCAAGTTTCTCTTTGATTTTTGGATCTTTGCCATCAGAAGCCAACAAATCTTTAATGGATACATAACCATATGATTTTTGCGAACCGGCCCATCGAATACCCGAGGCTCCAGTAATCCCCAACTCCATAATTCCCTTTTTAGTTTTTAAAATGGCCGCTCCATTAGAGTCAATCTCCAAATCTGCACTCTCTCCTGTTAAGTATTGAAAGGCACTTACACCAATGGAAGGCATATAGATTCCATCTCCGACATTGACTGATACGAGGTTTGTTCTAAAAACACCATCAGGGTCTGGATAAGCTGTAATATGAGCAAGTCCTGGTTCTGCTTTAAGAATATCTGGTACCGGAAACATGGTTTTAGCCACTCTCCATTCAGTAAGATTTACATCTTGCTTGGCCTGCTTTGTATTTAAAACAAAATTGTAGAGCTCACCAGGAAGCTCTTTGTAAGAAATATCATCATCACTTGAAGCTAAAGTTGTTAAGTAATAAGGAATAATAACTTTATTGCCTGGTACTGATTGGAAGTCCGCTATGGCCTGGGCCATATAAAGGTCAGGGGAAGGCTGTCCTTCTTTTCTCGAAAGCTCTGGTTCTGAAAAAATAACGTCAAATGCAATGACTTTTGCACCATAGGTTTTTAGCTTATTTATAACATCATACCAAACCATACGGGACCAGGGCCACCTACCAACAGACTTTAGAGATTGTTCATCAATAGAGAGGAGGACAGTTTTATCATCTTTTGCGTTCTCATCCAGAGTCTGCATCATTCTTGAATCATAAAACTTTTGTTCAATACTCCCTGGAAGAGAAATCATGCCGGTCCAGTTACCCTCCCGGTCCATAAGGTTCAAATAGTTTTCAAACTGCTGAATCCCGACGCCACCGACGGCCAGAAAAACGATCAGAGATATGCCAATCCACCTTATAAACTTTGTAACCATAATATGATCCTTTAATTAATTTCAACCTAAGCATTTATCGGGTAATTAACCAGAAAGGTTGAAATTTCATATCAACTAAAAGAATATTTATTGTGGATATTTTAGATGCTTTGAAAAAAGCTAAGAAGAAAAGAGAGCACTACCTACCCTTACAAAGTCACTCCCATGGGCCAAAGCAATTTTATAGTCCTTACTCATACCCATAGACAACTTAATTTCTTTAAAAGAAAAATCGTTGAGTACGGAATCACGAAGGTTGGCCAAACTTTGAAAAGAACTGGCTGCATCTTGTTCAAAGTTATCAGTTCTAACCTTCCCCATAGTCATAAAGCCAAGAAAGCTTAGAGGTCCTTTTTGGTTTTCTCTCTCTTTAATAAAACGTAAGGCCTGGTAAACTTCATCTTTAGAGTTAAACCCTGACTTTTCTTCCTCATCAG
>CEUM01033104.1_pt1 | contig 17797 bp, 15 predicted proteins | sample 356421 | NCBI WGS metagenome assembly CEUM01 (sample SAMEA2622716, study PRJEB7988) | marine metagenome | biome: marine biome (ENVO:00000447); feature: surface water layer (ENVO:00002042); material: "saline water (ENVO:00002010), including plankton (ENVO:xxxxxxxx)" | depth 5 m | reverse complement strand
GTCACCGTATTCAACGTCTCGACTCGTTCGCACGTCGGCGTCTTCGCCGTAACCGATCGCGCTGTCGACTTGGTACAGGACAAACTGAAGGCTGTCCTCGTCGCTAATGTCCATCGGGACGAAGGAAATCAACGCGAAATCTTCCATGATGCCCGCGATGGCGCGATTGAGTTTACGATACTTGGGATCCATGCGCTCGTCTAATTCATCCGCCAGCGCGCTGTGATCTGGCGTCAGGTACGGGTCTATGACGGACTTATCCTCCAGCATGTCCACTTTGCTCAACACGTTGACGTGCGGCAACTCGAGGTGTAACATCGCGCTCTGCGCCTGCAGACAACCGGCGATGTACTTGGGCCCGTCCGTGATGAATTGCGAATCCAGCACGTACACGCACGTCATCTTCCACCCCCAATCCGTCATCTGTTTCGTGAACGTTCGAAACGCCGAGTGGTGCGAGTATAACTCGAGCTGTCCCGGACAGTCGAAGATGACCATGTCGTCCTCCAAGTACCCTTCCAACTCCTCCGCGAGCCAATCGTCGAGGTTATCCTCGAGATATTCCATGCAAAACATCAACGCGCCGTTCGGACCGAGCTCTTCCTCTTCCATGACCTCGTCGAGGTTGATCAAGTCGCGAACATCGCTCGTGACCGAGTACTTGAATTCGTCCGCCGCCGGGTCGAGATTTATGACGTGTATGGTGCGACCGATCGAGTGACAGTGCTGCTGGATGTTCGAGCAGTACGTTGACTTCCCCGAGCCCGCCGGACCGATCACGAGCTGGGCATACGGCATATCGCGAGACTCCGAGGCGGCGACTGGGGCTGGCGCGCGAAGCGGAGCCGCATCGGAGCCGCGACGTCGAGCGCGCATAAAGCCGTCGGGCGTGTCGAATCGACGTGATCGATGCATGTGAATATAAAATGAACTTCGTACGGATTGTTGTTACACTACACGCGATGAGCGAAACTCTAGAGTCGATCTTTACGTTTGCGTCCCGTAAACTTTGAGTCGTTCGCGACGGAGATGCCGCGGTTTCTGTATTGCTCCTTTTTCTTGTGAACCCAAGCCTTGCCCTTGATTTTCTTCGCGTACTTGTTAAACTTCGCGCTCTTATCACTCTTTCTACCGTCCATGCGCATGCCTCGGCGCTCGATGTCGTCCTCGTCGAACTCGCCCTTGGCTTGCGGCAACGCCTCGGGCGGACCCGCGGCGAGCACTAAAAAATATTTCTTCGCCCGCGTCGAGTTCGGGTAATCGACCACTAAGCCACCACTGAATCCAACTCTCAGCGCCGCCGTCGTGATCATCTCCGCTTGTCTCGGTCCGTCGGGATAAATTTGCAAAATCGCCTTGGCGCCGCGTTTGAGACACTTGTACAACTGCGTGAAAAACTTCTTCAATCTTCTCTGCGGCACGTGCGCGCTGTTGTCCGCGTTACACAACCACTGCACGGCAGAGATGCTCACACACCCATCGAACACACCGGGTCGAAACGGCACGCCGTGTCCCATATCGTTTCGCAACACGTCCCCCTCCACCTCGCGTTCCTTCGCCACCTCGAGCATGCTCTGCGCCAGGTCCATCCCCACCCACACGTGCCCGAGCTCCGTCAACCGATCACCCGAGAGCCCGCTCCCGCATCCGACATCGAGCAAAAATCTCGGCACGCCGTCGTCCGGGAAGTTTAACAGCTCCACCGCGCGCTCGGTGAGTCGCTCTTGGATTTCAATCACGCGCGAGCTCTGCGAGTACTTGCGCGCTTCGGTGTCGTTGTAGAAGACGTCCGCGGGCGCGGTGAGCTCGGGACGGGACATGTCGACGGTGGTTGGTCTTTCGTATCTCTCGCTCGCGCGCGACGGTCTCTCTCGTCGTTTGTCGCGCGCACACGCCGGCGGCGGTGAGTGTCGGGACACGCGGTGGCCCGGCGGCGGAGAAGCGCGTCCGCAGAAACGAGCGCGGCGACCGACGGTGAGGCGTCGGAAGCGCGGGACGACGCGGGAGGTGGACGACACAGTCGCGAGGCGCGAGCGATGACCACGATCGCGGGCGCGGACGAGACGCTCGACGTCGAGGCGACGGATGTCATTAAAATCGTCTTGCAGTGGGCGAAGGAATCCGGTCTCGAGGAGACGCACGCGGCGCTGTCTTCGGAGACGAACACGTCGCTGAACGCAGTGGAAGATGTCGATGCGTTCAGGCGCGACGTGTTGCAGGGACGGTGGGATGCGGTGCTTCCGCAGTTGGCTACGCTGCGTTTACCTAAGAATGTGCTCGAGGACGTGTACGAACACGTGACGCTGGAGATGTGCGAACTCGGGGAACAGGACACGGCGAGGGCGATTTTGCGTCAATCGCACGTCATGCGAGCGGTGAAGTCGGATCAAAGTCGTCGGTATGGACGGTTGGAACATTATGTGAGAGCGAGACAGTTTCCGGTGGAGGACGCGTACGGCGGGACGACGAAGGAGAAGCGACGAGAAAAGCTGGCCGAGGCGCTGTTGCGGGAGGTGACGGTCGTACCACCGTCAAGACTTTTGGCTCTCATCGGTCAGGCGCTCAAATGGCAGAAGAGCACGGGATCGTTACCGCCTGGAGCGGCGTTTGATTTATTCCGCGGGCAGGCGCCGGTGGAGGAGAACGAGGAAGAGCAGTGTCCGTCGACGTCTCACAAGAGGATTAAGTTTTCAAAGAAATCATTCCCAGAGTGCGCACAATTCAGTCCGTGCGGAGGCATGCTCGCCACCGGCTCCGCGGACGGTTTCATCGAGGTGTGGGATCCGTACAGTGGAAAATTGAGAAAGGATTTAAAGTACCAAGCCGAGGACGCGTTGATGTTGCACGATGAAGCCGTGTTAGCGCTAGCGTTCAGTCAGGATTCGGACATGCTTGCGTCTGGCTCTCAGGACGGCAAGCTCAAGGTTTGGCGCGTGAGCACGGGTACGTGTCTGAGAAAGTTTGAAAAGGCGCACCAGGGCGGCGTCACGAGCGTCGCGTTTAGCAAGGACGGTTCGCAAGTGCTCAGCGGTTCCTTCGACGGTCTCGTTCGCGTGCACGGTCTGAAGAGCGGTAAGTTATTGAAAGAATTCCGAGGCCACGCGTCCTACGTCAACTCGGTGGCGTTCACGGACGATGAAGCGCACGTTCTCTCGGCGTCGAGCGACGGTTCCGTCAAGGTGTGGGACTCGAAGACGTCCGAGTGCAAGCACACCTTCAAACCACCGCCACCGGTGAATCCGAACAGAGACGACGACGACGATGCGTACCAAACAGGTACCGTCCCCGCTGTCTTCTCCGCTGTCCCTCATCCGAAGAACGACGCGCACATCATCGTCACCTCGAAATCCAACGCCGTCGTCGTCTGCACGCTCGCCGGCGACGTCGTCGAGACGTACTGGACCAACAAAACGGCGCTCCCGCACACCATCGTCGCCACCGCCGTCTCCCCTCGCGGCGAATGGATCTACGCCGCGAGCGAGAGCAACGAACTGTTTTGTTTCAGCACTGAGACAAAAAAACTCGAAACCACCCTCTTCAACCTCCACGAGAGCGCCACGCTCGGCGTCGCGCACCATCCTCGAAGAAACCTCATCGCCACCTTTAGTTCTCTGGGCGAGCTCAAAACCTGGAAACCGTGAGTCTCCATCGTAGTCACCTCCGTCGATCGACGTCGCGTCGATCGCGTGTAATTAGCACACGAGCGCGAGCGCGCGTTCAAAGGGTTCGCTCGCTGTCCCGTCAAATTTCAAGAGTTTCAACCCGCCCAGACATCGTCTCCTCACTCGTCGCCCGCCGCCCGTCGTCGAGCGGTCGCGTGCGGCGTCGCGTCGCGACCGGTCGCGCGAAAGGTTCGCGTGCATCTCTTCTCCTCGCGCGCCATGGATACCTATCGCTCAAACTCCCCGAGCGCGACACAAAAGAAGATCGATGCCCTCTTGGCGCGCGCGAGCACGAGGGACAAGATTATCGCCCTCGTCACCACGCTCGCGATATCCCTGCTCGCGATCAAGCTCTTGGTGAAGGATCACGACGTGTTGTTCCTCCTCGCCGAGTTCGTGCACTTCATCGGGATCGGATTCTTGGCATACAAGCTGTTGAAACATAAAAACTGCGCCGGATTGAGCTTGAAAACGCAACAGCTCACGGCGACGTTTTTGTCGATTCGTTTGTATTGTTCGCTCGTGATGGAGTACGATTTGCACACGCTGTTGGATGCTTTGACGTTAGTGGCGACGCTGTGGGTGTGCAGGATGATGCAGACGAGCGTGCGAACGACGTATAACGAGGTATTGGATCCGACGCCGTTGGCGCTCATCGTCGGGCCGTGCGTGGGACTGGCGATTTTCGCGCATCCAACGACGAAACATTTGTGGTTTAATCGCGTGTTGTGGGCGACGTGCGTGTACCTGGAAGCGATTAGTGTATTGCCGCAGTTGCAGATGATGCAAAAGGCGCGCGTGGTGGAGCGTTTTACCGCCAGTTACGTCTTCGCCCTGGGCGTGGCGCGATTTCTGTCGTGCGCGCACTGGATCTTACAAGTCTTCGACGGTAAGTCCTACTTGCAAACGGCTCTGGGCAAGGGCATCTGGCCTCTGATGGTGGTCACGAGCGAGATCGTCCAGACGGGGATCCTCGCCGACTTCTGCTACTACTTTGTGTTGTCAATGGCGCAGGGCGACTTCAACGTCACGCTTCCGGTGTGAGCGATCGTCTTCTTCTCCGACTAATAGAATACCCTAGCTTGTTGTTAAAACATTCGTGAGACGCTACGTCTCATCGTCTACAAATTTTTCACTCGTCGCGGTGATAATTCAGCACGACGAGTCCCGCTTTCGGCGCAATCTTCGCCAGCGCCAGGCGCACCGTGCAGTCGTACTTGACGCGAGCGTCGTGAAATTCGGACAACACGGCGTACTCGATGGTGGATAAATCTTTCCCTTGCGCCACCATGCGCGCTATGACCACCTGCAACGGCGACATGGATGGATTATACGCCGCACACTCCAAACTCCACCCCAAGAATTCTTCCCCGCACGTCGTTCGCACGGCGATGCCCGCCCGAGAGCGACTGTACGGAGCGTACGAGAACGCCAGCGCTCGGTGACAGCCTCGCGCGAGCGCGCGCCACGTCTCATCCCGTCCGAGTACATCCACCACCGCGCGCGGCGTCGAGCACGCCATCGCACCCACGAGTCCATCGCCGTGCGCGACGGTCGCGCGTTCGTCTCCCCACCGCGTGCCCACGCCTCCTTGATCCTCCAACAACAACCGTCCCTCGTCCTCCGGCGAGAGTAAATCCATCGGCCCAAACGCGTGCGGCAACAACTCCCGCAGTGGCCATCTCCACGACTCGGTCACGCACCGAAGATTTTCCGCGTCCCGCAATTCATTCATAAATTGTCGACAGTGTCCACACGGCGCCTCCGTCGTGGCGATGGCGAGAATTTTCCGTTCCTCGTTCGCCCCGGCGGTGACCAGCGAGAACTGTTCGGCGTGAATGGAGTGGTTGAGGGGCACGGCGTGAATCTCGACGTTCACGCCGAGGTAGACGCGTCCGGACGCGCCCATGGCGGCGGCGCCGACGTGGAATCGGCTCGTCGGCGGACGCGCGTACCTGGAGACGCTCTGGGCGAGTCGTAAGAGGATGCGCTCGACGTCATCGCACGAGAGCTCGGACTGCGCGCGCGAGACCGCGTCGGCGGAGATGACAAAATCGCAACGCTCGACGGCGTCGTCGACGACGCGCGCGATGATGTCGTCGTCCGCGGTGGGCATGCGGGCGGGCGGGCGGGCGCGCGTCGGTGTGTGGGACGGGCGCGCGGTTTCGAGAGGATAACTGTTTGTTCAAACAAACGCTGGGACGGCGGCGGAGACGCGTCGGTGCGCTTCGATTGGATTCTATTACATCGAAAGTCGCTTGGAAAAGTTAAAATCGGGTGCTATGAATTGCGCGAGAGATTGTCACGCGCAGAGAGTTTAGTTGCTGGGTTATTCGATGGGCTCTTGGTCGAACGCTTCCTTCGTCTCGTTGACGAGGTTCTCCGAGCCGTCGACAATCTTCATGGCGACGATCTCGTCGTCAACCTTGAGATCGCGAAGGAGCTCTTGGTTCTCGACCACGTATCCAAAGATGGAGTAACGACCGTCCAAAATGTTGGTACCGGACGGCGTGAGCTCGGACTCGCGAAGAAGGAAGAAGAATTGTGACGACCCAGAGTTCGGTTCCGCCTCGCGACGAGCCATGGCGAGCGTACCGAAGGCGTTGAACGGAAGCACGGGCTGATCGCGGTAACGGCCCAGATCTTCGAGCGTGAACTCGTACTCCGGAACCTTGTCGCCTTGAACCATGATCTCCAACGGAACGGTGCGCTCCTCTCCGTTCACCTTGAAGCCGTCGCCATTAGTCGGCTTGCCGCTTTGCACGACGAAGCCATCCGAACGCTGAATCGGCATCTTGTTGTAGAAACCCAAATTAATCAAATCCGCAAACTGACCCGCGGTCACCGGTGCGTTGTAACCATCCAAGACGATCGTCAAAACGCCCCCATCCGTGTTGGCGTTGTCCTTGATCTTCACCAACATGTCCACCGTCGCCCGGCCCTTGAGAAGGGGTCTGTCCGCGTACTGCTTCGGCACATCGAACGGGAAGCCATCGACCATGTCCTCCTCGATGCGTCCGACGAGCGAGAGCGCCTCTTGCTGCTGCAGCGGCACCTCTTGCTTGTCCTTTTGCGAGACGACGACTTGGAAATCCGCCAACAAGGTTTCGAGCTCCTTGAGAGCCTTCGTACCGTCCGCCTTCTTGCTCGGCGCGAGAGAGGCGATGATCTTGGCGCCATCCTTTTGCACAATCTTCAACGAACCGTTGACGTTGGACTCGACGCCGCGGAAGTTGACTCCAGGAACGCGCAAGTCGTCGCTGATGTTTTCGAGCTTCTTTTGCACCGCGCGAATCGGCTTGTTATTGATCGGCAAACCGTAACGCAACAGCGCCTTGGCGTTCGTGACCGGATTCGCTTCCAATCCGGCGACTTGTCCGATCTCCATCGGCGCCATCGGCGACGCGAACGCCTCCAACGTCGGCGTCGCCACGCACGCCGACGCGGCGATCGCCATCAAACTCTTCGCCAACGTCTTCCCAACGCACGGCGCCTCCTCCTCGCGCGCCTTAGCGCGCGCGACTCGCGCGCACGACTTTCGCGCACCACCGCGTCCGACGCGCTCGCGCGTCACGCGCGTCTCGCGCGACGCACCGCGTCCGATGGATGATGACGTCGATACCGCGGACATGTTTGGATAAGAGGACGTTCGACGCCGTCGACGCGCGCCTGCTCGTGACGCTCGCGCCTCGTGCGCGCGAAGCGGTCGTGTGTTCGTGCGTTCGCGCGAGAACGCGGTGTCTCGCGAGTGAGACGCGCGCGCGTGGGTGTGACGACGCCGCGCGCCTTCTCGGAACCTCGGGACTGAAAAAGCGCGCCGAGGCTGACGCGCGGCCCGCCGCTACGAATTCTACGAATTACATCACCTCGCGGGCCCCGACGCGCGATGAAACGCGGCGGAGCGCGAACTACGAAACGTCGCGTACGCGTCGTCGTCGTTGTCTCGACGACTTCCCAATCCCGCGCGCGTGGATCCCCCCGCGCGCGCGGCGCTCGCGCCGGCGCCGGCGCCGACGTTCGCGCCGCGCGCGCGTCGCGTCGCGCCACCGTCCGTCGCGCCGCGTCCATTCGACGTCCCACACGCGCTCTCTAATACCGTTCTCGCGCGCGCGTCCGCGTCGTACCCTCGAACGTCGCGATAAAACCGATCGAATCGTCGCTCGAGGTAGGCGTTCGGCGGCGGCGGCGTCGACGTCCCCCGCCGCGTCCCCTCGGCATCCACCGGATGGTACCCCCCCATCGCGCCGAGATTGGCGCGACGCGCCAGCGCCGGCAGCGCACCGACCTCGATCGTCTTCCCGCGAGTCTTCTCGTCGTCCAGATCGATCGCGCGCGGGTCCGCGACGTCGTTTCGAGCGCGAGGTCGTTGCGCCTCGGAATCGTCCCGAACGCCCCTCGTCGCCCCCGTCGTCGTCGTCGTCCCCGTCTCGAGCGTCGCCGCGATGCGCATCGCCCGCGCGCGCGCCTCCGCCATCATGGACTCCGGGTTCGTCATCGCCGTCGCGTCTACGAGTGCCGAAGCGTTGCGTTCGATTCGTCACTCCATGACGCGCGCGCTCGCGCCTCTCGTCGACGTCCCGCGTCGTCGTCCCGTCGTCCATCGCGCGCGACGATCGACCGTCGTCCCCATGGCGGGTCCACCCACGCCCGCGAGACCGCTCGGGCACGTCGTGCGAGGGGACAGAGCGCGCGCGACGGTCGTCATCGACGTCTGGCTCGATTTCGCCTGTCCATTCTCTGGAAAGTTGTATCGAGGCGCCGTGCGCGAGGCGTACGAGTCGTACGGGAGAAAAGAGGCCGTCTGTGTGGTGATGTATAATCAGGTGCAGCCGTGGCACGGGCAGAGCGCGCTGGCGCACGAGACGTCGTTGGCGGTGGAACGCGCGGCGGGGGACGACGCCTTTGTGAAGTTTTGCGACGGCGCGTTTTCGGAAGAACACTGGGATAAATTCACGGACGTGCGCGTGGAATCGATGACCAAGGGTGAGATATACGACATGTACGCGGATCTCGCGGCGAGCGCGTGCGGATTGAGCGAGACGACGCGCGGAGAGGTGAGGGACGCCTTGCGTTTGAGCGCCGACGCGTTGGCGAGAGGGGCGAAGAATCCGGGAAACGACGTGACGCAGGCGTTGAAATTTTACGTGAAATTGGGTCGACAGACGGGAACGCACGTGAGTCCGAGCACGTACGTGAACGGACTCTTCGTGGACACGAGCAGCGGATGGACGACGGAGCGTTGGCACGAGTTTTTCGACGACGTGTTGGCGGCGTGAACGAACGAGACGCGTGCTCAATAGTTGAATGTTATGATGAATACAATTTTGCCTTCCTTTTCGTCGGTTTCTCCTCCTCTTCGCGATTCGCTCACTCGGTCTTCGTCGCGTCGTCGGACGACTCCGTCGCGTCTCGCTCCGCCGCGACGGCGTCGACGAGATCCTTCCCGTTGGCGTAATCCAAGGTTTTTTGTCCCGCCAACGCGATCAATCCCACGCCGTTCGCCGCGTACACGAACGTGGCTAAATACGACAACCCCTCCACGATCGTTCGCACGGTGATCGAAATCTGTCGCACCGTCTCGCTCTCCGGCAACGCCTTGCCGTCGAAACTCGCGCTCACCTTGGACGCGAACACGTACAGCACCGCCGAGATCCCGAGACCCGTCAACCCACCGGTGAAGCTCTGCACGGCCGTGAGTTCCTTCGTCTTCTGCGCGCGCTCCTCGTCCATCTTCTTCCGCTCCTCCTCGGGTAATCGATTCGCCACGCGAAACTCTCTCGCCTTGCCGCTTCGCTTTCGCACCGCGCGGGCGAAATACCAAAACGAAAACGCGGTGAAGAAGAACCCGAAGACGTTCTGTAACGGCGTCGCCTCGTCCGCGGGCACACCGACGGAATCGTACAGACCGGCGTGCGCGACGCCGACGTCGGACGCGGCGGCGACGACGAGCGCGAGAAGCGCTCCTCTCGCCTCGTCCGCGTCCCCGAGGACGAACGTCCCCGTCCCCGTCCCCGTCTCCGTCGTCGCGCGAACCGCCGCGCCGCGACGCGCGCGCGAGAGAGAGACCGACGCGCGTCGATCGCGCGCCGTCACCGTCGTCGTCGTCGTCACCGTCGTCGTCGTCACCGCGAGATTCATCCGCCGCCGCCTCACCGTCACCCGTCTCGTCCTCGTCCCTCGCGCCTTCACCACCTCGCGCGCGGTCGTCGGCGTCGCGCTCGTCGTCGTCGCCATCATCGGCACCACCGTTCCCGCGTCCTCCTCGCCCGCGCCGCCTCGCGTCGTCCAGTGTCGTCGCGTCGTGCATCAATCATTCGTCATTTCATCACGCATCGCCTCGCGCGCGTTCGAGCGTCGATGCGCTCGCGTTCGCGCTCGCGTTCGCCCTCGCGTTCGCCCTCGCGACGCGACGCTCGCCGGTGGTCGTCGCCGTCGTCCTCGAGGACGGTGTACGTGGGAAACTTACCGCTCGACGCGCGCGAGGGAGAGATCGAGGATGTGTTCGCGGCGTGCGGGGCGATCGCGCGGGTCAAGGTGAAGACGCCCGCGCGTCCGCCGGCGTACGCGTTCGTGACGTACGAGCGCGCGAGTGATGCGCGAGAGGCGGCGACGACGCTGGATGGAGGCGCGTTCGACGGTGGGAGACTTCGGGTGGAACTGGCGAGGGGCGCGCGGGGACGGGACGGCGGGGACGGCGACGGGGACGGGGACGGAAATCGACGGGGACGGGACGAGGAGTTCGATCGGTACGCGGGGAGAATGCGAAGCGATCGACCGTACGAGCGCGGACGTGGGGATGGATTCGGACGAATGGGTGGACGAGGGATGACGAGAAAGAGCGACCATCAAGTCAAGGTGGAGGACGTGCCGAGAGGGACGACGTGGCGAGACGTCAAGGATGAATTTCGACGCGCGGGGTGTGTGACGTACGCGCAGACGTTTACGGATGGAAGCGGGAGACGGTGCGCCGAGGTGCACTTCGACGCGGAGGACGAGGCTGATCGGGCGGTGGATATGTTTGACGACAGACGGTTTGAAAACGCGAGCGGCGCGAGCGCGTACGTGCGCGTCTTCAGACGCGAGCCGAGGTACGGATTCGCGTCGAGACGCGATCGGTACGATGACCGTCGCTCTCGGGGGTACGGCGATCGCGAGCGACGACCTCGCGGGTACTCGCCGAGACGCTCGCGAAGTCGGTCTCGAAGTCGGTCTCGAAGTCGGTCTCGAAGTCGGTCTCGAAGTCGGTCACCGCGCGGCGGACGCGACCGAGACTATAGCCGTTCTAGAACACCGAGTCGTTCTCGATCGCGGTCGAGATCTCGCGATCGTTCTCGTAGCCATTCACCTCGCGGGCGCTCGTTGACGCCTCGGGGCGCGCGTTCGCGCGAACCCGCGCCGGAACGTTAGACGAATTAAATCACATCAATCAACAATCTTCTCTATGGGCACCGCCGTCTCCTTCCCTCGCCCCTTGCCGCGCTCGAACGCCTCCAACGCGCGCCACACGTACGCCTCGTACTCATCCTCGTAGAATTCCCCGTCCTCGTCGACGAAATCGCCGACGTTCGCGTCGCACCGCAACGCGTCGCTCGCGTCGCACCCCTTATCCCCCTTCCCGCTCACGATCACGCTGAACGTCTCATCAAACCGTTCCATGCGCACGCGCACCGTCAGTCCGTTCGCACACCGCGCGTGCGTCGAACTCTTCGTCGGTTCCCGACCGTCCGCGTCCGCACCTCGCGCGCGCGTCAGCACCAACGCGTCCCTCTCCACCAGTTTCGCCACCCCGTGCGCGACGCTCACGAAGAGCGCGTACACGGCGACCAAAGACCACTGCGCGTCGGCCCTCTCGATCGATCCGCGCGCGAACGCGAGCTGCGCGACGCACGCGACGATCAATGCGCAGATTTCTAAAACAATCTTCGCATCCACCGTGCGCGTGTCCTCGTCGTATCCCGCCGCGATCACCGCGGAGACGGTGGCGTCGTCGTACGCTCGACGCAGCGCGACGTGATCGTACGGGTCGGTCGCCCGCCTCGACGTCGACGGCGTCGACATGACGCGCGTCTCGGAGTGACGACGCGTGTCCTCGGGAACGGGCTCGTCATCGCGTCGCGCGCGACGCCGCGGACGCGCGAGCCCGCGGACGCGCGAACATGTCGCACGATGTCATCGTCCCGCGCGCGACCAAGCTCGCGCTGGTGCGATTTCCGGGATACGTCGACGACGCGAGGCGATGCGAGGAGGCGTTGGGTGGATGCGAAGCGTTGACGCGCGCGTGTTTTCCGCGCGAGGGCGCGCGGAGGCGTCGAGCGATGCGGGAACGATCGGAGGAGTCGGACGACAACGTTTGTGAGGATGCGTCGGACGGCGTCGGACGCGGGCGAGGGGATGTCGAGGCGATGAAAACGGGGGCGGGACACGGACGGTTGGAATTGAATTTTCGCGCCGTCGACGGCGAGGGGGACCGAGGGGCGTCCGTGGTGTACGGAGAACGACGAGAGACGCGATCGATCGTGTTGAAGATGACAGAGTACAGAGACGTTGACGCCGAGGATGGGACGACGACGACGGAGGTGGAGGCTGTGGGTTTGGCGAAGCGCGTGTTTTTGTTTAGAGGCGCGGCGGATTTTCAGACGTGCGCGAGCGTTTCGGGGCGCGCGCGAGGCGCGATCGATGGATTGAAAGAGATGAAGGGACCATCGAATGATCCTTTCGATTTAGGACAGGAGTGGGAGGCGAACGCGAGGGCGATGGGGGAGATGTCTCTTCGACCGCCGCTGCGCACGCGAGACGACATTCCCGTCGACGACTACTTTGAACAGCGAGACAGCGGCGCGACGACGACGCGGGAGGTGGATTTCCACGAGCTCGCGGTGCCATCGCACGGGATGGAGGTGGAGGACGCGCCCGAGGAGGCGCTTAGAGCCATGCGCGCGCTGATGGAGGAGCGAGACGTGTGGGCGCCGCTCGCCGCATTGGCGCGCGTGCCGAAACCGACGGCGAACGACATCGTCGCTCGAAAACTACACGCGATGACGTGTTATCAGTTTTCTTCCGGCCCGTTCAAACGATTGTGGATCAAGGTGGGCGTCGATCCGCGCTTCAACGCGGCACACGCGCTCGACCAGACGGTCACCGTGCGTTTACCCGGGAGTTGGTTTCGCGAGGGCGACGCCGAGTGCGTCAAACGCAAAGAGCGTTTCACGTTATCCTCGCGATCCGATCGCGAGTATCACGACGCGACGCACGCGTTTCGAACGGTTCCAGACGTTCGTCACCCCGTGTTGTTCCTTCGCGACGTCGCCCTTCCGAGCGTTCGCGCCGCGGCGGAGCTCGCGGCGTCGTCCTCGTCGCCCGCCGCATGCGACGAGCGTCTCGGTTGGTTCACCTCGGGCGCCTTTCGCAAGATTCAGCGCGCCATCCTCCGCGGCTACCAGACCCTGATGAACGGCGGTGACCCCATCGCCACCGACGAGGCCGCGATGGACGCCGTAGACGACGACCGATCCGTAGACGACGCGTCTCTCGCGCCGACGGATTCCGCCGCCGACGCCGCCGACGCCGAGTACCGAATTCTCGGTCCCGACGCTTCCGACGCCGATTCCGACTCCGACGACGCATACGATGAATAAACCGACCCCAATCGCCCGTCTGTGATCTCACCCTTCGTCTCGACGCGACATCGCGCGTCGCGTTCGCCCGTCCCGAGGGTCCGCGCGCGTCCCGCGTCGTCCAGTCTCCCTCACACGCGTCCTCGCGTCGCGCGATCGAGCGTCTCCCGACCCCCAACGTCGAAGAGAACGCGCGCACACCTCTCGACGAGCATGCGCGCGACGAGCGCCCGCGTCGTCTCCGGATTCGCCCGCATCGCGCTCGAGACGTCGACGACCTCGACCTCAACCTCGGCCGCCGTCGCGGCGGTGTCCTCGCGCGCGCTCGCGTCGACGTCCACCGTCTCTCGAGCGCACGGTCTCGACGCCTTCGTGGACGCGAATCGCGACGAGAAAACCTTCGTCGGACGCGAGTGGAGCGCGAGAGAGCTTCGGGGAAAGTCGTACGAGGATTTACATCGATTGTGGTACGTCTTGGTGACGGAGCGAAACATGTTGTTGACGGAGAAACATTTGGCCAAGACGAATCGGGAACCGATGCGGGCGCCGCAGCGAATGACGAAAGTGCGAAAGAGCATGGCGAGGATTAAACACGTGCTCACGGAGCGCGCGATCGAGGAGGCGGGTGGGGATGAGAAGAAGTTGTTCGAGATGATGCGTTTGATCAACGCGAAGTGACGCGCGCGGGCGGTTTTTAATGTTCGTCGGCGGGCGGTTTTTAATATTCATCTATATCAGCGCTAGGAATCTATCGGGAGTATCGCTCGTTTCTTTGCTCTCGCGCGCGTCTCCGTCCTTCTATTCGTCGTCGTCGTCGTCGTCGTCGTCGACGCGAGGACCGAGCTCGATGTAACACGTCGACAGCGATTCCGCGCCGTCGCGAACGCCCATGAGAAGTCTCGGTCGTCGATACCGCAGGTCGATCGCGCACGAACACCCGGTAAATTGAATGTCATTTTCGACGCCCACGCGATTGGCGCACACGAATCGCGGCGCGTCTCGCGCGCCAATCAACGGTTCCAATCGAGCCATCCAATACGAAACCGTTTCTTCGAAATTCACCGGTTTCCGCTTCGTCTCCAAATCGTCCTCCGGGTGCGCGCTCGTCCACGCCGAACTGAACAAGATCAATTCGCTCCCGCGGGCGGCGTTCGCGAGCTCGTACGCGTCCCACGGATTCTCAAATTTGTACGGATTGATGTCCATGCAAATCGCGCTCGTGCACGTCACCTCTCTCTCGCGCGTGCCTCGACCGTCTCCTCGCGACACCCTGAGTCTCAACACGCGACGCTCGAATCCACCCCTCCCCTCCGTCGCCCACGCCTCGTCCGTGACGTACAGATGCGTCTTATCGTACACGCCGACGACGTCGCCCCGCGCGTCCACCGTCGTCTGACTGTTGAACAACTCACCCGTCCTCTCATCCTCCCGCGCGTGTCCGACGCACGCGTGACATCCGAGCGTCCTCGCCGCCCACCTCGCCCACTCCACGATCTTCCTCGCCTCCTCTCGCGCCGCTCGACGCGCGCTCTCGACGCTCAGGGAGTACCTCCCGAAGCCAATCTCTGGACAGAGCAACAGTCCGATGCCACCGTCCGCCTCTTCGCGCACCGCGCGCGCGACGAGCGCGGTCGCCCGCTCGAGATTCTCGTCGACGTCACCCCGCGTGGGATCCGTCTGCAACACGCACGCGCGAAGCACGTCCGGGCGCGGCGTCATGACGCGACGTCGCGCGCACGCGCGCGCGCGCGCGTTCGAAAAAAGTGCACGCCGAAAAAGTGCACCGGGCCCGCCGCCATCGATTCGGGGACACACCTCGACGCGCGCGCGTTCGAACACCGCGCGCGGGAGCGAACGACGAGGAGGAGAAGGAGGAGGAGGACGACGCGATGATCTCGTCCCTCGCGTGGGTGCCCCCCGGGGTGGCGTCGACGACGCCGACGTACGCGGACGTGCCCGAGGAGGAGCTGGAACACCTGGAGGCTCGCGCGCGCGCCGTCGTGCGACGAGGACGCGGACGAGGGGACGAGGACGAGGAGGACGAGGAGGAGGACGAGGAGGAGGACGAGGAGGACGGGTCGGAATCGAGCGATTGGGAGGAGGTGGTGGCGGACGAAGAGGAACTCGAGGATTTGGACGAAATGGCGGCTGACGAGGAGGATGCGAAAACGACGACGTCTCGGGCGGTCGCTAAGGCGTTGGCGGTGAGTAAGGCGGCGAAAGGGGTGGTGGATGATTTGGCTGAGTTGAACATGGACGCGTACGACGACGAGGAGGAGGATGCGCGCGCGGCGGAGGGACGATTGTTCGGAAGCGGAAAGTTGACGCACCACGACGGCAACGAAGACGATCCGTACATGACCATCAAGGATAGCGACGACGACGAGGAAGACGAAGCGCCGGACGATATGATGATGGCGGAGACGGATTTGGTGATTTTGGCGGCGAGGACGGACGAGGATGTGTCGCATTTGGAGGTTTGGGTGTACGAGGAGGCGGGCGTGACGGGGAGCGAAGAGACCAACCTGTACGTGCATCACGACGTGTTGCTGCCGGCGTTTCCTCTCTGCGTGTCGTGGTTGAACTGCGCGCCCAAGAGTGGGACGAGCGAAGTGAACTGCGCGGCGATCGGGACGATGTACCCGGGAATTGAGATTTGGGACCTGGATTGCGTCGATGCCGTCGAGCCGGTGACGACGCTCGGCGGATACTCGGAAGAAGCCATCAAGACGGCGGGTAAAAAGAATAAAAAGGGGAAGAAGTCATCCAAAGCCTTGAAAGGTGGATCACACGAAGACGCCGTCATGGGGTTGTCCTGGAACCGCGAGTTTAGAAACGTCCTCGCGTCGTCTTCGGCGGATAAGACTGTCAAGATTTGGGACATAGCGACGGAGACGGCGCAGCACACGCTCAACCATCACAAGGACAAGGTGCAGGCGTGCGAGTGGAACCCCGCGGAGCCTACGGTGTTGCTGACGGGTTCATACGATAAGACGGCGCAGGTCGTGGACGTTCGCGCGCCCGAAGACGCGTCGCTCACTTGGAAGGTCGGCGCGGATGTGGAGTGCGCCATTTGGCACGCCGGTTCGCCCACGCAATTCCTCGTATCGAACGAGGAAGGTATGGTCATGTGCTTCGACACTCGCATGGGTTCCAAGTCTGATTGTTTGTTCAAGCTTCAAGCGCACGATAAAGCGACGACGGCGCTGAGCATGACGGCGGGAGCTCCGGGTTTGTTGACGACGTGTTCCACCGACAAGGTCATCAAGCTGTGGGATTTGAACGACGGCAAGCCGAATCTCTTGTCCCAGCATCAACCGCAAGTGGGTGCCATTTTCGCGTGTGGCTTCTCGCCGTCGGTGCCGTACCTCATCGCCGCCGCCGGCTCCAAGGGAATGGTGGCGGTGTGGGACATCATGTCCGAGCCTTCCGTGCGCGAGGCCCACGGAAAGACTTTAGAGCAATACTATCGAGTCAAATAAACACACTTCTTTGTCAATATAATATAAAGAATTCCTACGTAGATTTACAACACACCGTGGCTAGCTACAATCTCTTCACGCGGAAGCTGCGTTCACTTGTCGCGAAAGAGTCTCAAACTTCTGTTGAAGTTTTTGCTCCCTCGCGCGAGCGGTTTGGATTAAATCGAGCCAGTATTCGATTCGATTCGGCGCAGCTCGCTGCTCTTGCACGTGCAAAATGGTGTACGACGCCGCCTCGGTCGCGAGAGATTTGATCTCTTCCACCGTCTTCTTCAATTTCTTGCACAACTCACCGTTGCGCTTCTGGAGACCGGCGGTGAGGAGAGAACACTTTTGTTCCAGTTTCGCCGCTTGTTTGGCATCCTTCTCCATGTCCCCGCGCACGCGATCAAACGTCGCTTTGGCCGCTTCGAGGCGCTGATCCTTCGTCGCATCATCGAGCGATATTTGCGCGTTCAAGCTAGGCACAAAAATCAGCTTCTTACGCTCGTCCGCGAGCGCTGCGACAAACGCATCCGTGAAATCTTCGCGCGACGTTTTTTGTTCACGAAGCATCTCGTCAGCCTCAGTCTCGATGAGCTTGCGAGCAGACTCGATGTACGACTCGTCGAAATCTTCAAGTGCGGCCGCTGATTTCGGTTTCTTGCCGTACTTGGCGATGTCGTGCTCGAGGAGCATCGCCGCTTCCTGGTTGACGAGTTTGGAAACCTCATCCTCCGCGAGCGGTTCGAGAGGTTTTAACTCAACCGGTCGAGGAAGGTCGCGTTGGACAGCCTGTGACCGCTTACCCATCTGCATGGCTTGATACTCGGCCAACTGCGCGGCCTCGCGCGCCCGGACGTCCGCCTCATCCTCCACGAAGGCGTCTTCCATGCGTTCGTCCTCTACGGGGGCGTCCGGAAGGTCTATTTGATACTCATTCTGAGGTTTCGGAAGCGACATGAACGCACTCTTCAACGAGGACGCCGTCGCCGCAGTTTGCGCGCGACGCTCCCGAGTGCTCAAGTCTTCAAAGTGTGCCGCGTACTGGTCGTTGATA
>CEUM01076812.1_pt1 | contig 17847 bp, 10 predicted proteins | sample 356421 | NCBI WGS metagenome assembly CEUM01 (sample SAMEA2622716, study PRJEB7988) | marine metagenome | biome: marine biome (ENVO:00000447); feature: surface water layer (ENVO:00002042); material: "saline water (ENVO:00002010), including plankton (ENVO:xxxxxxxx)" | depth 5 m | reverse complement strand
GAGCATTTATGTACGTCGTAGCGCAAATCCGGAGAGGCGGGAGAAGGGCGGTTTCTCGATACAAAATATATTCGATAAAATATTTTTCGCACGCTTTGCTTTTGCTAATTTTTCGTCATCTTCATCTACAAGGTCTTCATGTCTTTCTCCTCCGGATTTCTGCCGTCACCGGTGGTGATGGTGTCCTTAAATGTCCCGCCGCCCGGAACCATGGGCAACACGTGCTCGACGTGCGGCACCATGACGTCGAGCAAATACGGACCATCCGCCTCAATCATGCGCTTGATGGCGCCCTCGAGATCGCTCATTCGCATGACGCGCTCGGCCGGGATGCGGAACCCGTTGGCGATGGTGACGAAATCCGGGAAAATGTGCGCCTCCTCCTTGGAGACTTGGAAGTCATCGTCCGGCGATCCGAGGTAGGTGTGCCCGCGGTTCGCCTTGTAAAATCGATCCTCCCACTGGACAACCATGCCGAGGTATTGGTTGTTCAAAACGAAGCACTTGACGGGCAAATTCTCCGCGTGCAACGTAGCGAGCTCTTGAACGTTCATGACGAAGGACCCGTCGCCGTCGATGTCGACGACGAGCTCATCCGGACGCGCCGCCTGGGCTCCGATGGCGGCGGGTAAACCGAAACCCATCGAACCCAAACCGCCAGACGTCAACCAGTTGCGCGGCTCGTCAAACTTGTAGTGCTGCGCCGCCCACATTTGGTGCTGACCGACGCCCGTGGAGATGATCGCCTTGCCCTCCGTCATCTTGCACAAGAGCTCGATCGCCGCCTGCGGGGCGATGACGTCGCCGACTTGTTCGGGAATCGGAAACGGAAACTCCTTGCGCTGGACTTCAATCTCCGCGCGCCACTCCGAAAAGTCCGGTAAGTGCTTCTCTTGCGAGATGAGCTTGTTCAGCGTCTTCAACGCCGGTCGAATATTACTGAAGATGGAGCAGAACGGTTTTTTATTCTTACCGAGCTCCGCCGGGTCGATGTCGATGTGCACGATGGCGGCGCGCTTGGCGAATTCCGTCAACTTACCAGTCACGCGATCGTCGAATCGCACGCCAAAGGCGAGCAAAAGATCGGCGCTATTGATGGCGTAGTTGGCGTACACCGCACCGTGCATACCGAGCATGCTCAGGCTCAAATCATCGCTCTGCGGGAAGCTTCCCAGACCCATGAGCGTGTTCGTCACCGGAATTCCGGTGGAGCGGCAAAATTCAATCAGCTCTCTGTCTGCGTCCAAGCATCCACCGCCAGCGTACACCACCGGTCGCTTAGAATTTTTAATCAAATCGAGCACCTGTTGGAGCTGCGGGGACGTCGGCGGCGTCGGCAAACGGCTCAGGTAACCGTTGAGCGAAACCTTTGGCTCCCAGTACGGCACCGCCAGTTGCTGTTGCACATCCTTCGGAATATCGATGAGCACCGGGCCGGGTCGACCGGACGCGGCCAAGAAGAACGCCTCGCGAACAATTCTCGGAATCTCTTCCACGTTCATCACCAAATAATTGTGCTTGGTGATCTGTCTGGTAATCTCCACGATTGGCGTCTCTTGAAACGCATCCGTCCCGATCATCGGTCTCGGCACCTGACCCGTGATCGCCACCATCGGCACCGAATCCAGGAGCGCATCCGCCAATCCAGTCACCAAGTTCGTCGCTCCCGGACCGCTCGTCGCGATGCACACGCCCACCTTACCCGTCGCCTTGGCGTACCCCTCCGCCGCGAAAACCTCCCCTTGCTCGTGTCGGCACAACACGTTTCGAATTCCCGTCACGCTCTTCGTCAAACTCTGGTGAATCTCCATCGACGCCCCGCCCGGATACGCGAAGACGCAATCCACGCCCTCGCGCTCGAGCGCCTCCACGAGAATGTCGGAGCCCTTTCTCGGCTCGTCGTCGCCGAACCGGGACGCGAATTGCCCCCTCGGTCTCTTGCTCGCGTACGATGTCATCTGGGACGTCGAGAGCTCGAGCTCGGTGAATTGAGACGGATCGATGAATTCGCTCGCGTCCGGTTGACGCACGGCGGCGAGACGAGACTCACGCGCGGTGCGGACGCGAGATATCTCGCGCGGGCGCGCGGTGGGGCGAATGGCGGCTCGAGCATTCGTCTTCGCGTCGCGTCCTCGCGCGCGCGCGGTGGGTGCGGCGACGCGCGCGGGGTGGGACATGATCGCGTGCATGGTCTCCGTCGTCGGGCGCGCGCGAAGGGGCACGTCGCGCGCGAGAGAGTGGGGTTCGATGACGACGTCAAGCCCTGGATGATGTGGATGGAAAGCTTATCTAGGGTGGTTTTATAGGACATCCAGTGCGTACTATGAAATATTTAACTGTAAAAGTATAATCACGTGGCGAGATGCTCGAGCCAGCGGTCGAGCGCGCGGCGACGCGCGGCGCGATAGGCGCGACACGCGCGCGATCTCGAATTTTCTTCGTTCGCACGCCCGGCGTTCGCGTCTTCGAGCTCGCGGAGCGCGTGCGAGGACGCGCCGAGGGAGGCGCGAAGCGCGTCGCGAATGTCGGCGACGGCGGCGGCGGAGAGTCGACGCGGACGACGGCCGGACGACGCGTCTCGCGCGACGTCCGCCACGGCGTCGACGCTCGAAGCGGTCCAAATTTGAAGCACGCGGAGCGCGTCCGTCGGAAGGTCGACGACGCCGCGTCGAGACGGCGTCGCGGGAAGCGTCAATCTGGGCGGCGCGCCGAGCGCGCGAAGCGCGGCGATTTTCGCCGAGACGAGCTCGGAACGATCCTCGGGCGCTTCGTCGATCCACGGTGGGAGAACGGTGAGAACGTCCGCCGCCGGGCGATCGTCCTCGACGGTGAATCCGTACGTGAAGAGGAGCGATTCGGATGATTTTTCGCCGTAATCGATGAAAATTTCCTCCCCCTCCGTCGGCCGTCTTCGTCTCGGCGGCGACCACACCAGGGCGACGTACCCACCGCCCGGCGCGTTCGCGTCCACGACGTGTTCCCACCGCGCGTTCGTTTTCGTCGCACCACCGTGATTGACGAAATCGATCCCGGGCACGACGCTCTCCACCGCGTCGCCTCGACCCACGGGGATGGACACCGCGCGAGACCAAAACGTTTGATACGCCCACAGAAATTCCCGCTCGGACACCTCCGGAAGCACGTGCAGCGACCCACCGGCGGCGTTATCCGCCTGCGTCAGCGCGCGCACGGCGGGTCGAATATTTTCCTCAAACATTTTCGTCGCGCTCGCGCGTTGCGCCTTCGCCGCCGCGAACGCCGGCGTCCCCTTCAACTCTCTCTCCAACTCCTCCTCGCTAAAACTCAACGGCGCGTCGTACCTCCTCGGCAACGCGTCGACGTACTCCCTCCACGCGCTCGCCTCCCCTCGTCGTCGTTCAATCATCAGCATGCACATCGTCGCCGTTCGCGCGTCCAACGCGCCTCGTCTCGCCAGCTCGACGTACGTCTCCCCCAGCGCTGGATCCCCCGCGCACGACCTCGCGTTCATCGTCGCCGCGTCCGGAATCGTCATGAGCGTCCCACCGACGCCGCGCGCGAACGCCCCGACGCCGCCTCGCCCGTCTCTCGAAGCGTCTCTCGCCGCTTCGTCTCTCGCCGCCGCCGCGCCGAGCTCGCAGCTCGAAAACGTCCCGCCCGCGCGTTCACACCACCTCCTCGCCCGTCTCGCGCGGTCTCCGTCGGAATCACTCGCGCACGCGTCTCGCTCGGGATCGAGAATCGACCCGTGCGTCTCCGTCGCTTCGCGCGCGCCGAGAAGACCGACGAGCCCGAGACCACTGAAAAGAATGAATGTTGAAACTTTCGCGTCGATTCGTCTTTCCGTCGCGCGCGAGGACGACGCGCGGGTGGACGAGACCACGCGGGAGAGGTCGATGGGTGCTCGAGCGAGGAGTCGACTCGCGCGACGCGCGTGGGCGCGCATGGATGGATGGATGGGCGAGGATTAATGACGCGCTCGCGAGAGAGACGTCTCGTCGTCGCCGGGTCGTCGTCGTCGTCGTCGTCGCGCGGGCGAACGAACGCGCCGCATCGGAACGTATCGTCTCATCTCTTCATTTTATGCGCTACAATCACAAACGAACGAACGAACACACACACACACACACGCACACACGCACACACACACACACGCGCACGCACACACACAAAGGACCGTTCGCCTTCACCTGGAGACGACGTCGTCGGGTTTTAAGAATCCAATGCTCGCCCACTTTTCATCGAACCGCTCGCGAATGGTGGTGATGTCCTCGAGCTTTTCGTCGTCTCGAACCCGTCTCGCGTTCGCCTCGGCCGCGTCCACGGTGGCTTTCATGTCGTCGTAAAACGTTTTGGACGAGCGCGCGCGAGAGAAATCCTCCGGACGCATCTCGACGAAAGGTCGAGTGTTTTTGATGAAATCTGGGAACACTTCCTTGATGCGCGCGTGTAAACCCGAGAGCACCTTGGCGCGATCCTCTCGAATGTATTCTTCCTCCCAATCTTCGTTCGGGACGATCCAGAGTCGCGTGCCCGGATGAAGGACGTCGTCGATTTTGAACTTCTTCAATTCGAGCTGCCATCGGTTCATGCTGTACAGGGTGAGCGGTTCGGCGCCTATTTTTCTACCGACGGAGAGAATGGTCTCGTCGTCGTCCTTGGTGAAGTACGCGTACCCGAGCGGGGTGGAGACGACCTCGCCCCTGCGCCCGCGTCCGGTGGCGATGAGTAATTTTTCATCTTCGGTGAGATCGCCCTGGGTCGCTCCGCGCGGCGTTCGTCCCGTTTTTTGTCTCTTCCTCTTCGCTCCCACCGCGGGTTTCATCGTCTTCACCGTCTTCACCGTCTTCGCGCTCGTCGTCGTCGTCGTTCCGTTCGCGTTCGCGCGTCGCGTCTTCGCCGAATCGTCTTTCGTCTCGTCCTCGTTCGGTTTCGATTCAGAAGACGATTCCGACGACGACGTCATCGTCGTCCTCGCCGTCGACGCCGCGCGTTTCGCCCCGACGCTCGTCTCCACCTTCGCGTTCGCGTTCGCGTTCGCGTTTCGTTTCTTTGGAAATCTCTTCGTCGCCGCCGCGCCGCGTCCCTCCACCGAACGCGCCACCGCGTCGTCAATCTTCCGCTCGATCCCCGCGAGCGTCTTGGAAATCTTCTCGTCCATGATTTCGAGCGCCTCGAGCACGACGCGCTCGAGGTTCGCGACCGCATCCGCGTCGGATGTGGTCATGGTCGATTATCGAGATTGTCGAGATGTCGACGCGCTCGACGCGACGCGCGCGCGAATTCGCGCGTTCAAACGCACGCGTTCGCTCGCGCGCGTTCGGTCCTCGATCCCACGCGCGCGCGCGGACGAACGACGTCTCCACCGGACCCCACGGACGCGGAATGTGGACATTCTCATTCATTCGCCCGGGACGCCGCGCCGCCGCCCGCGCGAGAGACCTCGCGCGTCGCGCGTCCAACCTCCGACGTCCGCGAGCGATGCAAACTATGCGCTCGACCGACGCACTCCATCCTCATGACTGACTACCACACACCGACTCGACTGGAATCACCGACGCCGACTGATGTGAATTTGCCGTCGCCGCAACGCGCGCGCGAAGGTTTTCGCGCGCGCGGCGCCGGACGTCTCCGCGCGTCTCGTCTCCACCGCGTGCGATTCGCGCAACGACCGTCTCAGCGCGGTATTTTCATCCATGATATCGATGAGTTTCGTTTTGAGACGATCGATCGCGACGCCGTCGCGAAGGGCGGCGATGACCACGAACGCGTGGTCGCCGCCGGCGAGCGTTTTGACGCGCGCGAGAAGCGTCCCCGCGCTCGACGCGTTCTCCGCGCACTGCTCGACGATGACGCGCCAGAGATCGATGGGATCGTCCAATTCGGTCGCGAGCGCGATGGCGCTGTGTACGTCCTCGGCGTCGTTCACGAGCGCGCGCACGGCGTCTTCGTGTCGACCGAGCTTGGAGAGCGCCGTCGCGCGCTCGACGGCGCGCGCGTCGTCGCCGGCGAGCGCCGCGGACGCGCGCGCGAGGTCGACGAAGGCGCTGGTTTTCAACAAGTGCGAGAGCGCGTCCGGCGTGAACTCGCGGTGTAAATCGAAGAGCGTGTCGTGGTACTCTCCCGAGTGTGAGGGGTCTTCGGTGAAGAGGGTGGAGAGGTAGGCGTGCGCGAGCGCGCGCGCGGCGTAACCGCCGCGACCGAAGAGCGCGGGGACGACGACGCGCGGCGGGACGACGTCGCGGTGTCGGACGAAGAGCGACATCGCCCGCGGGACGTCGAGTGAGGCTAATGCGCTGAGCTTGTTGGTGGCGACGAAGGGTAATAACTCGTGACGGTGGATGAAACCGAGCACCGAAGGACGGCCGATGTCGAGGTAGAGATTGAGCGCGCGTTCGCGCGAACCGTCGCGGAGATACAATTCCGCCAACGCCTCTTTTAAGACGACCGAGGACGTCGACGCGCGCGCGCTCTCGGTCGTCCGTAAACCTTCCAACGCGCTCCGCACGACGGGGATGAGCACCGCCGGGGAATACACGCGCGCGGGCCACGCCTTGACGGCGGCGAGAAATCGAGGATGATGCTCGGGCTCGGCGAGAAACGCGTTGAGCGCGAACTCGTACGTGTTCGCGCTCAGTTCAGGGTCCTCGGTCGGTATGTACGGTTGAAGCTCGGGAAGTTGACGCGCGAGCATAAACTTTTCCACCCACGTCTCCCATCCCGCGGCGTCGCCTCGAAGTAGTTTTGAGCACAACGCCGCCGCCCGCGCGTACTCGCGCGCGTCGAAGGCGCGCTGGACGACGGCGCGACCGACGTCGCGCGCGGTACCGTCTATGTGTCCGTAACGAGACGCGATTTCGCACGCGTCCACGAGTGTGACGTAATCCTCTCGCTTTGCCAACCAATCGATGTACTCGCTCGCGCCCGTCGCCGTGCCGACGACGACGTCGCTCGGCGAGCGCACGATGAGTACCGGTTCGCGCCCCGGCGTCCACCATCGATGGTCGCCCACGCGCGCGCACCGATCGAATCCGCCGTTCTCGAGCGGGACCTGCGCTAACGCCAATCCAAAAGAATCGCATCGCAGTCCCTTCGCGTCGTCGCTCGTCGCGATGACGTCGATGTGTCGCGTCGCTCCGGCGCTCGTGACCACGCGCACCTCCGGATGCGTCTCGCCGTCGGCGTCGACGTCCGGAGACCAGGCGAGGATGGCCAACGCGTCGCCGAAAGGTTGAATCCCGGCGACGTAATACTCCGTCTGAAACATCGACGTCACTCTCGCGACGTACGACATCCCCGGCGCGACGTCACTCGTCGACCCGTTCTCGCCGTCGCTCGCGAAGGATTTCGCCGCGCGCGCCGGCGCCGCGCGTCCGCCGCGCTCTCTCTTCGCGACGTCCGCGGAATCCACCAATCGAATCTTCACCACCTTGACGCAATCCGCCCATCCCACCAATAACGTCTTCCCGTTATCCGACGTCTCGTTCCACGTCAGTCGCGGCGCGAACGCCTCCGCCGGCGGACTCCCGCGCGGTCGCTCGACGAGCGCCACCTTTTCGTCCCTCCCGACGTCGTACAGTTTCACCCCGGCGTCGCACGCCCACGCTAAGACATTTCTCGATCCCCACGCCATCGCGCGCACTTTCCCATCCTCTTCACCGCTCAGCGTCACGATTTTATGTCCCAACAACGTCCGCACGCGCGCGTAGACGCCGCCGGCGGCGTCCCCGTACGCGAGCCCGCCTCGGCCCGCGCGGCGCGCGTCGACCTCGCGCTCCAACGCCGCGCACGTCACCGCCCCGTCGTGCGTCACGCGAGTCACCTCGTCGAACGCATCGTCCTCCTCGTCCTCGTCCTCGTCCTCCTCGTCGCGCGTGCGCAGAGCGTAGACGACTATTTCGCCTCGCGCGTCGGCGACGAGCGCGCGCGCGCCGACGCCGTCCAACGCCAACGCCGCGACGCGCCCGCGTCCTCGAATCCATCGTCTCTTCGCGAGGTTCCTGACGTCTAAAACGCACACGGAACCGTTTTCGTGCGCGATGAGCGCGCGATGGGCGCTCGCGACGACGAGCGCGACGCGGCGCGACGTCGAGCTCGTGGATGGGACGTTCTGTCCCGAAACCGTCCCGCGAGTGTCGTCGACGACGTCGCGCGCGCGACGGTACGAAAACGGCGCGAACGCGTCGTCGTCGACGTCTTCGTTCATGGCGTCGACGACGCGAGCGCGCGAACGACGCGACGTCGTCGGACACTGCGGGTGATGAGCTCATTCATGCATTCACGCATTCACGCATTCATTCATTCGCGCATTCATTCATCTTCGCGTTCGCGAAGACGCGAAGACGTGATTCCCGTGCGATGCGATACGAGTACTAGTGTTAAAACAATACCTCTGCGTTCTACCGCGCGTTCGTCGAACGAAGGCGGGGATGGGGGTTTACGCCTCGGCCGCGGCGCGTCTCGCCCGTCTCGGCGTCGCCCCCGCGTTGAGCGCGCGCAGGATTTTCGTCGCCCGACGGTCGGCGATGTGCATCATGTGTTCGTGTTTGATGGTCTCCAATCCCTCACGCGCGCTCGCGTACGCCCGATCGGCGTTCATGCCGCTCGCGAACGCGCTCTTCATCGCCTCGGCGTCGTTCGACGCGTCGTTCCCGAGCGTGAGCTGAAACACCCCGCCCAGACCAAAAAAATTCAAAAAGTACCACGACAGACTCGACACATACGTCACGTCCAGACTCTGCATCGCCACCCCTCGCTGAAGCATCCCTCGAAACCGTTGCGTCAACGGAAACGGCGTCTTCCCGACGACGAACCCGGTGAAGAAAAAATTCACCCACGCCGCCGTCACCATCTGCGGCGCGATCATCATCGCGTTTTTCCGCATCATCCCCGTCATCTTCGTCGGATCGCTCAACATCGCCGCCTGTTCGTTCACCCCCGTCGACGACGTCGGCTTTCGCAGCGCGCCGTCCCGCGCGTCGCAATAAAACCGTCGTCTCGCCTCGAACGTCTCTCGTCGCAGATACCCCGCGTATCGTCGACACCGCTCCGCGCGCAGCGCGAGAGACATCTCTCGCATCGCCTCCGTCGACGCGCGCGGCGGTGACGCCGTCGCGCGCGAGACGTGGTGCCGAAGCGCGCCGACGAGGTACATGGCGATCGAGATGGGAAGGAGCACCCACGCGCGAATCGCGGGGTCCAGACGCACGACCGCGGACATGGTGCGACGCGAGACGACGCGGGACGATCGGTTCGAGCGATGGGTCGAGACGTCGCGCGTCGAGACGTGACGACGACGCGCGAGGCGCGAGGAATGTGTCGAATTTTTGGGACATTTTCGTCATTATCGCGCGCGCGACATTCATGGCGACGAGGACGGACATCGTCGCGCGATCGGACGCGCAGCGCGCGAACGCGCGGACGGCGGCGACGCTCGCGCGTCACTGTCCGCCGGAGACGCCCGGCGTGAAACCGGGGGAAGAGATCGTGCGTCCACGACGAGACGCGAGAATTTGATTTTTTTTGATTCGATTCGTTGACGCGCGCGCGCGCGCGCCAAGCCTCGGTCGCGCGCACGGTTCGGTGACTGACGGTGTGTTTTCGTCGACAGCGCGCGGGAGATTTTTGTGAACGCGTGGCGCGAGCGTTTGAGACGTTGCGAACGGCAGCGACGCGCGCGAGCGCCGACGCGGCGAAACGAGGGAAAAAAGCGTCGTCGAGCGCGCGGGGAGGAGCGAAGAAAGAGTCGGGAGAGGTGAGCATGAGTGATTTACGCGCGGTGACGCTGGAAAAGGCGATCGATGGGATGTTGCCGAGCGTACCGTTGCCGACGGAGGAGGAACGGGCGCGAGAGGCGCGTCCGCCGCCGAGAGGGGCGCGAGAGGTGAAATCTAAAGAGGCGCTCGCGGCGGACGAGCAAAAGGCGGAACGAGCGCGGTTGATGGCGCAGCATCTTCGGGAGCAGACGGCGATGGCGCCGCTGGCGTCGATTCGTGAGGTGGAGTTGGAACTCGAACAGTTGGCGAGACGCGAGTACAAGCGCGCGCTCTTGCGGAAAGAGGTGGACGTGACCAAGGTTATGTGGAAACCGCGCGAGTTGCTGGAGTCGGAGAGCGAGCGCATGGATGCGGCGGAGTTGGCGCGCGTGCGGGCCGGGGAGAAACGCGTGCGCGTGGAGGGCGAGGAGGCGGCGCCGTCGGGGAACGACGCGGTGATTTGGCTCGAGGTGTTTCACCCGGTGAAACAGGCGTACCTCGTCATGGACATCATCGTTCGCGGGTCAACACCATTGGCGGCGTTTAAGGATATGATTTACTGTCTCCGAGACGTGCAGGCGGAGCGTGAGGGACACCCGAAGACGAAGAATGGGTTTTTGTTCATCGAGGGGGTGTTTTATAACGACTTGCGCTCGCCTGATGCGGTGGATTACTCGGTGCCGCTGTTGGATTACCAAGAGAAGGACGCGTTGGCGGCGCCGGGCGCGCCCGTGGAGATGAATATCAGCGGTAAGGGGTTCACGGGACGAGACATGCGCGGGGTGACGTTCGCCGACGTGCCGCTCACGGTGGGCAAAGCGTACGTCATGACGCACCAGGGGAAGTGCGAACACAAGTGGCGCGTGCGAGACGTGCGCGTGCCGCACCCCGACGATGAATCCGATCATCTCATGTACCCGCTCGTCATACGCGAGGGACGCGTGTTTCGACGCGGATGCTCCATCTGCGGCGTCTTCGACGCCGCGCACGTGTCGTACGGCGACAAGATGGCGGCGGAGAGTCCGAGTTTCTTTTGTAAAATTTGCTTCGACGTGGTGCACTGCGACGCCACGGGTGCGCGCATGTATAACGATTTCGAGGACTACCAATACGATCACGAGTAGACGACGCAGACGCGAACGAAACGAATGATTCATACACGCATTGTAATATCAGAATTACAGTCAGTCGTACGACGAAAGCGCGCGAGAGAGAAGCAAATGTTACTCACTCCCCCTCCATCTCCGACACCCGAATCACCGCGGCATCACTCAACCTTGGTCCAGTTCCCCTTATTATCGGTTCGATTCGGACTCAATCTCGGCACGAACGGTTTATCTCCCGTCTCCGCCTGTAACACGGCTAAACCGAGCTTCTCCATCACGCCGCAGTTCCCGTACGACAATCCCGGACACCTCTTCGACCCGGCCGCGATCTGCGTCGGCGACGCGAGCACCACCTTCACATCCGTCACGGGAATCCCCGTCGCGTGCGAGATGCGTCGCTTGACGTCCGATTTTCGATCGTCGTGTTCGATATTCACGTGCACGATGGTCCCGCTCTTCCCCCAGGGTCCACCGTGAATCATCTACCATGGCGCGATGGAGACGTCAGTCCATCGCGATCGACGACGACGACGACGACGCGACGATGGATTATTTTTTCCCGATCACCCCGCGCGTCATCGGCGTCGACCCCGTCTCGCGTCCCATCGCGTCTCGCGTCTCGCGTCTCTACGGAAAAACCGTTACGTTCGAGACGGTTACGAAACGCCCGGCCGCGCGATCGATCCGCGCGTCTCCACGCGCGTCCGCGCGCGTCCACGCGTCCCATCGCGCGCGCGGATCGATCGCGCATATTTTTCTCCGCGCGTTCCGCGCACCCGCACCTTGACCTCCGCCGCCGGCATCGCTCGCGCGCGTCGTTCGAGTGAATCGCGCGGTGCACACGGGTGTCGACGCGCGTCGAGAAATGGCGCGAACGCGCGTCACTCATGCGCGTGTGTGCGCGCGCGCGAGTCATCGTCGCCGCGCGTGTGCGCGCGCGCGCGCGGAGGATAATATCACCGTTCGTTCCATCGCGAATTCACGGCGCGACGCGCGCGTGCGACGACGCGATGACGAAGAATGATGATGATTCTGATTCTCCGCCGATCGTCGTCGCGGACGCCTCGTGGCGACCCTTGCGAGGGATGACGCGCGCCGAGCTTCGATTGCGACACACGCTGCCGACGGGACAGAGTTTTCGGTGGCGTTCGCGAGGGGATGGGGACTCGGATTACGTCGGCGTCATCGGAAGACGCGTGGTGCGCGCGAGGGAACGCCGGGACGGAGACGACGGCGTCGTCGAGTATAAAGTCTACTGTCGACCGTCGAACGAGACGGTGGAGGACGACGAACGGGTGATTCGGGAGTATTTTAACGCGGATGTCGAGTTGAAGGCGCTGTATGAGACGTTTTCAAAGGCGGATAGGAGATTTCGCGCGTTGGCGTCGAGAATCGACGGCGCGCGGACGCTTCGACAAGATCCGAGCGAGTGTTTGTTTAGTTTCATCTGTAGCAGTAACAATCACATCTCGAGGATACACGGAATGGTTGGGAAGATGTGTTCGCGGTACGGGGACGCGTTACCGGTGACGATGGACGACGTGGCGAGGGACGACGTCGTGAAAATCGAGGCGTCGGCGGAGAAAGAGACGCCGACGACGACGTTTCACGCGTTTCCGAGCGTCGCACAGGTCATCGAGCGCGCGACCGAGGAAGAATTGCGCGCTCTAGGGTTCGGTTACCGCGCGAAATTCATCGTCGGCGCCGCGGAGACGCTCGCGCGCGTCGCGCGAGAACTCGAGACGACGCCGGACGCGTACCTCCACCGACTGCGCGACGAGACGCCGTACCTCGACGCGCACGCCGCGCTCCTCGCCCTCCCGGGCGTCGGTCCCAAAGTCTCCGCGTGCGTCTGTCTCTTCTCTCTGGACAAACACCAAGCCATCCCCGTGGACACGCACGTGTGGCAATTCGCCGTCGAGCACTACGCGCCCGAGCTCAGAGACGCCAAATCCGTCACGCCGAAAATCATGCGCGCCGTCGAGCGTCGCATGGAGGACGTCTTCGGTCCGTACGCCGGGTGGGCGCACAACGCGTTATTCATCGCCGAGCTATCAGACGTTCGCAAGACGCTTCCCGAGCACCTTCGAACGCCCAAGCGAACGCCGACGACGCCAAAGACGAAGACGCCGAAGACGAAGACGCCGAAGACGAAGACGCCGAAGACGAAGACGAAACGAAAAATCGTCGACACCTTCGTCGACACCGAACCCGACGACGACGACGAACCCTTCGAATCACCCTCGAAACCCTTAACTCGAGACGATGGATGAAAACGAACGCGTCCTCGCGCTCGAATCTCCGGGATAACGCGTCGACGCGCCCGCCTCCTTATCAAATCCACGAGTCATGACTCATCGACAGTCCCAAAGGGGTCCCACCACCCATCGTCCGCACTCCTCGCCGCGCGCGCGTCCTCGCCGTCATGTACCGCGCCTCCGCGCCCGCGCCCGCGCCTCGCGCGCGCGCGCCTCGCGCGCGACTTCCCGCGTCCGCGCGCGCGTCTCCGGAGACGCGCGCGCGACGCCACGCGCGCGTTCCCGCGACGCCGAAAACACAGTCTCGCGCGAGGTTTCCACGCGCGCGCGCGGTGGACGCGCGCGACGTCTCCGCGCGAGCCGTCGTCGACGACCTCGACGACGGCTCCCTCGCGCGCCGTCTCGAGGACGCGAAGGAAGAGGAGACGACGACGCGAGAAGTCGAATTCGAACTCGGGACGTCGACGCGCGCCGCCGAAGACGCGGCGTTGGAGAAAATCGTGCTCGACTTCTCCCCGGAGTATGATTTCACGCGTAAGATGCTGGACGTCGGTGCGTATTTCGAACGATCGCCCGGTGAACTCGCGGTGCGCGCGGCGGAGGTGTTGGCGGTGGTCGGGTCGGTGTACGCGACGTGGATGTACGAGGAACGGCTCGGGACGCCGAGGGAGAGACGAACGCGAGGAAGGAAACTCCGCGATGGCGTCGCGAGATTGGGTCCGGTGTTCATTAAGATGGCGCAGACGCTGAGCACGCGTCCGGATATCATCGGGGAGGAGGCGGCGGAGAATTTAGAGGTGTTGCAGGATCAGGTTGGTCCGTTTTCTTCGGAGGAGGCGCGCGCGATTATACGAGACGAGTTGGGATGGCGCGGCGCGGTGACGGAACGCGAGGCTTCGCGCGAGGGACCGACGCATTCGTTGTATAAAGAATTGAGCGATGAACCCATCGCCGCGGCGAGCATTGGACAGGTGTACGAGGGACGACTTCACGACGGGACAAAGGTGGCGGTCAAGGTGCAACGACCGGGTATGGTGAGACGCATCGCGCTCGATTTACACATCATTCGACTCGGGTTTAAATGGGTGGAGGAATCCGGGTTAAACGGGAGCGAAGATCTCGATAAGATTGTCGATCAAGTCGGCGCGGGGGTGTTTCAAGAGCTCGATTACACCATCGAGGCGAGAAACGCCGACGAGTTTCGGAAATCGCTCAAGTTTTTAGACTACGTGTACGTCCCGCGCCATCGCGCGGGGATGACGACGAAAAAGGTGTTGACGCAAGATTGGATCGTCGGTCGACCGATGAAGGCGCTGACGCTCGAGGAACAAAAACTTATGGTACAGATGGGGGTGGAGTGTTCGTCCGCGCAGTTGTTTCGCACCGGAATCGTGCACGCGGATCCGCACGAGGGGAACATGCTCTTCACCGACGACGGGCGCTTGGCGCTGCTCGATTTCGGACTCGTCTGTCGCGTGGACGACGAGCAACAAGAGGCGATGGCCAACTGTATTTTAAACATCTTAAACAGTCAGTGGGGCGAACTTATCGATAATCTGCGCATCATGGACATGCTTCCGAAGACGCCGCAGATGTGGATAGATGAGGACGGGAATCAGGCGGATTACACGCAAGGCGGACCGGGGTCGTGGAAACCGATCACCGACGACGAGTTTCGTCGCGCGTTCGAGGTGTGCATGGACGGTGAGGAGGGGAATCCAAAGGTGAGAGCGAATTTCACGGAATTGGTCATCGACCTCACCAAGATTTCCACCGCCTACCGGTTCAATTTACCTCCGTACATGGTTTTCGTCATTCGATCGTTGACGACGCTCGATTTCGCCGCGGCGAGAACGAAGTGTAACATGTACGAAGTGGCGGCGCCGACGGCGATATTTCGCGCGTTATCCCCTCGAACGGCGAGAGGGAAGAGAGCTTTAGAGAAAATGTTGCTCGACGACCGGGGAGGGGTGAATTGGACAAAGCTCGAGCAACTGAGCGCGCAGGCGAGTTCCGCCGCCGAACAAGGGGATCGAGACGACGACTCGTCCTCCGTCGCCGACGAACACGCGCGAGATGCCGTGGCGAGACTCGCCAACGAACTCGTCGATTCGAGCGCCGGACGAACATTGCGTCGACTCGCCGTGAACGCGAGTCCCGAGAGCGCCTTCGTGCCGCCGCCGAACGTGCGCGCGGCGCTCGTCGACGCGGCGAGAGCGGCGGCGGCGGGAGCGGCGGCGACTTTTTCGTTTCGTGCACTCGCCAGACGCGTCGTCGACCTCGTTCGCGGTTCGCCGGGCGAACACACCGCGTGCGAAATTTTCCAAGACGACGCCGCGCGCGCGGCGTGCAACGCGCAGATGGATAAACGAAGACGACGCGTCGCCCTCTTGGTGCTCAAATCCAAACTTTTATCGCCGATCGGCGCGGCAAACGCGCTCAGACTCTGCGGTCTCGTCGTCTGGGCGCTCATTTCCGGTCTCATCGCGGGCATAGCGACGAAATGCGGACGCGCGTTCCGTCCGTCGTCCGACGCGTCGACCCCCGCGCCTCCGCTCGCCCCCGCGTGAGCGAGAGAGAGAGAAAGAGAGAGAGAGGGAGAGAGAGAAGGACGCGCTCGAAACGATCCACCGCGTCTCGGTCCATCCATTCATCCATTCATCCATTACGTTGATTATTTTATCCGACGCAACCGTCCCTAAAACCTGACCCATCATCTTCACCTCGCGACGCGTCGAGGACGATCGCGATGTCGCTCGTGGACGCCCTGAGAGACCCATCGAGACCGGTATTTTTATTCGGTGCGCGACGACGACGCGAGCGACGCGAGACACGACTGCAGACGCGCGCGATGTGAGATGTGTCCCGAACGATCGAGCGCACGAATGATTCAGTATTCGGGGACGCCTTCGAGCGAGACGAGACGACTGACGAGAAAACGATCGACCGATCGCGTCGGTGTGCGTTTTTCGCGTCGCTCACCAGGCGTGACGCCCGCGCTCGATGGATCGAGCGAAGACGCGTCCCGAGACGCCGCCGAGGGCTTCGTCGCGAAGACGCGAGGCTTGGCGTGCGACGGATACATCGTGTACGACATTCAAGAGGAGGCTGGACGCACGGCCGAACCGAGACCGTTTCCGTTTCGTAAATTGGGAGATCCCGGGACGTTCGCGAAGTTGTTGAAACACGCGAGCGGGGGCACGGAGAGCGTGGTGTACAAGTGCGTGGCGGAGGAGAAGAGCGAAGACGCGTTTCGAGCGTGGTTGAAGGAAGCGACCAAGGCGACGCGGTCGTATAATCTCGTGGGTGGTGCGAGCTCGAGTCAATCGTACGCTGGACCGACGATAAAGCGGGCGGCGGAGCTGTTGAGAGGGACGAGGAGAGGTTGCGCGTTCGGCGGGGTGACCATCGCCGAGAGACACGCGAAAAAGGGCAACGAGCACGAGACGTTGTGCGCCAAGACGGAGGCGGGCGCCGAGTGGTTCATCTCGCAAGCCATCTTCGACGCGGATATGACCATCAAGCTCTTGAACGATTACGGACGCGAGTGTAAAAAGCGCGGCATCGCGCCCAAGCGCGTCGTGCTCACCTTTGCGCCGTGCGGTCGCGAAAAGACGATGAAATTCATAAAGTGGCTCGGATGTTCCGTCCCCGCCGACGTCGAGCGCGACATCTTGGGCGCGGATAATCCCGCGCAGAAGTCGGTGGAATTACTCGTCGCCATGTGCGAAAAAATCATCCTCGAGACGAAAGATTCCGGCGTTCCGCTCGGCGTCTCGGTGGAATCCGTCTCCATCTTTAAAAACGAACAAGCCGCCGCGCGCGACTTGTTCCGTCTGTGTCAAGCCGTCATGCTCGACGCGTCCGGGTACAAGTGGTCGATGCGTTACCAACTCGACAAAAAACCCAAAAACAAGGCGCTCGATGTCGTGAAATCCATCGCCGGCGTCGCCGCCCTCGTCGCCGCCGCGTCTCGCGCGCTCCGCGGCGCCGGGCAATAATCATTCATTCACGCATTCACACATCCCCACGCATCACGACGCTCGACGATCAACACACACGCGCGCGCTTTCCCTTCCCACGACACCGACCGCGCACCACACGGCCTCATCCGACGCGTCTCGCGCGTCACTCGTCGACTCGGCGCGCGCGCGCGAGGTTTCCGTAATGGAATTGTTCCAACTTCGCGTCGGCCCCGGCGCGGGACGCGCGTTCACCCCGTCCCGCGGGTCCGCGGTGGTCATCACGCACGTCGCCCTGTGCGTGGGCGAGGGTGAAACCCCCGGAAACGCGAGCGAACGCGTCGTGGTGACGATCACCGCGCGAGGCGGCGGCGGCGGTTTCGGGGACGGGGACGACGCGCGCGGCGACGCCATCGCCATCGGGACGCTGCGAAACGGCGACGGACGCGAACAATTCTCGCTCGGCGGCTCTGGATTGCGCTTCGGCGACGAGACGAGGGTGGAGGTGAGACACACGGGAAAGACGGCGAGCGTCGTGGCGACGGGACGCGTCGAGGCGACGACGGAACGCGACGACGAGGAGGATTCGTTCGAGGAGGATTCGTCCGAGGAGGAGAGCGATGAGGAGGATGCGTCGATGCGGGGCGATTCGATGAGCGAGAGCGAGAGCGAGAGCGATGGGGAGGAGGATATGATGACCAAGGCGAAGAACATGGCGTCGGCGTGCGCGGCGGCGAGGACGCGAGAGGCGAACGACGACGACGAGAGCGAGAGCGAGAGCGAGAGC
>CEUM01070335.1_pt1 | contig 17851 bp, 16 predicted proteins | sample 356421 | NCBI WGS metagenome assembly CEUM01 (sample SAMEA2622716, study PRJEB7988) | marine metagenome | biome: marine biome (ENVO:00000447); feature: surface water layer (ENVO:00002042); material: "saline water (ENVO:00002010), including plankton (ENVO:xxxxxxxx)" | depth 5 m | reverse complement strand
GCCATTCTTCTGGCTAATTCCCTCTTATCCCATCCTTTGGAAGTTCTTGCTTCAGTAACGCGTCTTGAAAAATCAGAAGCTAATTCCTTTTCGCCTCTCAACATAATGTCCTTACCTTTTCTACCAATTCCGCCATATCCACCGGATGTAGCATTTGAATTGTTAACTCTTGATAATCCTGGAGCAACTTTCTTTTCTTGTAGACCCATCTTTTCAGTACAGCGTTTGCATGCTTGTACTTCTGCTCGGCCCATGATAACCGCACGTGTACTTACTTTCATAGCGCCACACAATTCACAGTCTGCCATGGTTCCACCTGATTGGTTGTCAAGTCGGTAATTCTTCAAGCCTTCGTAAGTACACGAGAGTAGCATATTACACGCATAGTTGAATAAGGGCGGCCATTGTAGATTATACATGGGCACCGACATTGATAAGGGTTCAAGCGAACCTTTAGCGAAAGATGACAAGGACCTGAAATCACTCGAGGCAGACTATGCGCGTCTCAGTGACGAGGCACAGAGACTAATTTCTGAGCGAATACAATTAGAAAATGAACTAGCAAATGTCAAAAAGCGAGCAAGTAGGCTTGATGAAGAAGTTAGAATTCTAAAAAATCCCCCATTAATCGTAGGTCATCTGCAGGACGTACTCGATGATGAACGTGCTATTGTCCGCTCCTCAAATGGTACTGTCTTTCAAGTATCAATAAACCAAAGGCTGAGTAAAGAAAAATTGCGACCAGGTGCTAGAGTAGCACTAAATCAAGATACTCTTTCTGTAATTGAGATTTTACATGATGCTTGGGACCCAATGGTTTCAGGCGCCGAAATGGTAGAAACACCTGATGTTGATTACGAAACGGTAGGCGGATTGGATGAACAAATTCTTCAAGTCAGAGAGGCGATTGAATTGCCGCTCGAAAAACCAGAATTATTCAGAAAAGTGGGTATTGATCCACCGAAAGGAATTCTTCTTGTTGGCCCACCTGGTTGTGGCAAAACCATGCTGGCCAAGGCAGTAGCCAGCCATACTAACGCATCATTCATTCGAATGGTTGGGTCTGAACTCGCACAGAAATACATTGGTGAAGGTGGCCGGATGGTTAGAGAATTGTTCTCACTAGCCAAAGACAAATCTCCAGCCATAATTTTCCTTGATGAAATTGATGCAATTGGGGCAAAGAGATTGGATTCAGCAACCAGTGGTGACAGAGAAGTACAGAGAACATTGATGCAATTATTAGCTGAATTAGATGGGTTCGATTCATTAGAAGATGTGAAAATCATTGCAGCCACAAATAGGCCAGATATTCTTGACGATGCATTACTAAGGCCGGGTAGATTTGACCGAGTAATTGAAATCCCGCTACCTGATGAAGCCGGAAGAAAAACAATCCTTGGCATTCATTTAGGAAAAATGTCAACTACACGAGTAAATATCGCAAAGATTGTAGAACAAACAGAGGGATTCAGCGGAGCTGAATTGAAAGCTACTACCGTAGAATCAGGAATGATTGCTATTCGCGATGGTCGCTCCAAGGTAAAGCAAGAAGATTTGCAATTAGCGGTCGAGAGAATCAAGAAGAAACGAGAAACTAATGGAATTTCTTCCTCTCCAGACGCACTGTACGGTTGATTGTGCGGCAATGTTCATCAGTCGCCACCGTAGCGATTGAGCCATGTCAACTAGAATAGTTGAATGTGTGCCTAATTTTTCAGAAGGTCGTAATCAAGAAATCATCGATGCGATTAGCAACGCAGGTCGCGGTATTGATGGCGCAAGGGTACTTGGAGTAGAGCCGGACGGGGATTATAATCGAACTGTACTTACAATTGCGGGAGACCCAGCTGCTGTTTCTCTTGCTGCTTTCGAAGTAATCAAAGCATCACTTGAGCACATAGATATGAGAGTCCAAGAGGGTGAACATCCGCGCATAGGGGCGGTAGATGTCTGTCCATTTGTACCACTAGAAGGTGTCACAATGGAAGAGTGTGCCGTTATGGCTCGAGAATTAGCAATTAGAGTATCCAATGAACTAGGAATTCCGACATTCCTCTATGGTGCGGCAGCAACTGCTCCAGATAGAGAATTACTATCTGATTTGAGAAAGGGGCAATATGAAGGATTCAGAAAGCGTTTGGAGGATGGAGGTCCGCATTTACCCGACTTTGGGCCTAAAGAATGGAATGAAACCGTTGAAAGATTCGGCGCAGTTGTCATTGGCGCAAGGCAAATTCTAGTAGCATACAACGTAAATGTGGACGAAAAGGATGCCAAAGCAGCAAGAATTGCAGGTTCATTAGTAAGATCAACCGGGCGTTTACTCAAACAGGATGATGGTCGACGAACGAGAATACCCGGTATGTTGCCTATGGTTCAAGGGATGGGTTTGCCATTGGAGGCGCATGGGATTTCACAAGTTTCAATGAACTTAAGAGACGTTAACACAACACCAATGCACATTGCCTATGAAGCAGTAAAATCAATTGTCAACGACCATGGCGTGGATACCTATGGTTCCGAATTGGTTGGTTTGGTGCCATTGTCTGCAATGATTGAAGCCGGTAAGTGGTATGCAAATGAGGGCTGTGAAGATGAAACAGAGTTGGTTAATGCAGCAATCAAGGGACTAGGCTTAGATGCATTAGGCCCATTTATTGCAAATGAGAGAATTATAGAATGGGCATTAAAGGAGGAGATTGAATGAAGACACCATGGATGGAAATGACTGTTAGAGATTTTCAGACGGCTTTAGCATCGTCATCTCCCACTCCAGGAGGAGGTACTGCTGCTGCGATCGCCTTAGGTCAAGCATCGGCACTTACTGTTATGGTTTGTGACTTGACTATCGGTAAAGAGAAATGGCAAGATGGTTGGAAAATTGCTGAGGAAGGTATGCTACTATCTGTAAAAATTATGCGCAGGGCAGGAGAATTGGCGGATGAAGATAGCGATGCATTCGACGAGGTCATGGCTTCTTTCAAATTGCCTAAAGGAAATGATGAAGAAGTTTCAATTCGCAAAACTGCGATTAGAAATGCAACGCTAAAGGCCACAGAGAAACCTTTTGAGACTGCTGAATTGGCTCTTGACTTACTGAAAATTCTCCCCGAATTAGCCAGCAAGGGTAACTCTAACGCTGTTTCAGACGTCGGAGTTGCAGGATTATTAGCTAGTGCTGCATGTAAGGGAGCGCTGTTCAACGTCGACATTAATCTTGGAAGTTTGCCCGAAGATTTTGCTTCAGAAATTAGGCTCAATGCACCGCTTATTCAGGAAGAATCCCGTTTGCTTTCACGTAAAGTCATGGATGCAGTAAGAGATAAACTCTGACTACCTTACCTGTGAACCAGTAGCAATATCTCCGTCGATGGTCACTAATTTGACACCACCTTGGCCGTCGTCTGCAGCCAGCATCATGCCTTCACTCATCACTCCCCTTAGTTTCCGTGGTTTGAGATTAGCAACGAAAACTACAGATTTGCCCGTCATTTCCTCTGCCGAATAATATTCTTTCAAACCGGCACAAATAGTCCGTCCATTTTCGCTTCCATCATCAATAGAGACCACGAACAATTTGTCTGCATTTTCGTGATCACTAACCGATACAATCTTTCCAACACGTAACTCAACTTCCATGAAAGTCTCAAAATCAAGATATGTTGTTCCTTCTGGCATTTCTTTCACTTCCTTTTTCTTCTTTTTTCCACCCTTTACAGCATGACTAGGGTCTTCCTTGCTCGATGAATCATTAGTAGCAAGGGATTTCTCCTGCTCGAGAATCTCATCCAAATCCAATCTCTGGAATAGCGGCTTAGCCTCAGCATCATTCCACTTGTATTCGGCATTCCAATCGATTGCTGAATCCCAATCTGCCTGCGATACATCACCGCTTTCTCCAAGCGCTTCCCATAGCCGTTGTGCACTGAATGGCAAGAAAGGCTGCGTTAAGATAGCGAGATACCTGGATAAACGCCACCCGAAAGATAACTTGGACATTGACTCTGCGGCAGCATCGCCATCTAAATCCTTGAGATATTTCCATGGAGTTGCCGATTGAAGCATTTGATTTCCAAGTTGCGCTGCTGTCATCACGCTACGTAATGCTTCTTTGAAACGATGCCTTTCAAGGCTTGATGTGACATCAGAATGGATTTCTTCCAATCTAGTCATTTCATCCTTACAGAAATCTAGATTTTCGAATGTTGGTAATCTCCTATCATCTGGCAATCGCGCTCCTAAAGTAAGCACTCGGTGGACGAAATTACCGTATGCTGCTATCAATTCAGAATTGATTTTTTCAACAAAATCCGGCCAATTAAAATCGGTATCATGATTTTCCGGCATATTAATTGACAAATAATAACGGAGTGTGTCTGGGTCAAATCTCTCCAAGAAAGATGGTAGCCATACTGCGTGTCTTCTAGACTTGGAGAATTGTCCGCCTGCGAGCATCAAGTATTCCATTGCAGGGACATTATCCTCAAGGTGTAAATCACCAGGACCTGGCAAGCTAGGTGTAGTGTCAGAGTCCAGTCCCTTAGAAGCATGATTTAGACCCATAATCAGTGCTGGCCATATAACAGTGTGGAAAGGGATATTGTCCTTCCCTAAAAAATACAGATGCCGGGGTTTTTCACCATCTTCAGAAATCTTCCACCACTTTTCCCAATCGCCTTCATCTGCATGTCGCTGTGACCATAATTTAGCACATGAGTAGTAACCCTGAACAGCTTCAAACCATACATAGATGCATTTTCCATCCCACTCATCTCCCTCTAGTGGAAGAGGTATGCCCCAATCTAGGTCTCTAGTAACCGCTCGGGGTCTCAACCCCATGTCTAACCATTGCTTTGTCATTGCACGGACATTGGATTTCCAAACGGATTGTCTGTGACTTGCATGCTCCTCCAGAGCTTTTTGGAATAGATCTAATCTGTAGAAGAAGTGCTCTGTGTCGCGAATCTCAATTTTTGCATTAGGATTCATTTTTGAGCGTGGATTCTTCAATTCATTTGCTTCGTATGTCACACCACACTCGTCACATTGGTCCCCTCTTGCATCGTCTGCACCACAATTAGGACATTCACCTTCGACATATCTATCTGGTAAGAAGCGGCCTCCATCCTCACGGACTTCGTAGTATTGTTGCATTACTTTCCGTTCGAATAGACCAGCATTCATGAGTGAAAGAAAATTCTCTGAAACAATTTTGTAATGTTCAGGGTCACTAGTTCTGTTGAAAAGGGAGCCGCCGAATTCAACTCCTCTTGGGTCGATGTTAGGCTCCCAAGTACATCCCAAATCCAAAAGTGCCTTGGTGTTAATTGCATGGTACTTGTCTACTACTTCCTGTGGCGAAATTCCTTGGGTTTCCGCAGTAACTGTAATTGGTGTACCGTGTTCGTCAGAACCAGAAACCATCAGGACACGATTCCCTCTCGCTCTCTCAAATCTAGCCTGAATGTCGGGTGGAAGGTAACAGCCAGCTACGTGGCCCAAATGCAATGGGCCATTGGCATATGGCCAAGCAACGCAAATGAGAACATGCTCTCCCGACATAGGTGTCACCTAACCTGTCGGATGCAAAGAACTACATGAGTCCTGTGCATATTACACTGGAGAAAACTCAAGAACTACACTCTCGACAGAGACACTGGGCCGATTGGCCGAGGAGTTCGTTGAACCCCATGGCAGACTACACAATGCTGATCATTTATGGATCACTTGCACTAGGTGTTTCATTCCTTTGTTCGATGCTAGAGGCTGTGCTATTATCGATGTCAATGTCACATGTTAGCATAATGAACAAAACCGGTGATAAGAACGGTGTGAGATGGTCACGATTAAAGGAAGACGATTCTGTTAAACCCCTAACTGCAATCTTGACTTTGAACACTATAGCACACACAATGGGTGCCGCTGGTGTTGGTGCTGAGGTATCTCGAATATGGGGTGATGATAGCCTCACTGTTGCATCTATAATTCTGACTTTAGCAGTTTTATTCTTATCCGAAATCATACCCAAAACAATCGGTGCAGCATATTGGAAAAAGTTGTCATTGCCTTCTGGTTTCATATTATCAGGAATGACCAAAATGCTTGCACCTTTCTTCGTACCATTACTTATGTTCAAGAGACTATTACCCAAAGCAGAGTCCGCTTCTGTAACGAGAGATGAACTCCATGCCCTTGCAGACATTAGCGAAGAAGAAGGGGAATTAGAAGAAGACGAAGAGACTGTAATTCACAATTTACTGGCGCTCAGAGAAATGCCAGTTAAGGATATCATGACGCCTAGAACAGTAACACTAGCATTTGAACAAGGATGGACAATTAGGCAAGTACTAGACGATACGAAGATTTTGAGATTTGGACGAATGCCAGTATATGAGGAGTCAATTGACCAATTATCTGGATTCGTTCTTCGGTCAGATATTTTGATGGCTGCTTCAATGGATGAGTGGGATAAGGTCTTGGTCGACATGCGAAAGCCATTGATGACAATCGGTGTTGATGATAGCGTAGACTTGGCATTGGAGACATTCCTCAAATCAAAAGTACAGATTTTGGCAGTTGTAGATGAATTCGGTGGAACAGCAGGTATTGTCACAATGGAGGACGCCATTGAGACATTGTTAGGTGAAGAAATCGTAGATGAGTTAGATGAGCACGAAGATATGCGGGAATTAGCTCGCGAACAGGCTGCATCAGAAGAAGAGTGATTACAGGATTCTTTTCTCAATCCATGATACTATGAGTTCATCCCTTTCGGAGTTGATTCGATTCTTCGAATGAGTAAGTGATTCGATTAGGTGGGGTTCAACATCCAAATCTGCTGACAAAAGTAAGTCGTAGTGATAACGTCCTAGGCGATTATCGTTCTTTGCTTGCAATAACAACACTGGAACCTTTGGATATCCCCAATGAGGGAAATCGATATCCTTCCACTCCAGACTATCGATTTCAGGATGTATTTTCCTGAATCCCTTAACCGCCCAGATTTTTAGAAGCGGCATCAAAAATGAGATTCTTCCAGACATTTGTTCTAGGATAGGAGAGTACGCAGCCATTGGAGATTCTAGCATCAACGTACCATAATTGTCCTTCCACCATCCCTGGTGCCTTTGATGATGCATGCCAATCGAAATGAATCCTCCGAGGCTATGTCCATAAAAGTGGACTTTTTTGATTTTAGTTCGATCAACTTGGTCTAGTATTAACTTGACATCTTGAATTACTTTTCCAGCCGTCCACTCTGGTGTATCAGGTGCCATTCCATGACCGCGCATATCTACTGCAAGAGTATGTAATCCCATATTTCTGAAAAGGTACATTCTCTCTGTAAATTTCTCTGATGATGATTGCCACCCGTGGATGAGCACTACTAAATCTGTTTCATGGTCCTGGTAATTGACGAATCCATAAACATCGGATTCTCCATTTCTCGTCCTTATGATTTCCCAATTAGTATCAGAAAATGGAAGACTTCGTTTCTCAGGTCCACTGAAGATTATTCTGAGTAAAACCTGGTGGACAATTAGTAGCAAGACTACAAACAAGAAAACAAGGGCGTATGGAGTTAAAATCGACAAGGAAATTACTGAAACTAGCAATATCAGTATGGCATAGCCATCCCATGTCGCCTTACGGCGGTCCATATTCAGTCCTCAGAGCTGTCTTCGTCGGATTCTTTTGTTTCTTCAGAATCACTAGTTTCTTCTGCAGATTCATTTTTTTCTACAGCCTTGGCAGCTTTCTTTGCCGCTTTTTCTTTCTGCTTGACTTCACGGTTTGCAGACCTCTCAGCCCACTTGTCGCCGAAGTCGCCAAGGGATTCGAATCTTGCCATCCAGCCTGTTTCATTACCAGTAGAAACGTGCTTTACGAGGTATGAACTGAATGCCAAATCGAAGATACCTTGTGAAAAATCCGAATTCTTCTTTAGGAAGAAATTGAATATCCAGAATACGATAAACACTACACCAGTGATGAATGGAACCATACCGGAAGTACTAATATTTTGGAAATTAGCCATCATTAGAATTAATCCAATTAGGGAAAGGAATCCGATACTGTTATTCAATACTGCATGCAAGAATATAGGTTTGTTTCCTGAGGAATTGATGTACTTCGTTCTAGAAACGAACTCACCAATGTTACGTCCTGTCCAAATAGGTAGAACTAACCAGTTAACCAGAATCATCAGGAGTGCAACAGCCCACCCTATAGTAAGGTCTGAATCCGCACCAGTGGATAATATGCTCAATAAACCAATTGACACACCGAAGTTCCAAGCGAAATTGATTATCCAACCGATGTACCTTGGCATATTTCCTGCAAGTTCAAAACCTTCGGGAAGACCAGTAGGTCGAATTTTTTCTGGCTTATCTTTGCCATCGCCTTTCGCTTTTATTTTTGCAGAGGCAGGTTTGGCCGCTTTAGGGGTAGCTTTTTTCGCTACAGCCTTTGCAGCCTTGGGTGTTGCCTTAGCAACAGCTTTTGCTGCCTTAGGCTTAGCCTTGGCAGGTTTTGCATCATCCATATTGTCAACTTTGTCAAGTAATCCCATATTCTCACATCAACTATACATTGCACCGATTGCACGGTAAACTTCGAAATCATCACTCTTTGTAAAGGCTAGAACTGCATCATCAGGCATTCCACCAAGTAGGGAATCAACAACTGAGAAGAATTCAGTTCTATCATCATCTGAGGCGGCCTCTGGATCTGAAGCCACAGTGCGGTAGACTTCAAATCCTTCAGATTGAGTAAACGCAGAAACTTCATCTTCAGGCAATTCGCCGAGGAATGAATCAATTATTGTCACGAAGTAAGGGAACAGGTCGTCATCATCGTCTTCTGCGACTTCAGCCACATGCGATTCTTCTTCCTCTTCATATTCCTCTTCGTCATCATCGCTAGCAAATAACTCGTCCAGTTCCGCCTCACCGGCGATAACAGCCTTGATTAGTTTCCTCTCAGCCATCAAAGTTTCCAAAGAAGGACGCAATTCGCGCAATAGTTGCCTATCTCCAACATCCTTAGCTGCCTGATACTCAGGCTTTAGACGCCTTAGTTCATCCTCAACTGTTGCGAGTTGAGCATTCAATTCCACTAAGGTTTCTCCATCAAGGTGGCTGTCTTCTTCTTCCTCCTGGTTAAGAAGTTGCACTGTCGGTGAATCTCTTATTTCTGCGGCTTTGTCATCACGTTCTTCTTTGCGCATAATGATGATGTCGCGGTCCAGTTCGTGGCCGAATCGATCAGAATATCTTTCAAGAAGGCTGCCGATTTCCCCTTGGCTGATACGGTCAATGTGACCATACACCTGCTGCAAGGGCTTTCCGCTTTTCTTAGCATACAACCCAGCATATGACTCTTCTTCTTCTACTACTTCGACTGGTTCCGGTGCAGGGCTAGGCGGCAAGGCTTCGATAGCAACTGGAGCCGGGGCTTCAGGAGTTGGTGCGGGAGGTGCAACCGGTGGAGTTGCACTTTGCGGGGTTGGAACAGGCGGGGGGCCGGCTGGTGAAGTTGCTGCTGGCGGTGCTGGTGCAGCGGGTGTAGGCGGCACAGGATTAGGTAATGGCATGCCTGGCGCAGGAGGTAAAGGCATTCCCGGAGCTGGCGGCATTGGCATGCCTGGAGCTGGTGGCATTGGCATTGGAGGCAAGCCTGGCGGTGGCGGCAAATTGTTGCCATCTTTCTTCTTCTTACCCAGCCCCATGCGTGCACCTCAGATTAGGTGGGAAGTAATCTGCCCTTGAACGTTGCCATTGTTAGAACCATACGCAGTATGGTATTTTGACCTATTTTACCAACCTAGCCCATCCTTTCAGCACAAGGAATGTAGCCCCTGCCTCATGGATTTCAACAATATCTCCCACCGAAGCATCAATAATGCGGTTATCAAAACGAGTAATTGCATCATCGACTACCATTTCCACACGGACGATTTCGTCTCTTGACAAGGCGATTCCTTCACTAAGGCAGTCGAATGAATCACTCTTGTCTGGATCTAATCTTGATAGCGGGAACTCAGTAACTCGCATTCCACTCTTTCCATGGAGAGAACCTGGCCAGCGAATTTGACGCCTTGTGTCAATTGTAACAACTTCATCGGTTTCACCAGCATTTCCTAAAACAACACTAGAATCGGCACGAATCAAATTCTGGAACAACAGTGCATGGTTGTTCAATGCTGTGAGGCGTCCATCTAACACACGATTGCGACGACTTTCAGCTTGCATTAATTCAGCTAATTTTTCAACACTAGCCTTTCCTCTCAGGCCTTTTATTCCCTCGCGGTCCATCATTTCCTGCAAACCAGCAATCATTTTCCTCAGTAATTGAGTATCGCCATTGTGCACAGAATCTAACTTGTTTACTACAGAGTCAATACCTCTAGAGACACGCTTTGCCCAACCAGTAGCATTCGGATTACGTGAACGTTCAAGCAAATCACTAACTTCCACTCCTTCTCCTCGTATGTGACTGACAAGTTCTCTTCTGGCTTCCGAATCTAAGTGGAAAAATTTCGGATCTCGATAATGTAAGTGGAAACCCCTGTGACCTGAAAATGTAACTTGCAAATATTCTTCTTTAAATCCAAAATCTGGTTCTAAGAAATCGTTCCACAAAGACCATGCTTGCTCTTGAATGACTTCAATCATGGCAGGGAAGTCTTTGTCAGTAACACCGGGTAAATGGTCACCGTCTAAATCAAAGATCAAGTCTGCACCTAGCCAATCTTTGTCAGCCATTTTCAACTCGTGAGGTTTTTTCCAGTAGGCTGTTGAATAGAAGCAAGAATGCTGAGGTCTTTCGCAAATAAACCTTCTAACATCGTTCATGTCTGAAAATGATTTGTGTCGGATTGGAGTGCCACCTCCGAATGGAATGAACATCCATTCTCTAGTACGGAGCCGAGGAGGAGTCCACAACTCTGCAGTACGATAGTATTGAGTGAAACGGTGCGCGAATCTTGCCCAGCCGGAAATAGTACCACCTCATGACACGGTGGACAGCGGAGACCTTTGAATCTTCACTCTCTCCAGAAACGTTTCTCTCTCTGAATTTGAACAGTTGCTGTATCGGCACCCGTTACTTCGACATAATGTGCCCAGCAATAGTAGTGTTTGTCGACTACCATAGCTTCTCCAAAAGTAAGTCTAATTCCACATGTATGGCATCGCGGACCAATCTCCCCGTTAGGGGTCTGTGCGAGTTCAATGTGTTCGTGTGGCATGGGTCTCACTTGTTTCGGCGTAAGGGAAGAAGTCTTTGAATGTGGCGTATCACCAATCGATTTCCGTTGGTTCATCGCACAATGCCAACAAATCCAATGCAACCTCGCATGATTCCGATACTTCAGGAAGAGGGTCTGTTAGAAACTGCTGCAAAACAGGCCTTGCAGTTCTATCTCCAATCGCACCAAGAGCTTCAGCAGCTTCATGCCTTACCATTACATGTTCAGATTCGTCACTCAGCACATCGATAAGAGTAGGAACTGCAAGATTATCCTGCATTTGGCCCAAAACATATGCCAATTCGTGCCTCAATAATGCACTGCTCGCCTTGAAACCTTCACACAATGCACTTACTGCTTCACTAGAACGATCATTCCTCAAGGAAAAAACAGCACGCATTCTTTCGAACATTTTGCTATTCTCGTCTAATAGTGTTGTTCTCAATGATGATACATTGGTCTCGCGAGAAGGGGGTGCAGGGTCAACTGAACCATACTCAGATACCCCTGGGACCCTATCTGCAACACTCATGGAATCAACTCTCATCTGCGCCAATGAATTGCACGCTACCAACGTCAAAATCTGATTCAATCAAGCCAATTTCTTGGCCTTCACGTAGGAACATTCGAATTGAATCTCTGCCATCTTTCTTGTAATCAATAGTTCGTTCATTGACATACATTGTAACGAACTCACGATTCGTGTCGTCATCGATTCCTCTGCCCCATTTTTTTGCGAACTGTAGAGCAACATCGGGGTTCGCAATCGAATGTTCAATACTCATTTTTGTGTACTTAGTAACATCTTCCATGACTTGTTTACCAAGGTCGCGACGGACTACATTTCCTCCCAAAGGCATTGGAAGACCTCCCGTCTTTTCATTCCACCAAACACCCAAGTCTACTAACACATCTAAATCATGGTCAACATATGTCAACTGTCCCTCGTGAATGATCAATCCTGATTTGTAGGTATCATCAAGGATCCTAGGTATGATTTCATCGAATGGTACTACCTCGTAAGTCAAATCTCCCCAACACAACTTAATGCCGAGATACGCGCTAGTTTTGAGTCCTGGTACAGCAATCGGATTTGCTTTAGCCTCTTCCTCGGTTACGCCCTTCTTTACAACAATCATAGGGCCATATCCTTCTCCCATTGATGCTCCACAGTTCATTAGTGCGTAGTCATGAGCTATGTCTGGGTAAGCGTGGATACTTACCGCAGAAACTTCCAATTCCTTATTCATGGCTCGATGATTCAGAGTTTCAATGTCCTGTAATTCGTGGACAAAATTGTAGCCAGGTGTAGGGAATGCGTTGGTAGTCATGGCATAGAACATGAATGCATCATCAGGATCGGGAGAATGACCAATTCTGACAATTAAATTTCCGTCTTCATCAACAGGTAATACATCGCTCATAATTTCACCTCAATGGCATGCTTTGCCATATTTCTTTAAGCGCCAATAATTGTACGGCCAAGGAGTAATGAATCCAGCAAACAGCATTATTGGAATGACCCACCAAGTCAACATTGCTCCTCCTGTGAGAAGATAATCCACGATATTCATAGCAGCCTCCATTCCAATCATTGAGATCAAAGACATACCGACTGCAACTTTGAATGCTTCTTTCAGAATCATCTGTTTGGACAAAATTATAGTTTCGAGAATGATTGATGTCATTATTCCGTTAAACATCGCCAACATCATTATGCTCATGGTTGACCATCCTGATTCAGTAAAAACGAATTGGAATGCAGCAATTGTACCTAGGTCGCCAATAGAGCAACCAATTAAGCACCACATTGTGTTGTAAGCTGACTTACCCCAAACTTCCCGGTCTGACCAGTTGAATTCCATAGATATTGGAATTGCTTCGTCCGCATCGCAGCAGGATTTTACTTCCGCTACTTCGGCCATGATGGGCCCTAACGACTCGGGTTTTTCAATAGTGGTATATTGCTGCACAAAAATTCCTCCAAAAATCCTAATGAAAATAGCAAATATTCCGTTAGACTTTCAAGAATAACATATCCTGCGTTAAACGGGGCGGACATGACCAGAGCAAGGCTTACTCTTCTTGTTACGCTGTTTTGCTTGTTTTCAATACCTTTAGTTTCGGCTAACCCGTCCGGACTAACCTACCTAGATTCCACATGGTCTACCAATGATGGTGATGAAGGAGATTTGCTTGCAATCAACCCAAATGGAACCATTCTTGCATCATACCATGGCAAGGATATCATTTTGTTCAATACAACGACTTTCGAGCAGATTGGTAAAATTAGTTTTGATGAAGATATTGCAGGAATGGAATTTAATCCCAATGGTACGGTTTTAGCAATTAACAAACGCTCTACTGCGCAAATTCGTGAATCCATCAAACTAATCGATGTAGAAACTCTTCAGGTATTCGATAGCGGTGTGCTCGCTGACGATAGATTTCGTGATATCGCTTGGAGTGTGGATGGGATGGTCATTTCTGCCCACGGTTACGACGGTGAAGTCGTTGAGCAATATCGTTACCCAGAGCTGACAATAAAGAATACTCTTCATGGGGTGCATGTAGTAGACGTAACTTGCATTGATTATCGGTCCGATGGTGAATACATCTTGACGGGGGATGAATCTGGAAGGTGGGCTGTTTGGAATATGCAAGGGCAAAAACAGGGTTCGTATATTGAATACGGAGAAGGACTTCTAGATTGCAAATTTTCACCTGATGGACTTGACATCATACTGCTAGGTGAAGATGGAACAATCACATCCAGGACATTTGATGGCTTGGAAAACCATGTCACTACAATCAAAGGTGCAGAAGAAATCATGTTTTCTTATTCTGGAACACGAATGCATATTTCGGTAGAGAATGACGACTTCATAGGTCTAGTAACATATGACTACGCTAATTTCAATGAATTGCAGCGAACCAACTTTTTCCATATAGTGGAAGATGTCGAATTTATCGATGATGAATATAGCCGTATCCAAACCCTATTTGTCGCAGGTGGCACTGGTGAAGTGGCTGTTTATTTGCGCGACATAGCTGCAGACGGTTTCGGTGAACCTGGTTCCGATTTAGACGGCGATTCTGTCCCAGACAATCTGGACCAAGATGATGACGGAGACGGAATTATTGATGATTGGGATGATGACATTGGATGCGATGCTCCAGAAGGAACGCCATGTTCTCGGTATCCTGACCTTTCTAAAATCAGAAATATCGAAATTACAGTAGGAGAATACTTCATTGTGAAAGACCAAATCTCATTACCTTCCGAGGATTCTAGTAATATTCGAAACCTGTCTAGGAATGCACTTGCTAAGGACCAAGTCCTAAGTTCGCGTGAGACAAATCTGTTCGCTAATGCGATGTGTGAAAACATGGACCACAGCGATATTGTAGACCAATGGAGAGATTCGATTTCACTGTCTAACGGAGAATTGGGAGATGCAACAATCAGTTGCTTTATTGTTGATGGAATGGAAATGATAAGGGACGGTGATTCGACTACCCAAATTACTTTTGCAATAGTTACGACATTCGAGTATGATAGCGCAGTTACCTTCCCACTCCAGATCTCGTTATCTGAACAACCACTACCTACCGATGGTTCAATTTCATGGCTAGCGCCAGCACATCCCGTGGCACTAAAATTTTCTGGAGATGGTTTAGTTAGTCAAACAATTCCATTATGGTGGAACAATGTGGATGATAGTGCATCGGTTACGATAGAGGAAGTCGAAGTCAAAGAACGAACTGTCATAGAGAGTGCGATTGACTGGGCAATGCACCCAATCGCTTTCATCTTCTATCTTGGGGTTCTGATTGGAATCGGAACTTTATGGTTGAGACATCAAAACAAAATTGATTTCGATGTAGAAGATGAAGAAATTGCGGAAGAGGAAGATTCTGATGAAGAAGATGAGGAAGATGAACCAGACACATCTCCAGGTCAGAACGCTGATAATGATGAGACAGTAGTCAAAGAAAGACCGAAAAGGACTCCTCCGCCTAGTAAACGGAAAATGTACAGCACAAGCTCAGATAATGAACCTCTAGCCAAGAAAAGGCGAGTTTCGGAAACCAAATTGAATAAAGATGGTCCGATAATGAAAACGAAAAGAAAACGCTTAGATTCTATTGACCAAAATCCAGAGGCTTCGACTTCCAGACCTATTGTCGCTGGAAAGAAAAAAGTGGTCAAACCAGAAGATAACGTGATCAAAACACGTAAGGTTAAGACCGCAAAGAAAGAAGAAACCAAACCTGAACCCGAAGCGAAAAAGAAGCGAAAACCTGTCAAGAGAAAGAAGAAAGGTTCTGGAAAGAAAATTGATGAAGAAAAATTGCAGGACAACCTAGTAAGTGATTTCTTGAAGGAAGAATAATTACCAAGCCATTGTAATCTCTTCGTCCATTTGACAAGCCGAGTTTAGAAATTGTTTGAGTCCATTCATATCTTCTGGATCCATTCTGTTTATTACTTCGCCAAAGTATCTCTCTAAACGGTCAACAGTTTGAGATGACTTCTTACTGCTGGTTTTGATTACTTCCTTTCTAACAGAAGAATTGGTTTCAAATGCAATTAATCTCTGAATCAATGCTGTGTAAGCAGCCTTAACGCTGCTGATGTCTGAGTCTTTACGTGCTGCGAATACTCCGAATACCATGGGGTGTCCGCTAACTTCTTTCCATTCCTTACCGAGATCTAATTTAATCAGTTCAGGATGGTCTCTAGCCGCTTCAAGCGCTCTGTCCCCTATCAATAGACAACCATCACAGTTGGCAAGCATGCCTTTCAAATCTGGGCCCATTTCGACGTATTCAGGATTCAATTTCCTGTGCTTAATCAAAAACTTGAGCAGGGTTACAGAAGTTGCAGAATCAGATGGAAGGGCTATTGATTTCATTTCGGAGATATGCTTCTCTCCGAATAGTAGAACACTGCCGACCTCGCCTTTACTGGAGATTGAAAGATCTGGAACTAGTACCAATTTGTCGGAATTTTTAGCGAAATCTGCTGCAGGTATTGGGGCCAAAATACAATCACGACGAATCAAATGGCCTGTTAACCAAGAAGGTGGTGCAGGTAAAACATTCCAATTTTCCGAAAGACCATGGAATAATGGTTCACAATTAATGAACGAAACTCTACCTATTGTCTTCTCCCAAGTCATTCAATCACCCGTTGCCATGCGTAGGCTCCTTCTTGCAGGAACTTTTGGTGGAATGAACTCCACAAAAGAAGTGTAAGTTGTGTTTCTCTGGATTGGAATCGAGCCTGAGTTTGAGACAATCTTCGCCAGTTGAGCCTTGTCATGGTCCAATGGTGCAGTTGATCCTGCAAGATGCATAATTGATTCCTTCTGTACAGTACCGTCGATATCATCAGCTCCGAATTGCAGTGCAAGTTCAGAAATTTCGTCGCCAAGATTCATTCGGTATGCTTTGATGTGGGGAATGTTGTTCAACATCAGCCTAGAGATTGCAATGACACGTAAGACCTCGGTACCCGTAGCCAATTGTGCCTCTGGCAGCCTCGAATCGTCAGGTAAAAACGGATATGGGACAAAGCATTGGAATCCTGCAGTTTCATCTTGCAATTCTCTTAATTTTATCATATGCATAACTCGATGCTCGATTGATTCAATCGTGCCGTAGAGCATTGTGCAATTAGTTGGTATTCCTAAGCTATGTGCTGTTCGGTGAATCTCTAGATATTCGTCTGAGGATTCCTTACCACGGCAAATAACCCCTCGAATATCATCATCGAGGATTTCTGCACCGCCACCTGGAAGGGAGCCTAAGCCCGATTTTTTCAATCTCGAAAGTGTTTCCCTGATAGATAAATTTGAGAGTTTAGCGATATGCTTCACTTCGACAGCAGTTAATGCTTTGATATGAACGTGAGGGAATTCTTTTCTTGTCCTACTAAACAATTCAGTGTAGTGTTCGATTCCCCATTCTGGATGAAGACCACCTACGGAGTGTACTTCATCGACATAGCTGGAGTAATTACTCAAATCTTCAATGTATTCTTCGATTTCCAATTGATAAGCATCTTGAGCACGTCTACCTCTTCTGAAAGCGCAGAATTTGCATGCCAGGGTGCAGATGTTTGTTTGATTGATGTGGACATTAACATTGAAGAATACTTTGTTTCCAAATCTAGCACTCTTTACAATACTTGCGAGGTGTCCAATCAAGTCCAAATCGCTGTAGTTGAACAAGAACTTGCCGTCTTCAAGATTTAGGGGAACATTGTTTCCTAATTTTCCAACAATATCCCGTAGTTCATCGGGCCAAGATTCTTGTCTCAACAAACTGGTGAGATTAGCCTGCCAATTAGGCTGTTCACCGTCTGCCATGGTAAGCCGTCAAACTAGTTGTTTTTGAACTAGCGTTTAAGCGCGCTTGTTAGTTCTGACACGGAATATTCCAGTGTAACGCATTAATTTGCGGAATTCTTCAACCATGAACACTGTACTTGCAACGAGGATTATGATAAACCAATCCTTTTGCTCAAGAGGAATTGTTGATAGTAATTCTCCTATCTCAAAGGAGGTAAATGGAATGACTATAGAAGCC
>CEUM01010766.1_pt1 | contig 17871 bp, 10 predicted proteins | sample 356421 | NCBI WGS metagenome assembly CEUM01 (sample SAMEA2622716, study PRJEB7988) | marine metagenome | biome: marine biome (ENVO:00000447); feature: surface water layer (ENVO:00002042); material: "saline water (ENVO:00002010), including plankton (ENVO:xxxxxxxx)" | depth 5 m | reverse complement strand
ATGCATGTATATATTCTTTTCTTCGCGCGCGCCGCTCGACCGAACCGACCGACCCATTCGTCGTCTCTTCGCCGCCTCAGAGCTCGCCTCGCCGAGCGCGCGCGCCCATGGCGCTCTACATAAAGGCGTTCTCGCTCGTCGTCAAGACGGCGTCCAAACCACTGGCGAAACGGTTGAAGATCGCGATCTCCGACTCGCCGTCGCTTCGCGCGTGGGCCATCGACGCCGCGCGCGCGGCGAGTCGTCTGAGCGCATTCATCTTACGGGACGAGAGCGCGGAGGCGGCGAGCGGGGCGGCGGGACGAAAGGCGAGACAGGAGACGAAGCGAGCGCTGGCGAAGGCATCGATGAGCGAGGAGGCGGCGCTGCAGGCGGCGTCGGAGTTTGTCGGCGAGGCGTTCGTGTTCGCCGTGGCGGGGGGACTGGTGTGGTGGGAGGTGGAGAAATCAAACGCCAAGGATGAGAAACGACGCGCGGACGCGGCGGCGGAGCGCGCGCAGTTGTGCGCCGTCATCGACGCGCAGCACTCCACAATGTCCGACATGGCGGCGCTCATCGAGGAGTTGATGCGATACAGAGAGGAATCGAGAGCTCACATCGCCGCGTTGCAGACGGCGCGACGGTGACGAAACGCGCGGAGGGCGACCGGCGTTCGGACGCCGTCGCGCGAACGATCGACGGCGACGCGCGTGTATCACATTATTTTATTGTAACAGTAACCGTAGCGCACCGACTCTCGGTCTACGTCGAGTCGTTCGCGTCGGCGCTCTCGCGGCGTCGACAGCCGTCGCGCGCCGAGACGCGCCGTCCGCACACGCGCGCGCGCATCGTCGTCGTCGACGCGTACCATGGTGGCCGGCGTGGGAAAGGCGCGTAAGAATGCGTACATCGCGTTTTTACGTCGAGCCGTGGACGAGGACGACGCCTTCGCGGACGCCTTGGCGACGAGTTCCAAGGACTATCAGAGTTGGGCCAAACTCATGCGCGCGCGCGGACGCACCGACGACGCGCACGACGACGCGTGTCGTCTGCTCGACAGTAAGGGACACCTCTTGAACATCATCGACCGCGTGTGCGAGGACGTCGCGAGCGGAGAGACGACGCGGGAGAGCGAGAACGCGCGAAAAGTGCGCGAGGCGTGGGAAGGAACGAAAAAAGTGCAACGCGCCAAGTTTGCGCAAAAGGGCGGCGCGGAGGGCGTCGCCGAGGCGCGTCGGCGCGAGCGGGAGGCCAAGGAGAGAATCAAGGCGGCGCGAAAGGAGCGCGAGAGGCGGGAGACGAAGGATAAGGAGAGAAAGGCGGCGAGATTGGAGTACGCGACCAAGGTGCACGAGGCGAGAAGCGCGGGCGCGTGTTTGGACTGGTTGAACATGGGACGGTGTCGATTCGGCGAGGAGTGTCAATACGAGCACGACGAGATGTCGAAGGGCATTTTAAAAGATCTCGCCGTGAGAGTCGGCGCGGAGACGGGCGACGTGAAGAGAGAGAGAAACCAAGCGGAGAAAGCGGAGCGCAAGGCTCGCGCCAAGGCGTTGCGAGAGGGAAAGAGGGATTCGCTCGGTAAACACGCGTCCTCGAGCGACGAGGAGAGCGAGAGCGAGGACGAAAGTGGAAGCGATGACGATATGCCCGGGTTTTTGAAGATTGAACGCGCGAGACGAGCGGCGGAGGCGCTTCTGGCCACGAACAAGCCGGCGAAGAAGAAGGCTGGCGACGACGCGTCCACCAAGGGCAAGCCGAAGAAGACGTCGAAACAGAAGCATTTCAACGAGAAACAGCTCGAAAGGAAACAAAAATTCTTAAAGGAAGGTAAGAATCAGCCGTTGGTGAAGAAGGGTCTCAAGAAGCGTCCCGCGGGCGCGAGCGTGCCGACGAAATCTCCAAAGAAAAAAAAACCGAGACATGCCGACAGCGAACGCAAAAAGCGACGCGTGGGCATCGAGAGAACGTATTACGGGGACGAGAAATAGATTCATTTGTGTAATGTGTAGTACAGTGGTAACGTGAAGTTTTCGCCAAGTTACGCGTCGCCTCGTCTCGATGTCGCGCGCGAGTGAATCGAACGGAGCGAACAGTACGTCGATTAAGTACAAGGCATTATTCGAGACGTTAAAACCACTAAAGATAATGAATGAATGAATACGGCGTGTATCTATTCGCTACGCGCGGCGTAAGACACGAAGTGTTGGTCGCGGCAGTCGACACCAACCATGGCTTCGCCGAGACCGCACGAGACTTCCGCGATAATCTTCGGATCGTTGTAGTGCGTGACGGCTTGGACGATGGCACGCGCGCGCTTGGCCGGATCGCCAGACTTGAAGATACCAGAACCCACGAAGACGCCATCCATACCGAGCTGCATCATCAAAGCGGCGTCGGCTGGAGTGGCGACACCACCAGCGGCGAAGTTTACGACCGGCAAACGACCGAGCTTTCTCGTTTGTTGGACGAGTTCGAGCGGGGCGCGGATTTCCTTGGCGTACACGAAGACTTCATCCTCGTCCATGGCGCATAAGCGACGAATGTCACCCATGACGGCGCGGCAGTGGCGAACCGCCTCGACGACGTTACCCGTACCGGCCTCGCCCTTGGTGCGGATCATGGAAGAACCCTCGGCGATGCGTCGAAGCGCTTCACCGAGATCGCGGCACCCGCAGAGCACCGGCACCTTAAACTTGTGCTTGTTCAAGTGGTTGATTTCATCCGCCGGCGTCAGCACTTCGGATTCATCAATGTAATCGATACCGATCGATTCGAGCACTTGCCCCTCGACAAAGTGGCCGATGCGCGCCTTCGCCATCACTGGAATCGTCACAGCTTCCTTGATTTGCTTAATCATCGTCGGGTCGGACATGCGCGCGACGCCGCCGTCCTTGCGAATATCCGCCGGCACGCGTTCGAGCGCCATGACGGCGACGGCGCCAGCCTCTTCGGCGATGCGCGCCTGTTCGACGTTCACGACGTCCATGATGACACCCCCCTTCAACATCTGCGTTCACGTCGCGCCACGCACGCGGGCGGTCGTCAGTCGCTCGCTCCCTTGTCTCCAATCAATTTGCCCACACGGAAGCGCCCGTCGAGTCGAGGCAGCCTCGGGGTGCCGCGCGCGATGACGAGTTCGACCGATCGATGCGCGCGACGACGCCGTCTGAGGTCCGACGCGCGCGTGGGAGACGTTTTATCGCATCGCGTCGTCGCGTCACCGTCCGTCGCGCGCGTTCGCGCGACGCTCGCGCGCGCATCGTTCGCGCGACGTCACGCGGTGCCGCCGCCCTAGCGACGCGCGCGCGACCACCTCGCGCGACGATGCGAGCGAGCGACGCGCGCGCGAACGAGCGGAAACGAACGAATGAAAACGTACCTGGGCCAGGCCCGCCTTGACGGCGAACGTGCCGCGCTCAGTTTCCGTGGACATCGCGTTCGTCGACGTACACTTGTGACGCTTTTCGCGATCGACGTCGAGGGCCGGGGCCGAGGGGGCGATGGTCGTTCGGGAATTGTGATTGACTGCTGTTGTTGGGTTCGTATACACATCTCATGTCTGAGTTTTACATTTATACTCCCGTGGCGCTTCATATTTTACGTCATGGATGCCGATGACGTCACCATTTACGTAAAAAGGCACCCTCCCGGCGCGGCGCGGGAGGGAGGAGGAGGAGGACGACGACGACGACGACGACGACGACGACGACGGGCGCGCGAAAAGTATCGCGATCAGACACTCGTTGTATTATTCTAAGCTACGTAGTCGGCGCACGGTCTAGACAGGAACGGGACGTTGGACGCGCGCGCGTCGACAAAGGCGGACGGGGCGGAGGCGTCTCCGCCGCGCGCGACGACGACGCCCCGCACGACGTCGCCGAGTTTGAGCGCTTCGCGCTCGCGCCAGGGCTGTAATATCACGGTCAGCGTTTTCGTGGCGCTGGTGAGGTAGAGCACGCGCGAACCTGGCGGCGATTTCGGGGCGTACGCGTTGGCGTCGAGCGGTTTCGACGCCGCGAAACCAAACTCCTTCACGAGCGCTTTTTCGGCGTCGCGCACGTCTCGCACGTTCAGAGCGATCGTCTCCAACGGGTCTCGTCTCGTCGCCACCTGCCCCCGCACCGGAATGCCACCAGGCGACCGCATGTCGAAGAAGCCGAATCCGTACACCAACTCACCGCCGCTCTCGTAAATCTGAGACACGCGCAACCCGAACGGCACGGTCACTGCGACGTAACTCAACACGTTCCCGACCGAACCCATCGCACCTTCGGGCGCTTGACGAATCTCCACCGCCGCTTTCCCACCGTCGTCCGCGTTCAGACTCGTCTGGCCGTACGCCAACGTCGCCACGCGTTTCGCCCCGTCTCCGACGTCGCTCGTCACTCTCATCCCCAACGCCTTGGTCCAGAAATCCACCTCCGCCTGCACGTCCTTCACCTCGAACACCATTCCACCGACGTAATTCGTCGACCCCGACATCACGTCTCCTCGCAACGAGTCGACGAATTCGGCATTCTCTCGCGTTCTCTTCACCTGTTTCTCGAAAAAGTTCAACTGCCCCTTCAACACCTCATCCTCGGGATCCTTCTCGTACGCCGCGCGCGCGTCGTCTCGATAACTGACGAGTCCATCGAGCACCTCCCCCGCGCGCACCTCGCGCGCCGAAGCGCCTCCACCGATCGCGGCGACGAGCGAGAAGAGCACGTCCCGGCGGCGCGGGACGTCGACATCTTCCCCGACGCGCGCGGCGCGAACAGACGACGATCGCGCGCGACGCGATGCGGATGCGCGCGGTATCGTCGCGCGCGTCGACGCGATCGTCACGCGCATGTCGAACGCGGGCGCGGCACGGTGTGAAGGCGATGACACTTTTCTTACAAGGGAAGCTCACGAGCGCGCGACGCGCACTCGAAGGATGAAAAACATCAAGGTTTTGTACATGTAGAGGCACTTGCGGTACGAACGCGTGGTGGTGGTAGGTTTGCCGTCGGTGGAGGCGGTGGAGAGGGATGTGTTGGGATCTCTGAGATCGGCGGCGAGCCGAGCCGAGGCGGCGACTTCGCGCGCGAGCGAGCGAAGCGCGCGGGCGTCGCTGTCGGCGAGCGGCTTGTCGGCGTCCAAACGCTTGAGCGCGCGCTTGGATAAATCATCGGCGAGACGTCGTTGTCGCTTTTCTTTGGAGGTTTGCAGCGCTTCCTCGGATTCGCTCGTCGGTCGGGAGTCGCGCACCCAGAGCGCGAGGGATGCGGCGATCATACCGTCGTTGTCCATCTCCATGGCTTCTGCGACAAAGTCAGCCGTCTCTCGAAGCAGTTCCGCAGCCTTCGCCTGCGAGGACGACGCGGCGTGCGTTTGGCCGAGGTCTGAACGCACGGCGACGGTGTAGTCGGCCAATCCCTCGATGTTGGGGGCGGCATCGCCCTCGAGGACGTAGCCGTGCGTCTCCGCCGCCTCTGTCAACGCTTTGGCCGCGAGCTGCACGGAGGCTGCCTTCCCTCGTCCCTCGCGTTTACCTCGCGTGCTGAACGTCACGGCTATGATTCCACCGTCCGCGATGTTGTGTCTCGAGAAGACGTCGAACAACTGTTGCGTGCGACCGTCGATCGAGCCGCAGTGGTCGAGATAAATGGCGTGCAACTGCGTCTCGCGAGGATCTCTCGCCGCCAAGAAGGCTTCCACTTTCGTCGCCACGCCGTTCACGCCGACGTCTTTGCGCAGAGAGTGCACGACGTGGGTGTATAGATTAGGCACCCAAATGGACGTCTTCGGAACCCCCTTCTCTATCAAAACCTTACTCGTTCTCCCGTCGGCGGCGTCTAAAATCAACGCCATTGACGTCTCGGGTTCGACGCCGATCAACTTGCACGACGTCGCCAACGCGTCCGCGACCGCCGAGTTCGTGAGCGCCTTATCTTTGCTCGTCGCGTTAACCGCCGCCGGGTCTTCGTACGGATCGGGCGCCCACCTGCACAGAAACGTCCCCTTCGTCTGCGCCTTTAAATACTCCTTCTCCACGAAGAGCATCTCCTTGACCATTTTCGCCTGACCGCGACGACGTTCGAGCGCTCTCGCGCTCACCGCAGCGACGGCCAGGGTGACGAGCAGCATGACATCTAAAGTGGTGTTCACGCTCAACACATTGGTGATGCTAAACGCCTTCAACGCGAGCGCCACAGCCACGACTCTTCGAGGCGCCTCCACCGCCGCCGTGGCGAACTCGGCGCACACCTCCGACGCGTACGTCCTCGCCGCCTTGATGCGCGCGAACTCTCGGTGCGCGCCGCGATTCCGCATCGCCTTCGCAAACAATGACTTACGAATTCTCTCATCCTGCGTTTTCGTCGCGTACGGACTCAGCGTGTACGGTAAAAACGCCGCCATCATCCCCAACCGAAACGAGCACCAACACTCGTACGCGAGCGACGCCAACGCCGCGCACGCCGGCGCCACGATGAGCGTCAACACCACCCCATCCGCGATGGATTCAAACAGATTCGGCAACGTCGGCGTCAACACCACCCGAAACAACGCCTGCGCCGCGCCCAAGACTCCGAACCACACCGCCGAAAACCGACTCGCCCGTCCGACGACGCTTCGCCACACCTCCCCCTCCCCGTAAAACAAAGGTTCGAGTCTCCCGTCGAACGCGTCCACGGATTCGTTCGCCCGCGCGCGCTCTCGCGGAGATTGCGACGTGAGCATCGCGCCCGAGGTCGATCGCGCGATGACCCGCGCGCGAGGCGACGTCCACGGACGCCATCGTCCCGAGACGCCGTCGTCGTCGTCGTCGACTCGTCCCGCCCCCGCGCGCGGTCCGCGCGACCGACGCGCCTCGGAACGACGCGCGCGACGACGACGACTCTCTGGCGCGCCTTGGGTCGAACTCGCGCGCGCGACGCACACGCGCGCCTCCATCGCGCGCGCTGGTCTCGCGAATGAATGAAATCATCGACGCGACCCATCCATCGCCGCGTCACACGCCGACGCGTCGAATGACGCGCGCGTCCATCGCGCTCGACGCGTCCGCTTTACGCGCGTCGTGTGCGAGCGCTCGCGCGCGAGAGCGGTGGACGACGACGCGCGCGGGGACGACGACACGCGCGACGAGCTCGAGCGGAAGATACGATGGGCGCGGGTCACTCGCGAGCGTATCCGCGTCTGGACGCGCGCGCGTCGTCGCGACGGTCGTCGAGACGTCCCGGAGCGGTGGTGTCGGTCGTTCTCGACGTTCTCGTCGTCTAGGTCGACGGCGAGGACGGGAACGCGGCGTCGCGCGGGCGCTGGACGCGGCGGCGGCGAGCGCGGGCGTGCGCGCGGCGGTGCTGGACGGTCACTCGGCGTGGTGGGCGGTCGCCTCGCCGCTCTTCGCCCTGAGCGTGGGACCGTATCTGTTATTTTTAAAGCGTTTGAACGATGCGGAGAGCGCGACGGGGGAGATGCGACGGGCGTTCGCCACGCTCTTGTTATTCGTGCTCGTGTCGATACCGGCGGAGGCGTACACGAAGAGCGCGTACGGGGAAGTGTTGAGCAACATCGACGCGCTGCACTTTTTGATTCAGAGCGCCATCAGTCTGACAAATTTGAGGATTTTACTCGCGTTTCGCGACGTGAACACGGAGCGAGAGGATGAGACGTCGACGCGAGTCGACGCGGGACGTCCCGGAAAAGTCGTCGAGGCGTTCGCCGGAGTGGGTTTATTAGCCACGGCGCTGTTGCTCTCGCTCGATGCGCGGCTGTTGGTGGTGCCGGATGGGAGTCCCGCGGCGTTGGCGACGTCGGTGGAGGCGTTAAGATCGTGGGCGGACGATTTCGAGAGCGCGACGAGCGCGTTCATAGGATTGCCGAGTCCGCCGGCGCGCGCGCTGAGCGTGCCGACGTGGGGCGTGCACATTTTTAGTCTCGTCGAGTGGTTGCTCGCCATGGGTTTGGTGTGGAATTACGCCGACGCCGAGCGTGGGAATCACAGGGGGTGGCGCACGCTGACGTGGGGGATGCTTCCACTGCACGCGAGCGGCATATGTGCGTGCACGCAGCACTTTTTCGGCAACGCGGCGACGCTGGATTGGCTCGTGGCGGCGCAGGGCGCGTTCACCATGATGGGAAACATCGGGATGTGCGTCGCGGCGGGTGAGCTCTCGAACGACGAGGCGTCGACGACGATGTCAACGACGTCGTCTTCGCGCGAGGTGGACGCGGGAAAACTCGCGGTCGAGGGCGCTGTCATCGTGGACGAGGCGGAGAGTTCGTGGTGGGACTTTGACGTCGAAAATTTCGGCACCAAACTCTGGGCCGAGGACGACGACGGTGTTTTCATCACCAAGGTGGCGCTCCTGTCCTTGGCCGTCGCCTCGGGCGTGCGCGGAATGAGTTTATCTCTGTCGCCCGCGTTCGACCCGACAGACGGCGCGTGGCGTGAGTACACGAACGTCGTGGCGTTCACCATGGTGGCGCTTCCGTTGACGCTCAACGTGGAAAAGTGGAAAAATCGCGAGCGGGTCGTGTTGGCGAGGAACGCACTGAGCGCCGTGTACGCGTCCGTGGTTGAGGAGACGGGTGCGCGTGCGAACGAAGAGTTGACGAAGAGAACGGAGAGAGCGACCGTCGCGCGCGAAGATAACTATTAGACGTAGAGACTGGCGATCGCATCAAAGACAAGAAGTCCGCAGTGCGCAAAACGGCGCTCAAGCGTCTGTGCATCGTGACGCCCTCGTCGAACATTTATATGTACAATTATATTTCATCCTCGCTGAAATCCACGTCATCCAGCGGCGGATAGTCCCCGCACGACACGTTCTTCGGCCGTTGTAAAGAGCCGTATCCGTTGTGACAATCGAAGAGCTTTTGACCCTTCACCGTGCCGTTATTCATCCCCACCGGTTCGTCGTACTCGACGCCGACCCACCACCCCGGCGGCACGCCCTCGACTCGACCTACGAACCTCACCACGCCGCGTTTTTGTCCCGGATTCACCTCGCACCGCGCGCCCACCGTCATCTTCTTCGCCTCCTCCGCCCCCGTCTCATCATTCACCTCCTCCGGCGCCACGTACGTCTCTCCTCGAATCTCCGCCATGTGTCTCTCCAGCGTCCACGCGGGATCCTTCGCCAACTGCTCTTGTTTCCATTTCCGATACGTTCCCTCCCGTCGCTCGTACTCCTCATCCGACATGACGTACTTTTTCACCTTACTCACGTCCTCCAACCACCCGTTCGCCGACAACGAGTTCGGATCATCGTCCACGACGTACATCTCCAACCCGTCCCTCGTCGCGCCGTAGTACCCGAGCGGTCGCGTCTCGTCCCCCATCACCGCCAGCACTCGTCCCTCCTCGTCTCTCAGCACCAGCGTCATCGCCGACGCGTTCGTCCCACAGTGCGTCATCAATTTCCTCTTCACGCTCCCGATCGAGGCGTGCGGATCGAATCGAATCTCCATGAAACTCCCTCGCAGATTACTGTGCGACACCTTGACTCGAATCATCCTCCCTCTCGTCGTCGTCGTCGCATCGTCCGCGCCCGTGACGTACGCGCGAAGCGCCGCGAGATCGCTCGACATCCTCACGACCGCCGACCGACGACCGACGACTTACGACCCAAGACCCCGTCGCGTTCGTCTCCCTCGCGTCGCGTCACCGTCTCGAGGCGTCAACGCCTCGGCATCCACATCCGTCATCACATCACATCCATCCATCCGTCGTCGCGTCGTCGTCACGCCTCGATCGACTGGATTCCGCGCGTCCGAGTGGGTGTGTGTATTTTTATGAGATGGTATGCCCGCCTCGTACGCGTGCAATACTCAATACCTCGCGTGTCCGAGCATTGGTATCGAATGTGTGTGTATGCGTATGTAGTGTGCGCGTGCCTTTGCTCCGTGAGCCTCCGACGATGGATGGATGGCTTTCATTCATTCATTCATTCATTCATTCGCGAGACGACGACGCGGAGGGACGACGACGGGGCGAGCGATGGGACCTCGGGCGATACGGACGACGCGAGGGGTGAGGGGCGATGGGAAGGGGACGCGATCGCCGAGATCGCCGGTGATCACGCCGCGCACGGCGCGAGCGAATCGGGTGAAGAGTCGAGAGGCGAAAAGGGCGCCGCCGCCGCCGGTGGAGGAGGAGGAGGAGGAGGAGGACGAGGAGGAGGACGGAGACGAGGAGGAGGGAGACGAGGAGGCCGACGGGTCAGAGTCGGAGTCAGAGTCAGAGTCGGAGTCGGAGTCGGAGTCGGAGTCCGAGGAGGAGGAGGAGAGCGAAGAGGAGAGCGAAGAGGATGCGGCGGCGAAGAAGAAGGGACGCCGCGGATTCAGCGACGAAAACGCGAAATGGTTAAAGCCGGCGTCGAAGAAACGCGTCGAGGAAGATGGTGAGGATGATGACGAAGATGAGTCTTCGTCGGGAGATGACGAGGAGGACGCGGAGGAATCGTCTTCGGAGGAGGAAGAGGATGAGTTTGCGGGTTTGGACGGCGCGGACGACGACGAAGACGAAGACGAAGACGAGGAGTCTTCGGAGGACGAGGAATCATCGAGTGAAGAGGATGAGTTGCTTCCGATCGAACGCAAGGCGTTGAAAGAGGACGCGAGACGAGCCAAGGAACAGGAAGACGCTCGCACGGAACAACTCGAGACGAACATTCAAGTCGACGACATGTACCAGCTACCGGGTTCGGATGAAGAGGACGACGGTATTCCGGACTTGAGTGCGATTCAGATGCGTATTCAGGAAATCGTGCGCGTCTTGAAGGACTTTAAGAATAGAAGGGAGAGTGGGAAGAGCCGAAACGATTACATCGAACGTCTCACGACGGATTTGGCCACGTATTACGGCTATAATAGTTTTTTGATTCGGTACTTTTTGGATACATTTAGCGTGGACGAGACCATGGAATTGCTCGAAGCGAACGAGCAACAGCGTCCGGTGACGATCAGAACGAACACGCTCAAAGTTCGTCGTCGTGAACTCGCGGAGAGTTTGATCAACCGCGGCGTCAATCTCGATCCCGTGGGTAAATGGAGCAAGGTCGGCTTGATCGTGTACGATTCGCGAGTGCCCATCGGGGCGACGCCGGAATACATGGCGGGTCAGTACATCTTACAGTCCGCGTCCTCATTCCTTCCGTGCATGGCGCTCGCGCCTCAAGAGGGTGAACGCGTGCTCGACATGGCCGCGGCGCCGGGCGGTAAAACCACCTATCTCGCCGCGCTCATGCGAAACACGGGTATGATTTTCGCGAACGAGTACCAAAAGAAGAGATTGAATTCCCTCGTCGCGAACTTACAGCGTCTGGGATGCACAAATTCCACAGTGTGCAACTACGACGGACGGGCGCTTCCGAAAGTCATCGGCCACGTCGACAGAGTCCTGCTCGACGCTCCGTGTTCGGGTACGGGCGTCATCGCCAAGGATAGCTCTGTCAAGACGGGCAAGAGCGCGGAGGACATCGCCAAGTGCGCGCACCTTCAAAAGGAGCTCCTCGTCGCCGCCATCGATTGCTGCGACGCGAATAGCAAGACTGGGGGCTACGTCGTCTACTCGACGTGCTCCATCGCCGTCGAGGAAAACGAGGCGGTGGTCGATTACATATTGCGCAAGCGAGACGTGAAGATCGTCTCCACCGGGTTAGAGTTCGGTCGCAAGGGGTTCACGAGCTATAGGGGTAAGAACTTCCACCCCTCGGTGGAGTCATCGCGACGATTCTACCCGCACGTGCACAACATGGACGGTTTCTTTGTGTGCAAGCTCAAAAAGCTCAGCAACCGCACCGTGCCGACGAGTAACGACGCCTTTGACGAAGCGCGCGCCGCGCTCGAGAGCGGTTACTTTGACGTCGGCGAAGACGCGCGCGTGGACGATGCGAACGCCGACGCTGCGGACGAGATGAAGGAGGAACACGCGCAAAAGAAGAAGCGCAAACGCGTCCCGGCCTACGTCAAGGAGGCGCTCGCCGAGCTCGAGACGGAACGCGGAGACAAGCCCGCCGCGAAGAAGAGCAAAGAGAAGAAGGGCAAAGAAAAGAAGAAATCTAAAAAGTGATGCACTAGAGAGCTAATGTGTTTCAACGCGACCGTAGACGAAACCATTCATTCGTTTCTCGCCAACTGTCGCGCGCGCGCGCGCGCCGTCGAGCTCGCCTCTCACCCTCGACCCACCGCCTCGCGCTCTTTCCCCTCGCGATCGCTCGCTCGCGCTCTCGCCCGACTCTTCTCCGCCTCGCGCGCGCCTCGCTCGCTCGACTCCGACTCCGCCCCCGCGACGCCCACGGACACGCGCACCACCGCCGCCGCCGCCTCTCCCTCGCCGTCATCCTTCGCGAACGATGACGACGCCGTCGACGCGTCTCTGTGCATGAGTTTCAATCGAACCTTGATCGGCGTCGACGGTGACACCATCGCCATCGTCGCGCGCGTCTCACCGTCGCCCTCGCCGGTTCACCGCGCGCCTCGGTCGCCCGTTCGCCGCGCGCGTCGTCGTCTCCGGCGCCGCCGATCGCGCGCGACCCGGCGACCGACCGACCGGGGGGGGCTCCGTGTTGAGTCGTGATTGGTGTAACGGTCTGTACACACGGGAATCACCGGTCGTGACTCGGAAAGAGTCCCTCGACGCCCTGCAGTGAATATTCCCTCGAACGGCGCCGCGCGCGAGTGCGAGGCGTTCGAGGGCGCGACGGTGACCATGTGGTCGGCGGCGTTGGCGTGGAAACACCTGTGGGGATCGGCGGAGGAGTTCATGCAGAGACTGGGACCGAGATACGTCGTCAACACGTATCGCATGGCGTGCGGCGTGGTGTCCCTGGCGAATGTCAGAAAGGGGCAGCACTCGATGCAATTCGAGTTGTCGGCGACGCAACTCGCGGCGGTGGTGATGACGCTCGCGCCGTGGCGACACGGTCTGTACGTGTGGACGGCGGGGCTGCAGGCGTTCGCGCTCGGATTGGCGTTTTTCGCGAATAATTGCTCCATCGGGCCGCAGGCGCTCTTTTGCTCGCTGACGAACGAGCTCGCGCACATGGCGTGGACGGCGCACGGGACGAAGTGGCCGATGAACGCGATGAGCATGTACGAGTTTCAGATACGGTGCATGCTCGCGGGCGCGTTCATCGGTGGCGTGGACGCGTATCGTCGGTGTAAGCTGTGGTACATTGAATTGATGAAGGCGCAAGACGCCGCCGAGGTGAAAAACGCGCGCGCCATCTCGGAGAAGAAGAAAAAGGCGAAGAAGAGCGAGTGATGGAAGGATTTTTTAAAGAGAAAGTTAATAACAATAATAAATGTATTCGTTTCGATCGAGGGTGGTCTACATCATAACATTCGTCGAGTCAATCAATCAATCATTGGTCGCTCTCGCTCGCGAGCGACTGCGCGCTGTTGCGTCTTCGAACGCTCGCAGTCTCGGCGAGGCCGCGCAAAAAGTCTTCGTTGCGCTTGCTACCGCTTCCACTCACGAGCGCGGTGAATCTTCCGACCTTGCTCTTCAATAACTCGTGCGGTTCGCCGTACTCGACGAGTTTCCCGTTGTCTAGGAAGGCCACCTTGTCGCTGTCCATGATTGTGTTGAGGCGGTGTGCGATAGTGAGCGTCGTGCATTCGCTAAATGCCTCGCGCACCGTCTTCTGAATCAACGCGTCGCTGTCCATGTCCACGGATGCCGTCGCCTCGTCCATCATGAGCACGCGACTTTGACGTAACAACGCGCGACCCATGCAGAGAAGTTGTCTCTGACCGAGCGAAAAGTTGGCGCCGTTGTCGATCACCTCCGCGTCGAGACGCTTGGCGTTCTTCTCCATCGTCGATCGCAAGCCCACCTTGTCGAGCACTTCCCAGACTGCGTCGTCTCGATGTTCATCGAACGGATCTAAGTTACTACGAATCGTGCCGGCGAACATGAAAGGATCTTGCGGAATCATCGCCATCTTCGACCGCAAGTCTCTCAGGCCGATCGTTCTGATATCGACGCCGTCGAGTCGCACCGTCCCCGTGGCGGGTTCGACGATGCGGAACAACGCGACAAACATGGATGACTTCCCGCTTCCCGTGCGACCGCACACGCCGACCTTCTCTCCCGGGTTCACCGTGAACGTGAGATTCTTCAACACGAGCGGAAGTCCGGGACGATAACGCAGGCTGAGGTCATCGACCTCGAGCTTACCCTTGGTCGGCCAATCCGCCGGAAGGCCGAGGGCGACGCTCGGTTCGGTGTCGTGCGGGCTCTCGAGGTCCTTGTCTAAATACTCCACCACGCGCTCGACGGCGTTCATTTTCGTCTCTAATTCGCTCGCCATGTTCGTACCGTGTTCCATGTACTTGGTGACGTCTAAAGCGTACACGAGAGTCAAGCCGGCCAAACCGGCGCTCACGTTGCCTTGAATCACCAAAAACGTGGCGCAGGAGACGATGACGCTCCCGATGAGGCGCAAACGAATCGCGAGCCAGAGAGCCGCGAGGCGCTGCGTGACGAAGGCGTCAGCGTTCTTCTCCATCAAACGGTACGCCATCTTGGTGAAGAAACCACCGACTCGGAAGGCTCGAATGGTTTCCACGCCGCTCACCGCCTCGCCCAAACCGCTGTAAATGGGAGAGCGAGTGATGGATTCGATGCGCTGCAATTCACGGCACGCCGGAATGTAAAATCGTTGAATCATGACGTAAACGATGATGATGGGTGCGAGCGCCACGGTGAACCATTTGGTTGCCACGCACACGATGATCAGAGTGGTGATGATGTTCGAGATGCACCCGAGGAACTGCACGACGATGCCAGGTAAAACGATGTCGATGGTTTCGGTGTCGCGGCTGAAACGGTTGATGATTCTACCGCTCGGCGTGGTGTCGAAGAAGCTCATGGGCATCTTCAGGACTCTCGTCAGCAGGTTATCATGCATCCACCTGCAGGCGCGGCAGAGGAAAAAGTAAAGCGTGAGGCTTCTCACGAAGATAAAGACGCCGTTGACGACGAAAATTCCAAAGTACATGAGAAGATACTCGTTGCTCGTCCAACCGAACTTGTTCGTCGCCCACCAAGTGAGCCAATAGTCGAGGAACGCCTTGGTGCCGTACTCGCACCCGAAGAAGAAGATGACAAACAAAAAGTTCCACTGCGTGCCCGTAGCTTGGAAAAGCTTGAGGTAGACGCGCGCGCCGACGTTTCCAAAGGCGCGCTCTTCCTCCTTGCTCGCATCGTTATCTTTACCCGCTGATTTAATTGTTGGAGATATCTTCATGGCGATGTCATTCTCCTTCTTTGATGTCTTTTCCGGGGCGTCTTCTCTGTCGATGCCGTGCGTCTTCATGAGGTTGCAGAACGCGCCCTTCTTCGCCATGAGAGACGTGTACGTTCCAATTTCCTGCATTTTGCCGTCTCCCAAAACGACCACTTGGTTTGCCTTGGGCAAGTATTGGAGCGCGTTCGTGACGAGGATCACCGTCTTGTTCTTGAGTTCGCCCGTGATGACTTTCTCAAAGATGGCTGAACCGACGTGATTGTCCAACGCGCTGAGTGGATCGTCAAAGACATATACGTCACTTTCGGCGTAGAGCGCGCGAGCGATGGCGACACGCTGCTTTTGACCACCAGAAAGCGTGACGCCTCGTTCACCGATGATGGTTTGATCGCCTGCCGGGAGAATATCCAAATCCGCTGCGAGTTGGGCTAATTGCACCGTCTTTTCGTATCTCGCTTCGTCGCACTCCTGCCCGAATAGAATGTTATCCTTGACCGTGGCGTTCAAGATCCACGCCTGTTGTGCGCAGTACGACACCGTACCGCTCACTTTCACGTCACCGCTGGAACACGTGATGAACTTGTTCAACGCGGAGACGAGAGTGGATTTACCAGAGCCCACCGGACCGACCACCATGGTGAGAGAACCGGGTTTCACTTCGAAATCAACGTCGGAAAGTTCGAACGGCTTCTCCTCCACGATGCTCACGTCGACGACGCTCTCATTGACGACGACGACGTCCTCTTTCTTTTCATCCTTTACTTCCTTCTTGGACGGCGCCTTCTTTTTCGGTCGTCGACCGGGCGGACCCGGGGGCGCGGCTTCCTCGGGAGCCTTCGGAAGCGTCGGCCAACCGAACGTCGCGTTGCAACAGCGAATGGTACCCGGTTCGGAAGCATCGACTTCGTATTCCTTCGCTTCATCGGCGTCCAAAAATGAAGCCAAACGTTGAATCGCGTTCAGCGCGTTGAGGAGCGTGTTGAGCAAGAAGGGCACGAACACGAGCGGGAATCGCAACATGTTGAAGAGCGCGAGCGCTGTGTATGCCTTGCTGGTGACGATGGCGTTACCGGCGAGCGAGTACGTGCCGAGCGAGCACACGGCGATGAAGACGGGCGTACTGAAGAGGGCGACACCGAAAAGCGCGCCGACTTTTTGTGACTTCCACACCAATCCCACCTCGCGGTTTCGAATCGCTCGCACTCGCTGCGCAAACGTGTTTTCCCACGCGTAATACTTGATGACGCGCATGCCGTTGATGACTTCGCTCAACACGTTGATACGCTCATCGGCACACTTCGTCAAACCACGTCTGATCTTGAAAAGCGTCATGGCGACGATGAAGGTGAAAGGAGCCGCGACGATGATGCACGCGAAACCGATGAAGGCGCTCCACTCGAGGACGTCGTACAAGAGCACGAAGGAGGCGACGATGAAAATCGGCGCCGCCCACAGGTTGTGAATCATGGCGAACAGTTCTTGCAACTTGTTGACGTCGTTCGACATCAACGTCACGATGCGACCCGTTGACTCCGCCTGTAATCCCTTGGGCGAGAGTCGAAGCACCTTGCGGTACAGGGCGCACATGAGACTGTTTCGAACGGAGATGCCCACTTTTTGCAGGGCGAATTCGGCGTGCGCCGTGCAAAAGTTTTGTAAAATGGACGCGGCGGCCAATAAAATGGCATACCTGTACATGGTGCTCTTTTCCACGCACCCGGCCGCTTCCGGGGTGGTGCCGTACATCCTCGCAAACTTGGCGCACTCGATGCCGCCGACGATTTCTCGCAAGAGCAACGGCCCCGCGAACAAAGACGCCTGCGCGATACCGAAGAGCACGCCCGTCCACACAAAGGTCACCTTGTGTCGCACGAGAAGCGATCGAACGAGGTTCGGTTTCGGCTTGGTCTTCTCTTTCGCCCAATCTTCTTCAAACTTATCCGTCAGCTGCGTCGTCGAAAAGAAGTCGCGTCCCTCGTCAGTCTCTCCGTCGCGCGTGAATTCGCGTTCGTTCCCTCACGCGCGCGTCGCGACATCGACTCGCGCGATGATGACACAAAGCGCGATGATGACACAAAGCACCCTCTCGTGCTCCACCGCCGTCACCGCCTCTTCCTTCGTCGCGCACGCACCCTCTGACTGTCCAACGCGTCCAGGTGACACAGGTCCGTCGGTTCCAACCGTCGCACCGTCCCCTCCGCGATCAGCGGGCTGACCTGCGCGAAGAATAATTGTTTCAACGGGTTCCTCGCTCGCCAATCCACCGGCGGCGTCGGCGTCGTCTTCCCCTCCTCCACGTCCGCGCCCATCGCGCGCGCCATCTCGTCGACGTCACGTCGCGGCGAGACCCGCGCTGTGAAGACGCGACGCGACGCGACGCGAGACGAGACGAGAGAGGGACGAACGACCGATGCGCGCGACGAACGACGGTCTCTTTCCTCGCTCTCCGATTCAAACTTCGAACGCGCGCGGCGCTCTCACGCCCGTCTCGAACGAACGCGACGACACGGCACGGCGCGACGACGACGACGAGACGAGACGACGGACGACGAGGTGGAGGAGGAACCCTGAAGATGCGATCGATGCGATCGATGCGATGCGATGCGATCGATGTGATGCGATCGATGTGATCGATGTGATCGATGAAAACGATCGATCGATCGAT
>CEUM01022121.1_pt1 | contig 17893 bp, 15 predicted proteins | sample 356421 | NCBI WGS metagenome assembly CEUM01 (sample SAMEA2622716, study PRJEB7988) | marine metagenome | biome: marine biome (ENVO:00000447); feature: surface water layer (ENVO:00002042); material: "saline water (ENVO:00002010), including plankton (ENVO:xxxxxxxx)" | depth 5 m | reverse complement strand
GTAGAAGAAGTAGAAGAAGAGATAGAAGAAGGGCCTGTTGAAGAGACACAAAATGAAGAACCGACTGAAAAACCTATTGAAGCACCAGCTCCCAGGCATGGGATAAAAGCACCTTCATTACGTTTAAAAGATATGGGACAAAAGCTGAGGAAATTTCTTCCTCTTTTTCAATCAAAAAACTATACTAAAATATTTTTCTCACCGACAAATAGGAAGTTCCTCCATAAATCATTTCAATTCTTTTTTACTCTTTCAATTTGCTATACCTTAGGTAAGACGGGTGCCCTCATTATAAAAAAAGCTTTTCCGACAAAAATCAAAAAAGTATCGAGTGGCGTTGTCCGGAAAAAACAAGTTTCAGTTAATTTGAACGCAATATCGAGTAACAACCTTTTCAATGTTGAAATGAAGAAAAAGAAAAAAGAGGTTGTTGCCAAGAAAAAGAAAGTCAAAAAAATTCAAAAGGTTCTCAATTGCTCTGAAGCAACGGTCAAGAGCTCTCTTCCCATTAAACTCATAAATACAATTGTTCTTCAAAACTCCAAAAAATCACTTGCAACAGTTCGTATCCCAGGAAAAAAGAAGATCCAAAGCATTAGAGAAGGTTTTGAGATTAAAAATATTGGAAAATTAGGAAAAATTAAAAGGTTAAGAATAATCGTCCTGAATAAAAAGAAAAACCGGTGCGAATACATAGAGAATAGAGATAAGAGGTTTGAAAAGAAGTTTAAAAAGAAAAAAATCAAAGTTTTATCAAAATCGGCAGGAAAAAAAGCACTTAACAAAAAGAAAAAAGGCATAACAAGTGTCGGAAATAACTTTAAAATAAAGAAATCCGTAAGAGATAATGCTCTCAAAAATATTCAAAATGTCTTAACACAAGCCAGGGCCATTCAGATAAAAAACCCTGATGGAAGCCTTTCGTTCAAAATGACAGATGTTGTTCCAGGAAGTATCTATAGCCAGTTAGATATTTCAAATGGAGATATAATTTCTGAAATCAATGGGAAAAAGATAGAAAACATCAATGAAATTTTGACTCTCTTTGGAAAGATAAAAGATATCGACAATCTTTCCCTCACGATTTTAAAGGATGGTCAGAAACAAGAAAAAGATTATGAGTTTTATTAAAAGAAAAAATAAAAGTTTACGAAATATTTTCAATAAGACATTTTGCTAAATTAAAAAGAATATGTTTCATAGAAAAGTCCTCACAGAAGGCTGATCTTTAAAAAGGGTCTTATAAGATGAAAAGATATGAAATACTCAAAAAACCTTGGCTTCGTTATTTGCCAATGATTTTATCATTGCTGTTTGCAGGAGATGGGTTCTCTCAATTTAATAAGTACAAAAGTAAAACAAAATACAACTCGTCCTCAGGGAGTCTTCGAGGAGGACCAGCGGACCCCAATGACGTTTTTGGGAGAGGTACTGGTATATCAAATCTAAAAGGTGTTAAAAAGTCTGATGAGTATGTAAACCTCAATCCAGAAACAGCATTTGGCCCCGAAGTTGTAGAAAGCTTTGATTTTGAAAAAACCACCCTCGTTGATTTAACAAAACACATGCAAAAATTAACGGGAATCAACCTCATCTTAGATAGAGACTTAAAAGGTAAGGTAAGCATTATGGCGCCTACCGCGATCACTGTTGGTGATGCTTGGAAAGCTTATTTAACGGCACTTAATATTAATGGCTATACTCTAGTTAAATCTGGGTCTTTTTATAAAATTGTTCAATCGAGAGACATCCGGTATACGCCGACCAAAATTTATACAGGCACCTACACTCCGGAAACTGAAAACTACGTCATGAGGATTATAACCCTTAAAAACGTCAATAGTACTGAGGTTACAAGAAGTTTTAGACCTTTTATGTCTCGGTACGGAAGAATTATCGATATTAAACAAACCAACACCATTATCGTTCAAGATACAGGGGCCAATATAAACAGATTGGTTAGACTCATTAAGTTTATTGATGTACCTGGCCACGAAGAGTCCCTCCAAATCATTAAAGTAAAACACTCCTCGGCTCAAGAAATCGCCAAGCTCCTAGATAAAATCCTTAAAGGTCGTTCAGGTGGACGCTCACGTTCATCAAGAGGAAACAAAAAAGGTGAAAACATAAGTAAGATAATTGCCGAACCAAGAACAAATGCTATTATAGCTATGGCCAATGCAGAGGGTGCCAAACAATTAAGAGACCTTATCAAAAAGCTAGATGTTAAACTCATTGCCTCGGGCGGTGGAAAAATTCATGTCTACTATTTAAACCATGGAGATGCTGAAACCCTGGCCAAAACGCTCTCTGCTCTTGTTAGCAGTTCAAGAGGAGGCAGGTCGGGATCTAGATTCAGCCGGGGATCTGCCGGAGGAACTTTATTTAATGAGGCCGTAAAGATCACTGCAGACAAATCGAATAACGCACTCGTTGTAACAGCTTCTCCCACTGATTACCTTACGATAAAAACCGTCATCAAAAAACTCGATGTAGCAAGGGACCAAGTTTACGTCGAGGGCATGATCATGGAAACTCAGATCAATAAAGACAAAGGGTTTGGGGTTAAAATTGGTGGTGCTTATGGTACGGGGAATGCCCAAAGATACGGTTTAAACTCTGATAACGACCTCATTGGCCTTTTAACAACCGGAATAACAAATTTAAGTGGACTCTTCATTGGTGGTGGACTTGGAAAAACATACACAACAAATGTAGGTGGAAGCGAAGTTAAAATTAACTCTGTTAATGCCCTCATCACTGCCATTGCGACAGATAGTAATACTAATGTTCTGGCCACGCCTCAAATTTTGGCGCTCGATAACACAGAAGCTTATTTTGAAGTAGGTGAAAGTGTTCCAGTTCCTGAAAAAACAAATGCGGCCAATGGAAGCTCCTCAACCTCGATTAAAAACCAGAAAGTTACGCTCTCTCTTAAAATTACCCCACAAATTAATAAGGTAACCCGTTTTGTTAAGTTAAAAATTGAGCAAAAGATCGAAGACTTCTCAGGTAGGGAAATTCGTGGTTCTGGCGGTTATGCAACGACACTTAGAATGGCCAATACAACGGTTGTTGTTAGAGACTTAGACACCATTGCTATGGGTGGCCTCATGAGAGATAAAGAGACAATTAAAACAAATAAAGTTCCCCTCCTTGGAGATATACCAGTTGTGGGTTGGCTCTTTAAAAACAAAGAAAGATCACTTGCCAAGGTTAACCTTCTTTTCTTCTTAACACCGAAGATTTTATCGACTTACGAGAAGAAAACAGCGAAAACATTAAAGAATCTTCTTAATAGAAGAAATCTTCATCTTAAAGGGTCTCTTGGAGAAAATGATCCTTTCAAGACAACTGTTAAGGGTCTTTACCAAAAGGCAAATGAGCAGGAAAAAGGTCCTCTTTTTGACGAGGAAGATGGAAAGGAATATAGAGGAAATGATACACTTCAAACAAATTCTGAAGATAGTAACGAAGTGGATCTTACCAATAAAAATAAAAAAAATATCCCAGACTATAAAGCTATTTTTCAAAAAGTTAAAAGCCAAAGCTCTGCGCCTAGCAAAGTTCCGCCAGAGCTAGATGGTTTAGGTACAACTGGAGATATCAAAAAAGCTATTGAAAGAGCAAAACAGAGATAAGTGTCTATTAAAAAGAGGAGCAGAAATTGGAGATCTCTGAGGATAAATTAAGAAGGCTTGAAAAACCAAAGGAAAGAATTGGTGAACTCCTCGTTAGGTTTACAGACCTCAAACAAGATCAGCTAGAGGAAGCATTGCAAATTCAAGAAGTGACAGGAATGCTTCTTGGAGAAATCCTTCTTCAAAAAGACTATATAAAGCCTCAGGATATTACCAAAGTTATTTGCTACCAACTAGAGATTCCTTATTTAGATGAAATTAATGTGGATGAAATAGATCCTGATCTTACTCAAGAGATCCCCATTAACTATGCTAAACAAAAAGAGGTCCTCCCCCTCCTCCAGACCGATGATGAATTCACTGTCGTTTTAAGTGACCCTTTAAAATCAGATATCGTTGGAGATCTAACAGAAATATTTAAAAAACATATTTCTATTTCTGTTGCGGAATCAAGTGTCATAGAAGACGCGATTAACAAAGTTTATGAAAAGGCGAACAAAAATATCGTCGATTCCCTAGAAGATGAGTTTGAGGAAAACCTTGACCTTGAAGGACCAATAGATATTTTAGATGCTGGTGCTGATGAAGCTCCCGTTATCCGCTTTGTAAACTCCATTATCTTTAGGGCCGTTAAAGAACGCTGTTCAGATATTCATATTGAACCCTATGAGAAGGAAGTCATCTACAGGTTTAGAATTAACGGAATTATGACTGAAATTTTAAGACAACCTCTTAAAACACAAGCAGCCGTAAGCTCTAGGCTTAAGGTTATGGCCAAGCTCGATATTGCTGAAAAAAGGTTGCCCCAAGATGGCCGTATAAAAATTAAAATGGCCGGTAAAGATGTCGACATTCGTTTAAGTACGGTCCCTATCCAAAATGGGGAAAGAATTGTTATGAGGGTTCTCGAGAAAAGTGGCAAGATCATGGACCTCGAATTCCTTGGTTTCACCGGAAAAGTTCTTCAAGACCTCGACGCTCTCTCAAAAAGAAAGCATGGTGTTGTTTACGTGACTGGACCCACAGGTTCAGGGAAAACCACAACTCTCTTTGCCCTGCTTGATAGAATAAACAGTCCTGACAAAATGATTATTACTGTTGAAGATCCAGTCGAATATGAAATGGGGGGTATTTCTCAAATTCAGGTTAACCAGAAAATTGACCTCACTTTTCCTAGAGCATTAAGGGCTATTGTAAGGCAAGACCCCGATGTCATTATGGTTGGTGAAACAAGGGATAAAGAGACTGCTATGATGGCCATCGAGGCTTCTTTAACAGGTCACTTTGTCCTTTCTACTCTTCACACCAATGATGCCGCCTCAGCTCCTAACCGGTTGATCGATATGGGTGTCCAACCCTTCTTGATTGCCTCTTCTCTCGCAGCTATCTTGGCACAAAGACTTATTCAAACGCTTTGTAATGAATGTAAAGAGCCTGCAGATTTAACTGCGGAAGAGCTGGAAATCCTCCAGGTTGATGAAAAGCCTGAGTGGGCAACAGTCTATAAAGCTGTTGGTTGCGCAAAATGTAACTTTAAAGGCTACGCTGGTCGAACAACAGTTTGTGAGCTTCTCACTGTTACTGACGAACTCAAGCCACTTATCCTTCAAAAAGCGGATGCAGGCTCTGTTAAAAAACTTGGTATGAAACAAGGCATGAGGACTTTAAGGCAAGATGCGGTTGATAAAATTTTTAGAGGTATCACTTCTGTAGATGAAGTCATTAGGGCCATCCAAGAAGAGGAAGAAGACGAGTCAGCTTCTAAAAAATGATTCTAAAGCATGAGGATTTACTAGGGTAAAATAATGGCAATCTATACTTACAAAGGATTAAACAAACAAGGACAAGAGGTTAAAGGAAACCTCAATGCTGAAAATGAAGGTCAAGCTAAACAAAAAATAAAGCAAATGAAGATTATGCTTCTAGAAGTTAAGGAGCAAAAATCAAAAAAACAAAAGAAAAGTGGGTTTTCTTTTGGTACAGGCGTTGATATTCAAGACATTTCTCTCATGACAAGGCAGCTTGCAACACTTATTAAGGCCAAAGTTCAAATTGTCGAAGCGTTTCAAGCTCTTCAAGAACAAACAGAAAACCCAACACTTAAAGTCATTCTTTCTGAAATTAAGCAAAAAGTTAATGAAGGGAGCTCTCTTGCAAATGCAATGGGAGATTATCCAAAAATTTTCACAAATGTTTATGTAAACATGGTTGATGCTGGTGAAGCATCCGGTACTTTAGAAATAGTCCTTTTAAGACTCGCAGAATTCAGTGAAAGCCAGGTTAAACTCAAAAATAGAATTAAAGGCGCTATGACCTACCCTCTCGTAATTTTGATAGGTGGCGCCATTATGATGACCATCATATTCGTGGCCATTATCCCAAAAATTACGAAAATTTTTGTCAGCATGAAAAAAGAGCTACCTCTGCAAACAGAAATCTGTATTTGGCTTTCTAATTTTCTCCAGAGTTACTGGTGGGCCGTATTTCTTGGCGGCTTTGCCTCTTGGTTTCTTGGAAACCGTTATGTTGAAACAAAAAAAGGGAAAGCCAACTGGGATAGTCTTCTCCTCAAACTACCTGTGGTTGGAGGACTCACTCGAATGATTAATATAAGCCGTTTTTGTTCGACTTTGTCGACACTTCTGAACTCAGGAGTCCCAATTCTCGCTTCGATGAAAATTGTTACGAACCTAATATCGAATGTTCACTTGGCAACAGCTGTTGATGAAGCAAGGGTTTCTGTTTCTGAAGGTGCCTCTATGGTGGGTCCTCTTGTCAAATGTGGACACTTTCCTATTATGGTGACTCATATGATAAAGCTTGGAGAAAAGTCAGGAGAATTAGAACCTATGCTTCAAATTGTTGCGGAAAACTTTGAAGAGCAGGTCGATGCAAAACTCGGTGGACTAACCTCCATCATTGAACCTATAATGATGTTGGGCATGGGCTTGATCGTTGGTTTTGTTGTTTTTGCGATTGTCATGCCAATGATGGAACTACAAAGTGTTTAATCTTTAAAAAAATAGTTTTCAATGAAGGAGATAGAAAGAATGAGACCGGAAACAAACACAGAAATCAAAAAAACTGTATCTAAGAGCGAAAAGGGTTTTTCACTTTTAGAAATTCTTATTGCTCTCGCACTACTAGCTGGTGCTGGTACTTTTGTTGCGGGAAAAATGTTTGAAAGTATGCATAAAGGAAGAGTGAGCACGGCTAAAACACAAATGGGGAATATTGCTAATATGCTTAGATCTTACAAAGCTGACTGCAATGTCTACCCTACAACGGAACAAGGTCTTCTTGCTTTAGAAGAAAAACCAACGACGGGAAGAGAATGTACTAACTACAATACTGGTGGTTATGTTGGTGAAGACGCTGAGATTCCTCTGGATCCTTGGGAAGGAGAATATCAATATACTTCTAATGGAAAAAAGTTTTCTCTTTTATCTTTCGGTGCTGATAAGCAAGAGGGTGGAGAAGATCAAGATGCTGACATCCCTTTCCGTAAAAAAAGAAGAAGAAGAGGTAAGTAAACTCTATGAACCAGCTGCTTAAAGATCAAAAAGGGTTCTCACTCCTCGAAATTTTGATCGCCCTCGCTATAGCAGCTGGTCTTTATGGCACCTTAATTGTCAACATCAGTAATCCTAGAAGAAATATAAATGAAGGCCTGAACAATATGGAGAGGGCCATACGTTTTTCAGGAAGTGAAGCGGCTTTAAGAAATACTCTTATAAGACTTCAAATAAAGCTTGGAAATGAAGAAAATCCTAATCAAAGTTATTCCCTTCAATATGGACCTGAAGGCTCTTTTGTTCTTCCTAAAATTAGGATGGGTAAAAATCTATCCGAAAGTGAAAGAGAGGAAGAAGAATTAAAGGCAAAAAAACTAGACAGAAAGTTCAACAAAATTGAAGAGTTTCAGGAAGAAGAAAAAGAGTTGAGTGGTTACACAAGGTTTATTGGCATTGGAACTGCAGATTATGACCAATTGATTACTGAAGGGAATGCTTCACTCTTTACCTACCCTACTGGAGAAAAAGATAGTGCTATTATTATATTAGGCAATGACATAGAAGTTGCTTTTGTAGAAATTAACCCTTTTATTCAAGAATTTAGAAGAGAGTATAGGCCCCTTGAACTTCAAGAGAATACTGAAGAAGAAATTTATGATAAACAAAGAGACCTGGCCGATGAAATTTTTTTGGAATGGAAAAGTAAAAAATAAAATGCTCGCTTTATCAACTGAAGAAAGTGGTTTTTCACTCCTTGAAATTATGATAGCTCTTTTCGTCTTCACCATATTTTTTACTGCTTTTGGAACTTCTATTGGCTTTAACCTTTTTCAATCGACTCTTATGAAAGAGAGGATCGTCCTTAAAGAACTTTGTCAAAGAAAGATTAACGAGCTTGTTATTTCTCCTCCTGCTTTTGGACCTGGTTTAACAATGAAGCCAGAAACAAAAAAGTTTGAAGATAAAGACATTGAAAACGTTGATGATTATATATACACCATAGAATACAAACAGTTTAAGCTCCCAGATATGGGAAAAATTATGGGGACAGGAAAAGAAGAAGGTGAAGAAGGAGGTGGCAGTGGCGGTGCTGCTGCACTTATCCAAAAAAAGATTTATGGGATTGCAAAAAAACATATGGAGCGATTAATTTGGCAGGCCAAAGTTACTGTAGAAAACAAAATTTCTAAGAATAAATTTACTCTTTCTACATGGCTTTATAACTCAAAGGCCAAAGTGAAAATATCAATATGATAAAAACAAAGTATGACCCTTCCAATTTTAAGAGAGAATCTGGTCTTTCACTTATTGAAGTCATTGTTTCTATTACTCTTCTATCTTACATTATGGTAGAAGTCCTTCGCTCAACCGACCAAGCAACTGCGATTAAAGACAAAATTATAGTTGGGGATAACGAAATTATTCAAACCGAAATGGCTATGGAAAGGTTGAACTTAGACTTAACTCAAATCTATTCTCCACTCTATTTTTCTGGACCAAAAAAACCTCAAAGAAGACAAAATCGTTACTCTTATCAAGATAATGACCCCCAAACGAGAATTTTTCCTTATAGGCCAACAAAAATGTTTCCTAGAGAAAGTAGTGATGGTCTTCCCATTCCTTTAATCGATGATGATAAAGGGTTTGCTTTTCTAACATCTTCAAACAAAAGAAAGTTTGAAAACGTAAAGCAATCTCAATACGCTTGGGTTAGGTACTCCCTAAGAAATATTACATTAAAGTCAGATGACGAGGATATCGAGGCCCTAAAAGGAGCCGCCCCCTACGAACTCATTCGAACTTACATACCAGATGATATTTACCGTGAGGACATAGACTGGTCAAAAATAAAGCCACAAATTCTACTAAGATTTGTTAAGAGTCTCAAATTCGAGTTTTGGGACTCTAAAAGAGAAAAGTATGTTGAAAACTTAAGAGACCTTAATGACCCAAAAGCAACAAACTTAAGATCTATAAAGGTCACTGTTAAATGGGTTAATAAAAGAAATCAGGAAAAAATAGCGACAAGAGTCACAAGGCCTCTTTGGCCTATTTTCGATACAAAAAAAGATGATTCTAAAAATTAATGAAAATAACCTAAAAAATGAATATGATTTATGGATAATAAAATAAAGAAGAACTTTCCTTTCAGAGCACAAAGTCAAAGTGGTGTTGCCATTTTAATGGTTCTTGTCGCTATAACTCTTTTGACCTTCCTCCTTTCTGAAATAAAATTTGAAACATTTCTTAATAAAACCAAAATTGATAATTTAAGAGGAAAGTTTCAAGCAAGGCTGAATGCTGAATCAGGTCTCATTTTTGCTTTATCACAACTTAGAATTTATAAAGAAGCCAGAGATACCCTAGAGAAGAATAAGGCCCTAAAAAAACAACTATCACCTAGTATGCTTGAAGGACTTGTGACAAAACCGTTTAAAATCCCTATACCCATGGGTAAGGGTGCAGGTGGTCTTCAAAAGAGCGCCCTTGCTGATTTTGAAAAAGAGCTTCTCATAATTGGTGATCTATTTGTCCAATGCAACCCTGTTACAGGATTTCTTAATCCAAACGCACTTCGTTTAAAAAGAAAAATGAAAAAGTCTAATTCTCAATCCCCTGGTGGTGGGGACCCATCAGGTTTTGAGTGTAAGATGGATGATAGGTATGATGATCGAAATGATAGTTTCGATGAAAGCAACAATGAAGGCAGTGATGAAGATGAAGATGATGAAGAGGATCAAAATAATGATAAAAGAAGTATAGCTGAAATTATAGAGTCAGATTTAACAAAAACATTAGCGAATCTTCTTGAACAAAAGAAAGAGGAAGACGAAGATTTTGAAGATAAATATGGAGATTTAGAAGCCTTCAAACTCATAAGAGAGCTAAAATACTTTGTGCGCGCCAATGGTGATATGCCTGAATCGCAAAAAGCTGAAGTTGATGCCAACTATATGAACGTAAAAGCCAAACACGCACCTATGACTTCCATAAGTGAGCTCTATACACTTCAAGGTTGGCCTGACGCCATTGTTGACCTTTTTAAAGATAGACTTTCTGTCCATCAAGTAACAACTATCAATCTCAATAAGATTACACTCTCTCAGTTAAAAGCTCTTTTTCCAGAATTATCGGAGGATCAACTAAGTGATTTCTTTAAATACAGAGATGGCTCACCCGAAGACAAAATCGAGCCCAGTCCTTTCAATACAGAAGAAGACTTTAAAAATTATCTTGTTAAAGAACTTAGTGGCGTGGACGAATCCACATACAAAGAAAGAAAAAAGGTGCTTAAAAAAGCTAAGGTAAGTTTTGGTGTGGCAGGAAATTTATTCCGCTGCATTTCTGAAGGAAAGTTTGGAAAGTCCACTTATAAACTTGAGAGCTTCATTAACATTCCACTTAAAGAACCTACTGATAAAGAAGTACTCAACTATAAAAGGCAATTATGCCGGTGGAAAAAAGGTGGAAGAAAAGGGGCCAAGCCCACACTGCCTCCCCCAAGGATTCTTGACCCAAGAGTTGTCGAAGTTAACATTATCTAAAAAAAAACTTCCTAACTAAAAGAAAAAAGATTAATTTAGGAAAGTTTTAAGGATGGTCTATATTTTTTAAAACTATAACCTTTTTTCCTTAAGTTAATGGAATAATTTGACCGGAATATTTTTTCGCTAAATTTGGTAAAATTAAAGACATGAATACTTTGGCCATAGATATTGGAACTTACTCCATTAAGTTTCTTGAAGTTCAAAAAGAGAGAAAATCTCTAAGGCTCCTCCATTTTACAGAAGTCATATTAGACGAAGTTCGAGAAACAATGGATGAGGAAGTTGAAACAGAAGAAATTCAAACAGAGATTATAGAGTCTTACCTGGATGAAATGGATGCCGTTCATAAAGATGGTTTTGAAGGAAAAATTATCTTTCAAGTTCCCAATAGACTCTTTACGACAAGATATTTACACATACCTGTAAAGCAAATAAAAAAAGCTGAGCAGATGATTCCTTTTCAACTTGATGATGAGCTTCCTTACACGATACCAGAATTGCATTATGTCAGTAAGTTTACAAAAGTAGAAGAAGGGCTAGATGCTACTGTTTATATCTCTAACCTCCAAAATTTTGACCAATTTTACCAAAACCTAGATCAACTCAATATAATTCCTGCAATACTCACTTCTGAGATGTCCGCTCTTCAATGCCTTATGAGTAAATCGAACATTGAAGAAAATAACTTTTGCGTTATAGACCTAGGCCATTGCTCGACCAAGGTTTACTTTTTTCATCAAAAAAGGATTGTAAGCAACCATATATCAACGATCGGAGGACAAGTTGTCGATGAAAACATCTCCAACACCTACGATATTCCTATGGACGAAGTTTCAATATTCAAACATCAAAACTGCTTTTTCTTAACTGAAAATCAATTTGATGATGTCGACGAAGATCAACAAGAATTTGCTAAGTTAATGAAAATAATCTTTTGGCCTCTTGTTATGGACTTAAAAAAGTGGCTGCTCGGTTATAGAGTCTCAAGAGGCTCTAATATTGAAAAAGTCATTCTTACTGGTGGAACAAGCCGAATTACAAATATTGATAATTTCTTTTCCCAAAATTTAAACCTTCCAGTTGAAGTTTTAAAATTTCATGATATTCCGACATTAGAGAGTATGGGACTCACTTTAGAGCAACAATCCTCTTACCAAATGGCCCAAACACTCGCTTTTTCAACGTTTGCTAAACCCTTGCCGATTAACTTCTTAAGTGGAGAATATGCATCATCTTTCAAAGACCATATTCCACTCCATTCAACTGTTTTTATTTCAATCAGAGTCTTACTTGTTTGCCTTTTTATTTTAATTGGTGTTCTTTTAGAATGGAATTTACTTGTCAACGAAGAAGCTAGTCTCGATCGTATTATTTCTTCTTCTTTGAGGAAAAATAAAAGCCTTCGAATGAAAAAGAGTCAAAAAAGGCAATTCAAAAAGAATCCTCAAAGCACTCATAGACTTCTTTTAAGGAAAAAGAAGAATATTGAACGAGAAATAAAAAGTTTAGAAGTAGCCTCTCTAATAGATGCTATTTCTCCCCTATCAAATTTAAGCTTAAAAGTTTCAAAAAATAAAAAAGTGGACCTCTATAGCTTTAGGAGTAAAAATGGAAAAGCTAATGCTTTTTTCAAAACGTCCTCCTCCGGAAAACTAAAAGACCTTGAGGCCTTAGAGAAAACTCTAATGAACTCTAATCTCAAGGATAAAAATATTCGATTAAACAAAAGGAAAGGACAACTAAACCTTGATTTCAAATTTAATTAAAGGCCCTTATGAGCAAATTTACATCCATCTTTAAAAAATTTGATAAAATTATCTTCAAACAAGTTGATGCTTATAAATCGAGTTCATTTTATCTTCAATCATTAGATCAGTTCAATACACTTGATGAAAATGTCCAAAAGATTATCAAACAAGTAAGCTCTTTTTTCATTATATTTTTACCCATAGCGCTTGTTTTCGCCATCTTTCTAAATAATAAAAAAATTGGTGATAGAGTCAAATTTAAGAGAGATATCCTAAAAACTCTTTACTCAATCGATTCCAAAAATAGGCAACTTTCCTTCTACGAAAATAGGATCGCAAGTCCCTATAAAATCTCGTCTAAAAAAGATCTTAAAAATAGAATCATAAATGTTGCTAGAGCAAACAGTATTAGCTCTCAAAAAATAGTCATTGGAAACTATAGTCAACTTCAAGGTACTAGCAGGTTAAGTCAGACACAGGCGAAAATAAGCTTTAAAGATCTTTCTACGAAAGAACTTACCAAGCTGCTCGCGGGACTGGTTAAAAAAGAAAAAGTTAAAATATCTGATATGAGTATAAAGGTTGATACAAAAGAACGCCTCCTAAAAGGCCATATAAGTGTTATCCACTTTTCTAAAACAAAATAATGAATGAGTTTATAAGATGAGAAAAAAAATTATTCTAGAGGATGACTTAAAAGATGAAATCTACAGTGAATTTCCTTTATCAAAAATCTCTGTTTTTTTCCTCGCAATTATCCTTATTATCTTAGGATTTTCATTAAATTTTCCTCTCAAAGAAAAAGTCAGTGCAATTATTTTAACAGAACTAAAAAAAAATAAGGCTTGCCCTGTTCTTTTTGAAAGCCTTGATTTTAATATTTTAAACCCCGGTTTAATTATTAATAATGTTCTCGTAAGTGGTAGATGCTTTCAAAACCCAAGCTCAAACCTCACTTTTAAAGATATTAAAGTTAATTTTTCCTTGCCTTCACTAAGTCCTCCAGGGTTAAAGTTCAAAACTGAAATCTCCAAGGGTCGTTCTCTCATTAGGGCTTTTCCGGCCATAAGCATTGCCTCTTCAAAAGTTGATATCGACCCGTCCTCAAAAATAAGGCTCCAGGACTTCTCAGAAATAACAAGTGGTAAAGTTGATTTAAAAGGTGATGTAAAGATTAGTGGAGATATGTCCTTAAAAGGCAGCAAGGTTCAAGGAACTCAATTCACTTTAAAATCCAACAACATAACGCTGCCCGCCCAAACAGTAAATAACTTCAACATTCCTCTAATTCCACTTGGAAAACTTATATTAAAAGCCAAAATGAATAGGAGAGGGCTTTTGACCATACAATCTTTTAAAGCTGGAAGTGACGCCTCGCCTGTTTTGCTGGAAGTAGAGGGAAGTATGAAGGTCAATCAAAGGTATATTGGTAGGTCCACTTATGACCTTAAGGGGAAGATTAATTTCTCTGAACAATTTTACAAGAAAGATTTCCCAATTCTTAATTTATTTTTAAGTGGTAAACAAAAAGACTCAAAAGGCTACTTTAGTTTCACCCTAAGAGGCTCTGTCATGTCACCCCGTTTCAAGCTTAGGTAATAGACGCACCGCAAATGCTTTTACACTCCTCCTCCAAGCTGATAGGTTCTTGTAACTGGAGGAGCTACCAAATGTACACAGAGCAGCATAAAAAGACACCTGAAGTGGACTCAATTCACAACGAAATTTCTCAAAATTTGAAAGAACATTTAAGACAATGCATTCCAAATCAATTGATGAAAGATGTATACGAATATTGTGTCCTTCCTCCTGGAAAGCTTTTTCGACCCAAGCTTGTTTATGCAATAGCTAAAGATTTATCAAAAGAAGCGAACCTTCAAGTCACTCAAAACCATCAATACCTAGCAAGCTTTGTTGAAGTCCACCATGCCTACACCTTAGTACATGATGACCTCCCTTGCATGGATGATGATGACTTTAGAAGGAATAAACCCTCTGCTCACAAGGCTTATGGAGAATGGAAAGCACTCCTAGCAGGGGATGGCTTGTTAAACATTTCATATGAACTTCTTTCCAAGGTCTACTCACCACATTTAAACCTTATTCTCAAAATTATTACACGATGCCTTGGACCTAAAGGTTTAATACAAGGCCAGGTCTTAGACCTGAGCCATGAAACGTTAAAGTCCTTTGATTCGATAAAGGAAGTTCATGAACTAAAAACAGCACGCCTGATTCAAGTTGCATTGTTAACAAGTTACTTAGTCATTGAAAGCCCAAAAGATAACTTATCATTTAAGTATAGAATATCTCTTGAGCTACTTAAACTAGGTAAAGCAATGGGCCTTGCTTTTCAATTCATTGATGACTTAAGTGAATTAACTTCTGAAAATTTAACAAAACATGAGTTAGAAATTAATCCATGGCTTAACCATTCTAGAAAAGTTTTAGAGGAACTAAGTAGTAATTTAATTAAAATAGAGAATATTATTGAAAAAAGAAAGCTCTATCAGTTTGATGTAACATTTAAAGAGTATATCTTCAAAATGAATAAAGCGATCACCTCAAACATTGGAAATATTTTGAAAAATTTTGAAGCCCATCAAAAAGATAAGCTTCAGGAAAAAGACTTAGTCCCAATCATGAGACTGCTTCAAAGAATTGGTCAATGAGACAATCCCATTCAACTTTTTCTTAGCAAGAACTAACTTTTCTAATTCTTCTGGATTTAAAGCAAACCCCTCTTCAGTTTTGATTTTTTGATCTGACCCAAAAATCTTTTTATCTTTTTGAGAGCTTTCAAAAATAGGCCCTTTAGCTTCAGGCTTTGGCCCGTCTATTACTATTTCAGGTGGACAATGCGGGCTTAATTCAGGTTTTACGACTCTTAACTTTAATTCAAGCTTAGTTTTTTCTATCGTCAATTTTTCTTCAAAAAGGAGTTTTTTTATAAGAGAGATCGCTTCTATATCTTGATGATCATAATAACGGATATCATTTTCATCGATTCTTGGAGAAATTTCATGAAATTCACTTTCCCAAAACCTCAGAACATAAGGTTTTACACCGGCGATACTGCATACTTCGTTAATTTTAAAAGTTTTACCTTGGACTGTTTGAGGTATTAAGTTGGCCATTCTTATCTCCCTGAAAAGGCACTCGTATAAAACCATTTTTACTAACCTTATTTAATCATTTAAAAATTTGATTGTCGTTGGCAAATTGTTTTGATTTTTTCAAAAAAATAAAAAAATGACATTTTTAAGTGAAAGTTGGATAACCTTTACTAAAGAGAGACCACCTTTCATTTGGTATTCTTTTTATTTTCCGAATTATTTTTTAAGAACAAAGCTGACCAGCTAAATTAGGCTTCTCTCTCTTCAATATTTGAAATAAAAGAGTTTATCGCCCGATCACTTCCTTCTTTCGGAAGAATCGACTTATCTTCAACTCCATTATTATCAATCCTGTGTGAATATCGAGAAGTGACATCTTCTTTTAATACTTGTGAAGGCTTAAAAGTAAGAACCCTTCTAGCAGATATTTCCATAGAAGAACCGGTTTGGGGGTTTCTTCCTGTCCTTGTCTGCTTATCTCTGATAGAAAAATTGCCAAAGCCCGAAATTTTAACTTTCTCGCCCTTTGCAAGTGTTTCTTTCATAATTTTGAAGACTAGGTCTACGAGATCGGATGCTTCTTTCTTAGAAAATCCAGCTTCTTTATAGACTCTTTCTACAATATCGGCTTTTGTAAGACTCATATATTTTCCTCCATGAAAAGCAATCTCATATAAGTATTACACCGCAATAGGTTATCAAAAAAGTGTACCGATTGCACTAAAAATAAAAGAGGTTAGTTCCTACCAACCACGCTTTTCACTTGAAAAAATTAATTTTTCTTCTTTGCTTTTTTAGCTTTTTTAGACGCTTTCTTAGTAGACTTTTTCGTCTGCTTTTCTATTTCTTTATAAACCTTCTTTTTTTCACTTTCTCTAGACTTGATCAGGTTATCAATCTTATCTCTTACTTCGATAAGTTCCTCTACGAGCTTCTTTTTTATCAAAGTCGAAGAGTTGGCTATTTTGGTATATTTTTTTAAGCTGGCCTTATCATTTTCAACCATCAGAACTCTTTTTTGAACTTCTTCTTTTGTCATCCGATAAATGGCCATGTCTGCCAAATAGTCTCTGTTAATATATTTTTGCTTTTCTAAATATTCGATAAATGTCTTTCTGTTCTTTGATTTAGTGGCTTTTTCATACTCTTTCTTTTTAATAAACTTAATAATTTCATTATTTAGCCTAATTTTTTCCTCTAAATCTTTAGAAAATAATTGGTAACGCTTTTTAACTACATCTAATCTTCTCAAGGTAAATATTTCAATGATTTCTTCTGGAGTTTCAAATATTTTTATTCCATCGTCTGTTATCAGAGTATAGTTTGGAACTTGGGAAGTACTACAGCCCAATTTTTCTTTAACTTCATCAAGTGATGGAGACTCTCCACGCTTAAAAATAAGCTCAACTTTTATTTTATTATCAACAGAGGAATCTATAAAATCTTTGAGAAAACCTGAATCAATGAATTTCGATAAATAGCGGTAAAGTCTGGTTGAATCATAATTTCTTGGGATTTCTGTTATATATATCTTTTCTCCAACCTGCTCAAACTTCATGCGGTAAAGAATTCTACCTCTAGAGTCTACTTCTATCTTTTGGTCATAATTGTTGACAAAAGGCTTTAGCTTTTTAGGTTTCCCGGTCTCAACCATTTTTATCATAGAATCAATTACTTCTTTATGACTGAAGCTTGGAATGACTGAAGAAAATCCTGTTCCAATTCCCTCTGCACCATTAAGAAGCATAATAGGAAGTTTAGGATAAAGGGCCTTAGGCTCCATAACCTTTTCGTCATAGTTGGAAACCATATCTACCTGGTTCATATCATCAAATAGTATAATTTTTGCCAATTCTCCCAATTTACATTCAATATACCTAGAAGCTGCTGGAGAAGTTTCCATTCTTTCTCCAAAATACCCCTTTTTATCAATTAAAGGGTAGTTATTAGAGAAAGTATAATCCTGAGCAAGATTAACAATCGCACTCTCAATGGAAGCTGGTCCATGAGGATGCAATGTTAGAACAAGGCCTGTGGCAGCGGAGACCTTCTGGAGCCCCTTACTTTGATATTTCCAAAGAGTGTAAAGGATTCTTCTTTGTACTGGCTTCAAACCATCTTGAAGATAAGGAATTGCTCGATCCATCAAGGTATAGATTTGATAATTTCTATAATCCTCCCGAACTATTTTATTCAAGGGAATCGATTCTAAAGAATGAAGATAATTTTCTTCCATTTTAATATCCTATTTACTTAACTTATTTTTTTTTGGAAGCTGTTTTCTTAGTTACTTTTTTCTTAGTTACTTTTTTCTTAGTTACTTTT